>Ga0307947_1002113_pt1 | contig 15893 bp, 15 predicted proteins | sample OrgLakmetagen232_FD_201840 | JGI IMG/M metagenome (GOLD analysis project Ga0307947, IMG submission 201840) | Saline water microbial communities from Organic Lake, Antarctica - #232 | ecosystem: Environmental > Aquatic > Non-marine Saline and Alkaline > Saline | place: Antarctica: Organic Lake...
AGAGGAGACGGCGAGGCTGGTCTCCTGATAACCATGCATAACCAACACAGGTCGCCAGACCCGACAAAAATTGAGAGAGCCACTGCAACGAGTACAGTGGCTCTATTTTTTGATTCTTTTATTTTTTCCCCTTCTTTCAAGGAACTGGGTCTCGATTCTCAAAGAGTTAAGAAGCTTGCCTCCAAGCTCCATGTGCACTCTGTGAGCTTTGCTGCTAATCTTGTCCATACCAGACGTGCTCTTTCCAATGCTGTTATAAACTCTCATCAGGAGCCGGTTTCAGGCCAAGCCTGCAACCCTCTTGATCCCCATTGGTTTCCTTTCCTTTTCGCGTTGGAGGAGCTTTATGGTACTCGGTACCAAAGTGGCTCCTTTTCCTTAATTAATGTGGGGAGTGGCAATCATTGCCTGCGTAGTTTTTCTTTTCTATTCTTTCCTATATTTCTTATTTTAAAATGGGGATTGCCAGTGGTTGAGGTTTTCGTAGCACACTGTTGGAGTGCAGTCTTGTGGCATTCATTTATGAGGTTACCTTAATCATGATCATGCTGGCTGTGTCATCACTACCTTAATCATGCAATCCTACCTTAATCATGCTGGCTGTCATCACTACATTAAGCTGGCTGTCCTTACCTTACCTTACCTACCTTAAGCTGTCATCACTACCTTAGGCTGACTGTCATCACTACCTTAATCATGCAATCCTACCCTAATCATGCAATCCTACCTTAATCATGCTGGCTGTGTCATCACTAACAGCGGAGTCTTTTTTCTTTCTTTTTCTTTTCTTAACCTACCTATCTGCTTCTATAAAGCGAAAGCCCATAGCGGCATTGCTGGAAATGAATGCACAGATGCAATTGCAAATAAAACACTTTGCCTTACACGAGCGACTTTGGTCATGACATGCACTTTTTTCACATCATAAGCTAATTTAGATATTCGGGCTGCCTTCGGACCAAGAAAGGCTTCCAAAGTGGAAAAACCAAAGGGGTGAGTTGTTTTTATTATCGCTGTGGTCTCTAATGCTTCCACTTAGACATTCTCGGTGATGCTGTCTTACATGTTATTATGATTAGGCGTGATGGTGTCTCCATCCTGGGGGGCGGGGGGCTGGCTGAGACCAGTCACCAGCCGACTTGCCAAACAAACTCGGCTGAAAATAACTCCCCATTGTAACCATAGTTGATATGACAGGCTTTTCTAAGCTTCCGCTCAGGTGCCTCCTGAGGCATATATTGCGGTTTAACCTTACCTATGTGGGCGAACAATTAGAATCAAAGACCATACGACACATGTGTGTGTGTGTGTGTGTTTGTGTGTGTTTGTGTGTGTGTAGGTTTGTGTGTGTTTGTATTTGTGCCATACAACCATACAGCATACAATACACACATCACATAATGTGCAAACAATATTGACAAAGTTAGCTTAATCATATTGATTTATGATGACAAACATGCACCGACACAGACACACACACACACGCACATACACATGCACACACACGTGCGCATACACGCACACACACACACACAAACACACACACGCACACGCTCGCTCATATGCACACATACAAGCATGCACACACACATGCTGACACACCCTCACATAACTACCGAGGCACCCCAAACCACATCCTTTTTAAAACAAAACTGAGTGTAAAATCACATGGCTGCAACCACGGCCCTCCGCTCCACCGGTGTGAGATCCCTGCAGAGCTTGACAAAACAATGTCGAGATTCCTTTTCCCACTAGTCCATTCTTTCCTCCATGCTTACACCCTTGTGTGTGTGTTTGTGTATGTGTGTGTGTGTGTGTGTGAATGTGTGTGCATGTGTGTGTGTATGCGCGCACTAACATGTGTCAGCACACACACACACACACACCTCGCTGTGCTTGCATACGTTGTGCTGGATTGAATGCAGAGAAAATGTTGGCAAGCACAAGGCGCACGCATGCATCACAAAACACGTACTCTCCATGCGTTCTCCTTGACAGCAGGTGAAAAAGACCCAGCACGGCCGCTGACTTTCAACTCTTTGGGAAGGGGGAGGGGGGGGGTAAAAAAACCCTGTACTTTTTGAATGTCTTTTTTAATTAATTCCCTTCTCTCCTCTCCCTCCACTCCTCTCCTGTCCATCACTAGGTGAGTGCCGCATCAGATGCTTAGTGCCAAGTGGTACAGGGTCTCTTGATGATCCCCTCTAATGGTTATCGCAAGGTACCAAAAACTTGCTTGTAAACGAGTTGCCAGCCATGTGTCAATGTCAAGGGCGTACGCTCCTAGCCTTTGCATCCCCCTTGTAAGCCACGTGTCAAGTGAAAGCATGTCAATCTTTGTATACCATTGTAAGGGTGTACCTAGTCTGCTCAATCATAATCCTATGCCAAAGCAAGGACGAGCAAAAAAGGAGTAAGGAATCAGCACATTCCAAGCTTTGTATTTAAAAGACAGCCTCACACTACAAGGAGGAAGGGAAAGCGTTCGTGCTTTAAATACAGGCCGTAATGATGAGGCTTTTTTTTTTTTACTTGCAGCTCTTCTGAGCTGATGACCCGCCAAAAAACGCAAGGTAAAGCCTCGTTCACTGCCAGTCACTGCTTCATATCAGTCACTGCCTCATATCAGGCCAAGTTCTCTGATGCAACGGCATGCGGCTCAGGCATCCCTTGCAAATCTTCTATGAGCAGTGCAGGGACAAGGCTACCAGCAGCCAGCACACCGGATGCCTGGGGTATTTCTAGGAGCGCATTAGCCGACCTGTGCGCATGGCAAAGTGCTCATGTGATGTGCAAGGTCAAAATAGTAAGGGGAGAAAGTGATAAAAAGATCAGGAGACCTAAAAGCCCTCAAGAGTTAGGGAACGAAGCATGCTCCTTGTCACACTGAACACGCTTAAACATTTGGCATTTTAAAACGCCACCTTCTAAATTTGCAGAAGCAAGTAGAGCAGCAAGTTATCAATTTGCTTTACATCAGCAACGGTGAAGACTGCAATAATTAAGCACATACTAGCGTCACCTCCTCTCAATGGAATTGGGAGATTGTCACACTGCCTCTGGGATTCCTGTTACTGAATTTGCAGCAGGTCAGTGCTGAATTGAAACAAATCTACCACTTTCCACTTGGGCACCCACATTCGCTCACCTACCCAAGGTAGGCACTAAACTTGTGTGCAGGGAAATTGTATTGAAGCTGTGCCAATCTTATACCTCTATTGCCTTCTACAAAACCTGCTGTATTGAGCGGACATGTCAGGCTGGAGGCTTCAGTCAAAGCAGACAAAAACATTGTGACTCGCGACTCACACTTATGACCTGTCAAATCATGACAATTGGTTTTTATACAAACACTGAGCTCCCTTTTGCTCATTAACCTATCGCCTTCAGTGTCCAAGCTCGGGAGTATACAAGCAGCAAGAGAAAAGTGAGAAGGCTGAATGGCCTGTGGGATCAGAACTAGACAGCAACAATATATGTTGCTCACGCTCACCTGGCACTCAACAACCGGCTGCTGGTCTGTTTGCCTGTGCTTAGCGCCCACCAGCTGAAGTCAGAGTCACTCACACCTGCTATGTTGGTAGATGGGCACCTGCGTGGGCATTGATTGTATGTATGCTTGAGGACGGTGGTGCTATGCATTCTTGGACAATGCTGACTTAGACCTCAAAATTACAAGCAATGCACACCGGCACTCAACGCCAGTGATTGCTGACCCACTCCAAGTTTAAAAGTAGAAGGGGTGACTGTTAGAGGCAGGAGCAACGCTGCAATAAATCCAATGCAAGGCAACCTTGTATTATGCTCCAGCGCTATCAGATTCTAGATACCTGAGTCACCGTCACCCTGTGCCTGATTTGATTAGATGCGATCCAAACGTGGATGCACAAGCAGCAAAGAAGATGCAGCGTGATGTGAGCAACGGAGATGCAGCATCAAAATATCACCTCAACGACTGACACATAATCCTTTCTGACAAAAAAAGTTCACAGCAAAAGCCTACAACCCTTGCTCGGAAGTTTCCTGCTCCTATGCACAAGCAGCATCCGTTGCAAAAAATAGGGAAGGCCCATGCACAGCAAAGGCCTCTGTGCCTTGCCCGGGGTTGCCCACTTCCATGCACAAGCAGCATCTAAACGACACCACAGCAATTCAGATGGTATTTGTCCTATAATATCATCCGTTGCAACAAAGAAGGCCGACGCACAGCAAAGGCTTACGTGCCTTGTTCAAGGTTTGCCCACTGCTTCGCGCAAGTGCAGGAACTGGGTTGCCGACGCCACAAGGCATAGTGTTTCTGCCGTTTTGGACCTGTAGGCCTAACTATTAAATTAAGCCGTAGCTGTAGAGGTTTTATATCGGAGGACTAGCGCACAATTGGCACGCCAACGCATTTGCAATGGTGTGTAAGTCCTTCGAAATAAAACCTCAACAGTAGCACCCTTCCCCCCCCTCACCTATAACCTTCATACATAACCACGAAAGCAGGGGCAGCAATTGCTGCACCCTCCCTTTTTCAATCAGAATGAGCAGGATTGCACATCAATAAATGCAGGTTGCCACCACGGCCGGCCCACCCGAATATGGGCATTGAGGCCAAACCTTTGCACAACCCTATCTCTCTCATCCCTTGACCGTTTCTGACAAAAAAAGTTGCAATGGAAAGCTTGAGGTTCTTTTATAATAAGGCTGTGACCAGCGGGAAGCATGAGCAGCAACAAAACGACACTGTTTTTCAAAGGAGCCATCATTCGGCGCCAGCTTTAGTGCAATGTGTGGCTTCCGCACTTGGCGCAGTCAAGGCGCAGATCCATGGAATGGATGCTAATTTTGTACCAACACTGACACAAAAAACTGTGAGGTCACCCCCCAAAGCATAAACCACCCAGACCTACAGCACCTATTCTGACACACATAACTACAGCACAATGCAAATAGGCTTGTATGCTGGAGCACAGATGGATTGGAGCAAGTCTTGTGATTGCCTCCTTTTCCCTGCCGGATTGCGGCAAAATGGGTGCAAAACAGGTGTAGAGCCACATTGCCCCCATCCCAACTGCCGTTTCTTATGCTATAAGGCTCAATTTTGTGTATGAACATGTCTGCACAGGGGGGGAAATGGGGTTCATTGAATAACACAGGGTGGGCATTAGGCAAAAAGCTAAACAGCACGTTTTGGGTGCGCTAGCCGCGGTGAAAAGTGCATGACCCTTGAACCCTTGGATTCTTGGACGCTTGGATGACCCTTGGACCCTTGGTGAAAACTGCATGACCCTTGTGACCCTTCGTGAAAACTGCATGAGCCTTCACGGATATCAGGAATCAGGAACAAAACAAAATGGAGCTTGAGAGACCCATGACCAGATAGAGCACCCCCTCCACCCTTGTGCATCTTTTTGTGAGCACTTCTTTTTGTGAGCACTTCACTGCAGGAGTAGCCGTTGCCAAAGGGTGGCTTCATCTCTTCGGTGCAACGGTGAACACGAAGACCGCCTTGCAAGCCCCTTCGTTTCTTACTTAACTTACAAGATAAGCTTTTTCGTTTGCTGAGCTGAAATGAAGCGTATTGTACGCACGATCCTGCGCAAAGCCTATAAGGATCTGAGCTGCTGGACAGCACACAAGCAGAATAGGTGGCACTTGACCTACAAACAAGATCCCGCCTGCAAATATGCAGCGCTTCAGGACTCAGATCTTCCCCAACGATGAATGGCAATTCACCATGCTGAACGGCACAGGTGGCTCTGCAAATACAAATGCGCACTCGCACGCTGAATTGAAGAGTAGCACATTGAAACTCACGGTCCTCCCCACAAATTCCTTAAGCTTTACAGATGGTAATCAAACTACAAACTAAGAGCATATATAGCAACTCAGCACATTAAAACCCCTGGTCCTCCCGACATACTTCCTTACCCTGCATAACAGCTTGTCAGGCTCTCCTTCTTTTCCATGTTCACATCAAGCATGCAAGGTGCACGAGCCCTCACCCACCTGCTAAACTGCAACGTGGCCCGGTGGTACTCCGGCCTCTCAGGGTCCATTTTCAGAGCATCAGCCAGCCGCACGTGAACACGCCTCAGCCCAGGAGATGCCCAGCCTGCCATCTTGCGCAGGGCAGGGAGCGCCACTAGATGAAAGCACACAAATGAACTCACTGGATTGCCTGCATGGCACACAACGTGGGTGATCTTACTTTTGTGCATGTGCACGTATGACATGCATATTAATACTGCGGTCTGACACATGTGCACAGGTGCACACAAAGGAAAAGCTCACTATGCAGTTGCTTGCAGCAAGAGGAAGCAGGGCGCATGCTTGCGTGCCACGTGCAGGGGATGGCTTCTGTCGGTGCGTATGTGCGCATGCAGTTAAAATTATGCATGCCTGGATGCATATCTTGCCCTGGACATGAATTTGCTTCTAATTACAGCACAGAGGTGACGACTAAGAGAGAGGGAAAAGAAGGGACGCTGATATTGATAACACAACCAGCATGATTGAGGTTGGCATTTATGCTGGGGACATGAGAAATGCTAAAATACAATATTGCTGAACAATGACAGACACGCGATGTGCAGCACATGCTTGCTGTGTAGGTAGTAGGTAGCAAATGACGGTGCGGACAAGAAACGTTGCTTCAATAAGGCAATGCATTCATGCAGGAGACACAGCTCACAGGTACGAACTCCATACCCACCCCCCCGACACACACACACACACGCATACACACACATACACACTCGCATTCATAAACACACATGCGTGTGCAAAATACACTTGCATACACACCTGGTAAGCCAAAAACCAGCATCTGCCGATTTTGAGGAAGCTCCAGAGTGGCAAAAGTCAGTGGCTTGCCCGGTTTCATGAATACCCTACCAAAATGGATTGTGCCTTTGGCTTCTAACAAAGGCTTCACCCAATCCCTGTCACCCATAGACACGCCACCTGCAACCATTCATGAGCGGGCATACAAGATGTTGCACACAATCTGGCTTCATAAGCAGTCCACCAAAAATATCCTGGCGCTTTCAGCTCTAAATCACAGGGTTTGACCCAGTCCCCATTTCCAACAGACTCAGCCAACATATGTCAGTTAAGAACAGGCCTCCGTCCCTCTAACATGCAAGCCGTAAAGCAAAGACAAATCACGCAAGGCATTGGCAGCGATGACAGCACAAACGGTGAACAGTATCTGAAAGTATGCGCCATGCTGGCCTACCTGTAGTTATCAGGACATCTACGCCCTTTGCAATGGCAGCGTCCAAGCATCCGGCCACATCCCCCTGAGTGTCCTTGGCAATGCCCAGATCTGAAACCTGCATGCCACGGGGATCATGATAAGGAGCATATAGTGTATATAAGAATAAATTGAGAAAAAACTGCTGCCAAGAATGAGATCACTTCACACACTCCACTGTCGTGTACACTACACGTGTGTACGCTCTTTACTTGAGTGAGCTCTACACACGACACACTCTACACGCTACACGCGTGCGAACTCTCTACACACTCTACACTTGAGTGAACTCTGCACTTGTGCACACTTCATCGGCACGGACAGGCGGCATGGGTTTAAAAAGAGTTAAATTGTTCAGTGCCATGTTTATGCGGTGTGCATTGTAAGCCCTAGAATGCAGGCATGGGTGAGGAAAACCAAGATTGGCCAGAGTTACGTTTATTTGGTGTGGAGTATAAGCACATGAACCTCCCAGCATGCAGGCATGCATATAAAGAAGATGTAGATTGGCCAATGCCATGTTTGCATGGTGTGCCGTGTAAGCACGAAATCCTCCCAGCAGCATGCAGGCATGCATATAAAGAAGGTGTAGATTGGCCAATGTCATTTTGCATGGTGTGCAGTATAAGAACATAATCATCCCAGCATGCAGGCTTGTATATAAAGAAGGTGTAGATTGGCCAATGTCATGTTTGCATGGTGTGCAGTGTAAGCACATAAACCTCCCAGCATGCAGGCATGGGTGAGGGAAGGAATCAGAATTCAGAGCTGCGCCTTCCATGGTGTGCATTGTAAGCCCAAAAACCTTCCAGTATGCAGGCATGTCCAGCGTATGGTACAGAATTGGTCAATCCTTTCAGTGATCTGTGGCAGGGTGGAAGGGATTGCATGATGGGATACGACACACTCAGGTAGTGGCAATCTACCTACTGTGCGATGGAGTATGAGTTCTGTGCCTGTGTGTGTATCAAGGATGGATTATACCATTTTTGCTGTGCGTCACATTTTACCTGCATTGCAACGTTCCTAAAAATTGCAATGCGTAATTTCCATCCATGATGTAAGTAATATTAGTTTTTTGTGGGAAAGTGGGAGCACCCGGATCTGGCATGAACACCCAACGTACAGAGAGTAGATGAATAAAAATGGCATGAGCACCCAATGTACAGAGAGAGGATGAATAAATATGGCATGAGCACCCAACGTACAGAGAGTGGATGAATAAATATGGCATGAGCACCCAGCGTACAGAGAGTGGATAATTTAAAATGGCATGAGCACCCAACGTACAGAGAGTGGATGAATAAAAATGGCATGCCATTTGTGCAGGGTCGTGCTGTGTACTCAAACACGAGTGTGATGTGATGTGAAAACATGCTCATGAGCTTGACATGTCATTGGGTGAACTCCAAGGCCTGAATCACGGCACCTAGTTACGAGCTCAAATGCATGGCCGCCTCACACTTGAATCGACTAGAACCACAGGACACAGCCTACCACCTTGCACATGAGTCGCACAAAGCTTGTGCAGCTCATTTTCAGACGCATGCACAAAAATATGTCGTTTGTTCCTACAACACACACGCACACAAACGCAGCGCACGCACGCATGCATACACACATACAAACACACACGCACGCACATACACAAACATGCACACACACCTGGTACCCTGCCTGTGTAGCCGCAGCTACCAGCATTGCACGATTAGCATCTCTGATTTGACCGGGTCCTAACTGCTGAGAGGCTGGATCTACCACTTCATCTCCTGCACAGTGAAGACAAAAAGTGCATGCTTGCGACGCTGTCCCCTTTTCCTTTGCATGCGATTTCTTGATCGCGTGCACATCACAAACAATGTTGACTTACATCAGTGTGCAAAGCATGGAAGGGCCTTGAGGTATTGCTTGGGAATAGTTTTACACCGTCTGCGCGGCGTAAGAGACAAGAAGTCGATGTGTGAAGGGACATAAGGTGGATGGTGGAATGTATGAATTGCAAAATCGGACTAGATCTGAGGCTGCTTAATAGTTTTTAATGCAGAGGGGCAATTCGTTGATCCTAGAGCATGAGACCAGAGCAGGTGCCTGGTACTCATCTGAGTGCACTTAAGGAAAGCACGTAGACAAGCTCATTCATATACTACCCAGTTGCACCTACTTCCCCTTGCAAACATAAGAAAAAACAACGCAGCCAAAAACCACTCCCTACATAAATCAATGAAAAGGAGCCAGCCTGGTACCGGCAAACCTAAGACGATGACCTTTTTTCCCAACTTGACTAAGAGTGTGTTTTTGGCTTGCGTGGACAATTCTCCCCGTGTCTGAATGATAGCATGGCAGACCTAGAAACGCTCTTCCTCACCCACTTTGCTGTAAGGTGGGGCTCTGACATGCCATTTCCAGGAGGAAAGAGGGAAGAGTAAGCAGACATTGAAAAGCTAACCCCACGTCAGTCAATGAAAAGGAGCCGCTCAGATGTTAAGCATTGTAAGCCTTTCCCACCACAGGAAAGGAAAGGGGGATTTGAACGTGGGTCAAGGTTGTTATAGAGGGTCATCTTAATCACTCACCCTACATTCATTCGCTCAATCAACGCACAGCACAGCAAACCCACCTAATGCTAGAGCACCCATGTGAGAGAGGGCTCTAGCTTGCACCCTCCCTCAACAACTGACGCTTGTGAGGCCAACAAGCACACAACGTAAGCTTAGGTAACGCACATGACTCACCTGTTGATAGGATGCCCACGTGGGGGCGGCGGTACACCTCTAACTGGCTGACGGCCCCCACTGTTGCTAGGATGCCAACCTACAATGACAGCCAAAACCAATGGTTATCCAAAGCTTTTACAACCGAAATCAGAGTGCGCGCAAGGAGTTGCGTTGTCAAGAAGTTGTTAAGCAGCTGTGCCTACAAGAAGAAGGCACCCTCTCCTTTGTTTGCATCACATCTTGTACAGGATGCTATTTTTGAGGGACCAATGCACCGTGCACTGGTCGACTTGAGCTGTACGTTCACCGGCAATTGTACGTTCACACTGTGTTAGACAATCAGGTTAAGAAATTCCCCTGCTAGATTACTGTGCTGTATGGTCAGGGTGCTAGGCCATACACATCACTGGTCGACTTGAGCTGTACGTTCACCAGCAATTGTACGTTCACACTGTATTAGACAATCAAGTTGAGAGGCTCCCCTGCTAGATTACTGTGCTTATGGTCAGGGTGCGAGGCCATACAAATCACATAATACATCATATATATGGTAGTTTAATACTGCCAAAAGTATATGTAGCGCTAGACAACTTAACACATGCCGTGAGGCAGCAGGAAAGGTGCCATACAATTGCCTACATACACAAGAATAACAGCATATCAGAAGCAATTTGCAACATCCAGCCAGTCTGCCTGCAATGGCTCACTGTAACTGTTTTATGAGGGACGGCACATGCTACTTGAGCAGGACGTGTAACATTCATCGTGTAGCGCTTGATTTATTATCGTGTAATGTTCATCGTGTAGCGCTTGATTTATTATCGTGTAACATTCATCGTGTAGCGCTTGATTTATTATCGTGTAACGTTCATCGTGTAGCGCTTGATTTATTATCGTGTAACGTTCATCGTGTAGCGCTTGATTTATTATCGTGTAACGTTCATCGTGTAGCGCTTGATTTATTATTGTGTAACGTTCATCGTGTAGCGCTTGATTTATTATCGTGTAATGTTCATCGTGTAGCGCTGATTTATTATCGTGTAACGTTCATCGTGTAGCGCTTGATTTATTATCGTGTAACGTTCATCGTGTAGCGCTTGATTTATTATCGTGTAACGTTCATCGTGTAGCGCTTGATTTATTATCGTGTAACGTTCATCGTGTAGCGCTTGATTTATTATCGTGTAATGTTCATCGTGTAGCGCTTGATTTATTATCGTGTAACGTTCATCGTGTAGCGCTTGATTTATTATCGTGTAACCTTCATCGTGTAGCGCTTGATTTATTATCGTGTAACGTTCATCGTGTAGCGCTTGATTTATTAGGGTTTAGGGTTTATCGTGTAGCGCTTGAGGGTTTATTTGAAAACGTTGAGGCTCAATAAGGAACAACAGCCCACCTCCAACGTGTTTATAACAGACCCTGCAACAAAGCAACATCCATATCAGAGCAGCGGCTCACACATGCCACCGTCACACGCTCGTTCAAGACACCGCAAATTTAATCATCACAATTCGAACCAAGCACTCAGAGACAATGCCCGCAACAAAGCATTAACTCAATTAGAGCAATGGCTCACCTCTGCCACACCCACACGCTCTCCTCGGTCCAACACCATGGCACCTTGCCTGCGGAAGCAGAACACAAACAAAACAATCGCTTGAGTACAAGTCCAAGTAGAACAATCGATCCAACACCATGGCACCTTGCCTGCGGAAGTGGAACACAAACAAAACAATCGTTTGAGTACAAGTCCAAGTAGAACAATCGATCCAACACCATGGCACCTTGCCTGCGGAAGTGGAACACAAACAAAACAATCGCTTGAGTACAAGTCCAAGTAGAACAATCGATCCAATACCATGGCAACTTGCCTGCGGAAGCGGAACACAAACAAAACAATCGCTTGAGTACAAGTCCAAGTAGAACAATCGATTGCTCGCGTGCAAGATGGAGCAACTTCCTTTACACGCTGGCTAGGTCCTTGCCAACAGCACACCAAGGAAGAAAAATATTGCAAAAGAAAGTGATTAGGGTACATCTGGGATGTGGTAAATGTACAGGCTAAAAGAAAGGAGCATAGTCATGAAAGCAGCTATAAAATGCTGACAACATCTTATGTTTCAACAGTAGCTTTCTCTTGAGCATCGCTGAAATAAAGCATGCGCTACAAACTACACACGTGGGTATACACACGAAGGAGCTTCTTTGCCCTGTTACTATAATACCACTGATCACACGCACAAGCTTAGACTTTTTGGCCAGATCTAGGCTACACTCCACCAGCAAGACAAAGTCTTTTTGCATGGGTGGGAATTGGGAATCTGTGTTTGAGTACCGATAGCACACAGACGAAAAAACGTGCTGTAAAAATAGGCTGTGGCACCCTTCATCAATGTGGGAATGGCTTTCACTGCCTGCCGTATTTTTTTTATTCTTTCTTTACACCCTCGATGCTACACCAGCAAAAATTGCACTTGCCTACTTTGCGGACGAGGAGGCTGCATAACTCAGAGGCTGCATAACTCAGTGTTTGCTGTGCTGGCCAAATGATTAAGGTCTGTGCATTGTTACATCCATCCTAGCTATCTGGGCATTGCATCCTTACTGGATATCTGAGCCCACAGGCCGGATGTCATGCCCCGGTTGCACCCCTTTCAGTATGTGCACTCGTCTCACGCCTGTACGACATAAATGAAAGTAACAAACATTGATGAGTGATGATATGCTTACGTCATTTACAACACTAATCGGGATATAAACCCATTCCAGAGGTCACACTGGTTCTACGTCTGTACATTACTAGTGACAATAATTGCTTGCACAGCTTTGTATTGGCAGTAGGCATACATCATCGAAAGCCCTGCCCGATCAGTGACAACCACTGTTTCTGAAATCCACAATAACGCATTCAATGTTCTGAACGTACATTGTGCCCGTTGAAAAGCAATTGTTAAGCTGCAGAAGTTGCGCATATACTGGGTCAGCCTACCTTTATAATATAATAAAATGTGTACGCAGGCAGTGAAACCACTCCCCACATTAAATGAGGAAAAGGAGCCACTTTGGAACCAAGTATTGCAAAACTCCTCCACCGCAAAAAAGAAGGGTGCCTCTCAAGCTGTGCACTTCATAGGTCATACAAAGTATGCAGTGTCTGGTGCAGAAAGCCTGCTTGTACAGTGTCGCTCTACAGATCTGGCAACCTTTATTTGTCTAAAATAAATGCCTATTTTAACCGAGAGCCTTTTCAGTTCATTATAGCAATCAAGGCCATTGCGTGGAGGAACACCATATGCCCTTCTTGCCAATAGCACCGCTCAAAGCACAGCAGGGAGTTCCTCAAAACTACTCCTTGAATGCTCACTCATTCTTAAGGTCCTCTGTCAATCGTGTGTTAAAGAGTGCACTGCAAACAAAGCGTTTGCATTGACTGCATTAAGGAGCGTGTCCTCACAACAACCGCAGCAACCAATCTTCAGACAATAGGCCTAGTAGGTGCTCAACAACCACCCTCACCCTCAACCTTAAGTGCACAATCAATGGACCGGTAATTATTGGTGATTAAGGCAAATTGATCAAACTCGTCTGTCTGTGAGTAAGCGCTCCAGTAGAGGAGGTGGCCTTGCTACACATACGCGGTCAGCTTCACTACTCACCACTTCCAGATGCCGCCTGCACCGCCTGCATGTCTTCAACTTGAACCACAGCGTCCGCCCCAGGGGGCACGGGGGCACCTGGTCACACAGACGCAAGTTAGCACATGCAGTGCTCAGCAATGGTGGTGTGTGTGAGTGTATGCGTGTGCGTGTATGTATACGTGTATGTAAGTGCATTTATGTGTGCGTGTCTGTGTGCGTGTGTCTGTGTCTGTGCACGTGTGTGTGTGTGTATGTGTGCTTGTGCGCGCGTGCGTGCAATGTGTGTGTACGTGTGTGTGTCTGTGTGTGTGTGTGTCTGTGCACGTGTGTGTGTATGTGTGTTTGTGCGCGCGTGCTTGCAATGTGTGTGTGTACGTGTGTGTGTGTGTGTGTGTGTGTGTGTGCGCGTGTGCATGTGTGTGGGCACGTGCAAGTGCGTGCACATGCTGGCGTAGAGCACAATGTGCAAACCTACCAGTTGTTATGTATGCCACCTGTCCAGCTTGCAGGCTCATATCCTCGATGACACCGGCCCTGGCCTCTCCCACAACCTCGTACTCGCCTGCACCATCACTGGCCACCACAGCGTATCCATCCTGAACAGAGGGCGATGGGGTGAGAGGTCAGGTCATGAAAAGCTTGCATCATGTCGCAAGAGAGGCAGTGTTTCCACAACAGGACCTCACACCTTGACAGAGGCCGGGAAGGGTGGCACAGAGTCTGGAGATGTGATAGGGGCGTACAAAATCCTTCCCAACGCGTCCTGCAGGGGCACTCCCTCTCTCCCCAGCTCACGCGTGAGACCCAGGACTATGGCTTGGGCCTCAGGGATAGGAATCATTGGGAATGAAGAGCCCATTTTCTTGTAGATTACTAAATTGCGCAATGCGTGGGAGCATTCAAAAAACCAGCACAGTACTTATATTTATTGTAGTTGCTTTATAAAGTACACAAGTGCATGAGTGTTTAAACAAGGGTGTTCAAGGGAGAAGGTCACCGTGGGTGCGTGAAATCACCTTCCAGTCCAGCCTAGCCGTGCTGATCCTGCAGCCACTACAGCAACATGGCGAAGGTTGGTTCAGTGTGCAGATTGCAAGGATGCATGACGCTCAAGCAAGCTTGCGCAAAGGATTGTAACAACTAACTTTTGTGTCCCCCCCCCCTCTGCAGCACCATCCGGACCTGATCATGTGCAGGAAGCAGCCAGGCATAGGTAAGGGATGGTTGCAGTCGTCTTGCATGGATGCCTACGTGATGAGGTGCACGTAGTGCTCATCAACCCGAATACGCATGCACGTAGTGCTCATCAACCCGAATACGCATGCACACACACGCAAAGTTACATGCATGCATTACATACAAATTCAACACTACGATGTCCGGTAAATACATACACTTTACAAAACCACTCATGCATACTTACTTACACATGCACGCGGACGCATAGACACACGCACCCGCAGTCATACACGTTGACATACACGCACACACGCTCACATGCACAAGTGTTAAGGGTATTGATTTACATCATACATACAATTTTGTGCGTGCGCAAACACAAATACGCACACACACACACACACGCACACAGGCGCACACACATTTGCACACACACACACACACGCACACAGGCGCACACACATTTGCACACACACACACACAAACACTCACATACACACATACACTCTCACCTGTGTGCATGAGCATACACACATACGCACAAGCGCGCACACACATTCGCACACACACACGCACACACACACACACAAGCACACACGCACGCACACACGCAAATACATATACGCACGCACACGAACATCCTTGCTGCATCTCAATTGTGCAGCTATTGGACGCCTGTGTGAAAAGTGCGATGGCAAGTGCCCCATCTGTGACTCGTACGTGCGACCTGCCACGCTAGTGCGCGTGTGTGAGGAGTGCAACTATGGCTCGTACGAGGGGCGATGCGTCATCTGTGGGGGAGTCGGTGTGTCAGATGCCTACTACTGCAAGGAGTGCACACTTCAAGAAAAAGATGTAGGTGGAGCGCTCGCTGGCGTGCTTGTTGAAACAGTCTCTCGTTAACACTCTCCTTCTCTCTCTCTCTCTCTCTCTCTCTCTCTCTCTCTCGCTCTCTCTCTCTCTCTCTCGCTCTCGCTCTTGCTCTCGCTCTCTCTCCATCTCTCTCTCTCTCTCTCTCTCTCTCTCTCTCTCTCTCTCTCTCTCTCGCTCTCGCTCTCTCTCCATCTCTCTCTCTCTCTCTCTCTCTCTCTCTCTCTCTCTCTCTCTCTCTCTCTC
>Ga0307947_1002117_pt1 | contig 15884 bp, 16 predicted proteins | sample OrgLakmetagen232_FD_201840 | JGI IMG/M metagenome (GOLD analysis project Ga0307947, IMG submission 201840) | Saline water microbial communities from Organic Lake, Antarctica - #232 | ecosystem: Environmental > Aquatic > Non-marine Saline and Alkaline > Saline | place: Antarctica: Organic Lake...
CGCCCTTTTTGTGAAGGGGAGTGATTTTTGTTTTGAGCCAAGGCTGAGGAAGCACACCAGAGGAAAGAAGGAGGTGGAACAGATCTGTAAGAGTAGAGAGAAGCACATTTTCCTTCCGAAGCTTGTGTGTATTGTGTTCGTGTGCGTGTGCGTATGTGTGTGTGCATTTGTGTGTGTTTATGTGTTTGTGATGTGCGAGTGTGCACGTTCATTTGTGTGTACGCTTTGTGCGTGTTTGTGTGTGTATGTGTGTGTGCCTGTGTGCGTGCTTGTGTGTGTGTGTGCGTGTGTTTGTGCGTGTGTGTGTGCGTGCGCGCGTGTGTGTGTGTGTGTGCATGCGTGTTTGTGTGTGTACGCGTGCGCCTTGTGCGTATGTGTGTGTGCTCGCGTGTGCTTGACATCGCTCGAGGTTCGCGCATGGCTGCTAGTTGAGGCCTAATCAGGGCCTGGGGCAGGGAAAGGGGGGGGAAGTAGAGGGAGGAGGAGCGGGGGACTTCCATCTGGACAGATTTTCATTGTTTGGTGCTTGCATGCTGCCATGCAAGATGCAAGCACTCAAGCCCAACACTCGCTTCAAAGGGGAGCCTCATGCTGGGATGGCTCACTGCTTTCCTGCTGGCTGACCTCTCCCTCTTCTTCCCATTCTCACCAGGGACCACCCACCCCCCAAACCCCCCTTCCAGTGCCCCACCAGACAAAATAGGGTACCATTCTGCTCCTTTTGGAATTCTGCATCCATCTGCATAAACTATGATGCCACAGAGTTATGGGACAAAAACTGAGATACGGACGCCCATGCACACGTGAACTTCTAGGCACCCACAACTGACTTGCACAGCCCCACATTGCTTTCATTTCTTCAGAATTCCACTGATTATCTCATGCTGGCAAATCCTGGAAGCTTAAAGTGAATTGCTGCTCCATTGGCTTGACTCACCCCACGGCCTGCACCCTGTGTGCCTCTGATTTTTTGACATGTCCACAGACCCCCCCTTTTACCCAAATTGACCTCAAAGGTTGCAATAGACTGGGATTGAGCTGAGGATTCCGATGATATATTTGAAATTCCGTGGAAGTGGCCCAGAAAAAAACTGGAGACCCCCTGCAAAAAAACTTAAAACCCCGCCGGGGGTCCGCCCCACCTCCCCCCTCCCCAATTTGACCCATATATACATATACCAATCGATAGCTCTTGACATCAGGATACCGAATATATAATTTTCAGTCGATTTGACACGTGCCGTCCAAAAGTTATGCTTCCTACACCCTCCTGGGTACCTGCTGACATATGATTCCTCAAAACCCACCCCCACACATGTCCTTCATCTTGGCTTTCTGAAAAGACTCCTGGGTGTCATGAAAAGCAGAAACTCACTGCGTGCTCCGCGAAACAGGTCAGATGCCCATCTTTTACCATTGGTTCAAATGCATCGTACGATTCTGGAACAGTTTACTCTCTTCAAACAATTTCTCTTCTTGAGAAAGTTGTGCAGATGACCTTCTTATTGCAATTAGAAGCGATACATGAACTTATTATGTTCTGCGCGCACTCCAAGATTTTTCTACGTCTCAGCAATTTTTGTATGCCATACGATCTAGAGAATCTATCCATCTAAAACAGTTTGAGCTCACTTTGCGTGAACGTATCATAGGGAGCTGGAGAGCTTGACAATTTGACACCACATGATAATCACCATCCCAGCAGAATTATGAGGAATTATCCACACATTTTGGTGTACCTTTGGGGATTGCTCCTGGCTGGTCGGATGACAGAAAAAGAAATCACAAGCCTGTGTAACCTATCTACCTTCGCTTGGATATTTCCAACGTTCTCAGCCGTGCACTTTCTTGCCTCCGCCTTTCTGGCCATAACTTTCTGGTCCAAAGAATGCGTCATAACAGGAATAGAAGGCCTTGCTTATGAGCTTAGGATCTGTGACAAATGTGACTGGCACACTGCTCAGGATGAGGAACACATTTTACTGGACTGTCCGCATGGACATCTGGCTAGCCTTCGCAAACAGCACCGCCAGCTTGTCTTCCCACCTCAGAATGAGGATAGCCCAACTCGTTTGATGTCCTTTTGGACCAACCAGATGTGTATAGTATTGCCTCTTTTTTGGCTGAGTGCCCTTTTCCCTTGATCTTTCTAAATCTTTTTTATTTGGTTACAGGCTTTTTCCATGCTTCCGCTCAGATGCCCCCCAGAGGACATAAAGCGCTGTAACCTTATCTTCTGATGACGAATTCACCCAAATTTGCTGCTGCCCTGCCTGTCGCTCGTTCTACCGAGTTGGTCCTTCTTTACTGCCACCACCATTGCTCGTGGCTGGTTATTTGCCAGTTCAAAATGTAAGCTCCTTTCTGGTTCATTAACAAGGGGACATATGTGCTGTGCTTCCTTATCTTTTACGATATCTGAAACTGGTTGGTCAGTTGATTGAGTATGCGTTATTATGAGTATACGTTCATTGAGTATGCTACATCTACTTGATTGATTATGCTACATCTATTAAGAACCTAGTAGGGTCTACAAATTTTAGAAGGAAGAAGCAGTAGCCTTTGTGACTGGCTGGAGCAGCGTCAAGCCCCCACTACAAGCCCTGCAGGACCTGCCGACGTATTTGTGACCAGCGGCCTGAAGCCCAACTCTTCAGCAGGGATGCCGTACTCAGCCAGCTGCGAGGGCGAGTAAAAAAAATCAAGATTTATTTAAAGGGCGGTTACACGTAAAACATTCCGTACTTTTTTCTTCGTCAAATTACCATTTTTAAGGGGGAAAGTCAGCGGTCACACAGGAGGCGTAAAAAGTTAGTGGTGCTGCGCTTGGGGAACCTTAGGTTGTGCAAGTCAAACATCAGCAAGAAGTCCTGTGTGAAAAGGCATGGCAGGTGTATGCAAACTTCCACAGCGATAAAGACCTTATGGGTGATGCAAGATGTCTGTTGGAACTTCCTGAAACCTGCCATTCTCAATCCCGGACAGCGCTTGCTCCAAGCACACGTCATCACAACAACAAGAGGCCGGAATGCAATTGTGCCCCAGCGATGCTGTATTTAACTTCCTGCTTATCGCGAAAATGCTACAACATGACTCCGCTCGGGAAACGGGTTTGCATTTTGCGGCATCGCCATTTGAGACGGTAAGGCCCAGTATGTCTTAAATTTAAGTCTTCTTTCCAGCTGAATAAAAATTATATCAAGGAGCTCAAGAAAAATCATCCTGGTTGCCAACCAGGGCACTGTTCAACAATCGGAAAGCACCATCCTTCTCAGCATGAGCTTACTCGATTTGGCTAATAAAAATTTGTACGCTAAAAGGGAAACTTTTCTAAGCTATAAGGCTCTCAGTTTCTCTAGCAATCCATAAGCCCTAGACACTTCGTGTCCTAGGGTCCAAAGTTCTTACAGTCACGTGTAAACTTTGGGCCTCCAACCCAAAATGACTCCCCCCCCCTCCCAAACCCTCCTTTCTGCCCCCCCACACTAATAAAAAGGGTGTCAATCTGCTAAGAATTTTTCCACGTTTACCCTTTGCTTTAGCGCCCCAGATGTCGTATGCCATAATTCTTGTTGCTTGGCTGGCCATGATGCCACAGGTATTGCCTCAACAGAAGACAGATTTCTTTAATTGAGCCATGTCGACACTTCTGCCAGCTGTCACCTTGGTCGTAGTGGGGGGTAACTCCTTGGGGCCCAACTTGATGCTTCCCTTATCTTGGTGCATGCCCAAGGGCATGAGGGGAATGGCAGAAAGCCAAAAGGCACACCCCAAACCTGTCTGATTGTTTGGAAAGCATCACACGTGACATACGGATGAATTCTCGCCTCCTCTCCCCATTTTTCCCCTCCTCAAATGGGAGCCCATCCTATGGATTCTGGGAACAGAAAGCGTCAGATGACTGGGCACGCATTGGGCAGACACAGCCCCACTGGAGGCTGCCCAATTCAGACAGACCTTTCGCATGAGCAAGCCGGCCTTCAACATCTTGTTGGAAAGGTACTGTGCCTCAATAGCCAAGCAAAACATGATCATGTGCATGTCATTCTTGCTGCAAAGAGATTGGCTATCTTTTTGGACTGGGCTGGTTCTGGGTCCCCTCACCAGCACCTTGCCCGCACATATGACGTTAGCAAAGCTGCAGTTTGCAACATTATCCATGATGTCGTTTTCATTCTGTGCAAAGAGTTTGTGCCGAGCATGATTTCTTTCCCAGAGGGAGATGACCTCTTGCGTGTGATTGATGAGTTCTCAGGCTTGTGCTCCTTGCCATGCTGCGCGCCTTGGGCACTGCCACTGGGAGCAACACTGGCTACCTACTGCAGGTGCTTCTACGTGTGTAGCTCCCCTGCTGCGTGCGCAAGCGCTTGCAAAGAGCCAGCCTGGCTCTTCCCAGCCTGCCTGCCCTCTACCACAGTATCAAAGAGCCCCAAGCCCTCTACAGAACACAGGTACCTCTGCGCATTGAGCACCACCTGACTGCTCCTGCTTGTTCCCCCTCTGCTTGCGTTTAGATTTGGCAGGAGCCTTAGGGGGGCTCCCTTAGAGCCCTTATTAAACATCACCGCCCTGACTCCTACAACACAATATTCAGAACTTCAGCTGATATTAAGATACTTTTGTATGTTTCAGGACACGTGGGAATATGTGGGACCAGTTTCCAACTTTTTGGGGCAGGTCCCAAACGAAAAAATTACTGAAAGCCGATCCCACCCTGTTTCTGGCATTTGGTGGAAAATGTTTTGGGGTCCACCGTTCGTCAAAAGTGAAAACGTTTTTTACCCCCAAAAAAGCAAGTATGAAACTTTTTACGTGTAACCGCCCCCTCATGAAGCAAGTTGGTGTTGCAATCTCTTGCTTGCATCATTGCAATCTCTTGGCAAAAGTGAGCTTTGTCGTGCTGTACCTGACTCAAAGGCAGCAGAGTTTAAAATTTGCACTTGCCAATAATATGTAATGTTGGCAAGTGTCAATTTTGTCTGAGAGCAGCCTGATAGGCGTCATACAACATCATATCGTAAAAAGGAAGGCGTAACGATTTTGCACCTTGAATTAAATTCTCCATCAAAAGCACTGGTCAATTGTTGTTACACATCCCTTTCAAACCTCAAAATAAATTTATGGTATTTGCAGCCCCCCCCAGTAAGCTGCTGGCTTGTTCAGGTGAAAACCGGGGCAAACCCCACCTTGTACAGGCGAGCAAACTTGGTCAGTCACCTGCCCTTATTGATGGTGTACAGCTACATAAGAGTCACCAAACAGAAATTTCTTCCTTTCCTATCGTGAAAATCCTGTCCTCACCTTGGCTTCGTACACGTGGATGAGATCGTTGTGGGCCTTGGAAACTTTGGCCACGTCATACTGCAACGCCTTGACCACCATGTTCTTGTTGTCAAGCACTTCCTCTAGCCGAGTGTTGATAACCTAAACAAACAAGAAAGCAGGAGAAGCGACCAAACATGATGAGGTGCACTCTTGTCTTGTTTTAGGGCGCTATTTCAGAGCTCTCCAAGCTTACAATTAGTGACAAGAGTTTAAATTACTGCGGTCACAGAACAACATTCTTGTGAACAAGTGAGATGTACTGGCAAGAACAAGGCTTATGCAGTAGGAATAGATCTTTTGGCTGAACTTTATACGCAATCGCACCTGCAGTGTGCCTGGGTCCAAGTTAGCCGCTGTCAGCACCTCTGCTAGCTGAGCCTCCTTCATTTCTAAGGCCTCTGACATGGCCTCCAGCCGCCGCTCCAGCAGTGTGCCTTTAAGGCCTGTCTTCTGGGCGACCTCGTAGATAGATGATTCAAACTTATCGTACAGCTCGTCCCGCTCTGACTGAACTTTAGTGAAGCGCTGCTGCAGTACCTCGCTCTCCCACTCCAAGTTCTTGACCTGCTTCTCAGATGCCACCAACCGTGCCTGCAAGCAGGCAAAATGTTGATGGCACTTTGCTTTACACATAGATTAATTATTAGTGTATGTATTGTATGTATGTGTGTATGTGTGTGAGTATATGTATGTGTGTGCGCAAGTGCGTGCGTGCACGCTGCAAAAAAGAGCCAGGGTAGGACAGAAGATTGACAGGTTTTAAACATTTTACAGGAACCAAAGGGGATGTTTTAAAGGGGTCATACATACGATGTTGACACTTAAAAAGTGATGTCCGTTTTAAGGTCTAGAATCACGATGCCTGCCTAGAAACTGCATTGATAGCTACGCACCGCATGCCTTTAATATTTGATATAGCACGCACCTCCGACTTCACAGCACCTGCCTTCACAGTACCCGCCTTACTACCCACAGTCGCCTACACACCCACATTTTACAACAGCTGCACAAACACACCTTGGTCTGCGCTAAGCTCATCTTGTCTTTGTCGTAGTTTGCTACTGAGTGGCGCAGGGCCTCCACCTCCTTCAGCGCCTTGGTCAACGGCTCACTGAGACGCTTGTTTTCCTGCGCAATCTCGTACATGAGCTTCTCATTCTGGGCCTCCCGCTTCTTCATCTCTGCCACGTCCTCCTTCAGTGTCTTGATCAGGTCCAGGTTGTTGTGGGTAATGTCGTTGTAGTAGTTCTTGATCTCTGCAAAGGCGCGCTCGTGCTTCTTCATCAGCTCGTTGATGTGGGAGTTCTTGCGCTCCTCAATCTCGTGGATCTCTTGCTTCCTTCGTAGCTCCAAGTCATCACGCAGCATCTTCATCTTTTTCTCATACTTCAACTGCAGTTCTCGGGCCTGCAGCGTGTCATACCGTTACTACGAAATTTCTGCGTCGCAACAATATTCCGTCTAGCAACAGAGAAAGGCATAGGAGTGAGCTTCTTCATTTGCCTGAACTTGGATGATTTTCTATTTTAAAAGGCTGAAAAGCAAAGGAAACACCCTTAATCTAGGTCAGTGCAAGCTGCAATAAAGCCGGGAGACAGCTGAACACATGGATTGCGTATTGCGTCGTTAAAATAGCTGCTTATTGCGTGGATTACTTTCACCTGACAGGCTCAACATTCTTGCCTCATTCATATGCAGATTACTAAAATACTATGAGCAGCCAGCTTTGCAAAACTTTCACGCTTTTTGTCGGGACTTGATTTTAAGACATTCATCTATGTTGAGCATGAAGCATGGCTGTGTTACACTTTAAGGTAGGACTTCAGTTGGCTGATGCGGAAGGTATTGTAAGAACTTTTGCATGCAGGACACGACTTGTTTGCTTTGTGACAATCTTGCTACATTTTGGTACATTGAGGAGATGCATGGAATCTACTTAACTTTGTAGCCATCAATACAACGCACCTGTAACTCAAACTCTTGCCTTAATTTGGTGACCTCCTTGCCATGCTCTAGCTTCAACTGCCTAATGATGTCTTGGTGCGAAAGCTCCTGCAGGCCATGCGTGTGTAGTAGTGAAAAATGGCACGCAGTTGTGGAGAACATGGAAAAATTTGTAGCAGGAGCAAGGCTCTACCCATCTACCCCTTTAAACATTGATTCGTATTTGCGTTACTTTGCAAGTAATGACGTTGAAGTTAAAGTGGTGTACATTGCTCACTGATCCCTGGAAAAATGCAAAACGTGACCCTTTCTTTGCTTGGCTGCTGGCACAAATAGCAAATAGCCACTGATACAATGCCAATACAATGCCCATGCTTTAATTCTCAGCTTTCTCTAAGCCTGTGGCAAGCACCTTTTTCTGAACTCTTGGGTGCATGGTATGTGCGTTTGGGTGTGCATGAGAGAAGGAATGACCCACCTGCTCTTTTATTTTGAGCTTTAGGTCCCGCTTGTCCCGCCCGAGCTCGCCTTCTCGTTTTCTGAACTCATCCTGCTGTAACTTCAGTGCCAGTTCTCCATCCGCTTTGAGGGTTGTGATGTTGTTCTGGTGCTCGTACAGCAGGTGTTTGACCTTTTGCTTGTATACTTTAATCTCCACTTGGTGCCGCTCCTCCATCTCCTCCATCTCACGGTCCTTGTTGCGCAGCTCTGCCTTCTTGTCATCCAGATCTTTCTTAGTGATCTCCCAGAAAGCATTGATCTTGTCCTAAAGTCAGAAAGGAGCAGCAGGGGAAAATCCAGAGGTTTGTAAATAGACAGCAAGGTGTTGTGGTTGCAGGGGGGTCAAATCTGAACAACTACCACTGTGAATTGCTGCAGGTGTTTACACAAATAAAAGACGTGTGCTTCCTTGTTTTCTAAACAATAGTCGGCTCTTATTTTGTGTGTGCGTGTGTTTGCACAGGGTGGATGGTGGATGTGCATGTACGTGAAAGTGTGCGTGTGTACGTGTAAGTGTGTTTGCATGTGTTTGCTTGTGCATGTCTTAATGTGTGTGTTATTGTTTTGATTTTGTGTGTGTATGTGCGCATGGGTGTGAGGATGTTTGTGTGTAAACTTGTGTTTGCACGAATGTGTGCTCTAAGCGTGTGTGTTGTTTTGATATTGTGTGTGCGTGTGTTATGTTGCAGGTGCTGTGTGTGCGCGCGCATGCATATGTGTGTGTGTGTGTGTGTGTGTGTGTGTGTGTGTGTGTGTGTGTGTGTGTGTGTGTGTGTGTGTGTGCACGCGTGCATCTGCAACACCAGTGTTTGCGTGTGTGCATGTGTGTGTGCATGTGTATGTAAAGCACATGTGTGTATGTGTGTGTGTGTGTGTGTGTGTGTGTGTGTGTGTGTGTGTGTGTGTGTGTGTGTGTGTGTGTGTGTGTGTGTGCACGCGTGTGTCGCAAGTACCCGCTCTAGCTGCATGTAATTGCGGTACTCTTCCTCCTTGTTCTTCTCCTTCTCCAGTGTGTGGATTTTTTGGTTGAGCTCCTCAATGGAAGCCCCTTCAATGTCTCCAGTAGGGGCATCTCTCTTCTTATCCTGAGAGTAGAGACATTTGAGCTGATTGCAATCTTCTAGATCCCCTCAAGCGAAACAGAGGAAGACTGGTTGCCCAACTGACTATAAGGCCTTCGACAAACATCGAAAACTGACGTGGTATTCAGCTGCAACATAACACGCGCAAATACCTTGCCACCCTTTTTCTTCGGCGGCATTAGGGCGAGAGCGAAAAGCAGAGGACAGGGAGGGCGGAAGCAATGTGCGTCTATTAAGAAGCCTCAGTTTTAGATATAATTTTAATATTGCGCTGCACGGGAAGAATTCGTTGAAAATTCGCCAGAGGACATATATTATCATTTTATTTGCAGCAATGCTCCTGCGTGGATTTGGCTCCCTGCTCATCCGGAACTCCACAATTAGCCTAGATGCCCTACGCAGCTACCTTCCCCTAGCCTCTTCAGGCTCAGGTGCAGCTCTACAGCATGGTAGCAGCACCTCCTTGCTTCAAGGAGGAGCGGCGTCGGACAGGACTTGTGCAGCAAGCGCCCAATGCTCTACACGTTGTTCTAGCAGCAGCAGGCTGAACAGCAGCGCCAGCAGACGCAGCTACACCACAGCCACACCAGGCCAACAGCCTCTCCCATTGGAAGCTGCAGCGTCCAGGCTGCAGCGTCCCTCGTCTGCTGGTGCTTCCTTGCCAAAGAGGGCCTCCAAGCTTGCACGCAGCATAGCAGAGATGGCCCAGCACGAGCCAACCTTCTTTGTTGGGCTTCACAACTTGAGGGACAATCCAGGAGCAAGGCAGCAGGTGTGTTAGGGAGGAGGGAAGAGTCTTGAAGCCTGGTGCATGCCATGCATACAACCATCGAGCACGTCCGTTTTGTGAGCAGAAAATCCGAGTTGGTCGTGGGAACAGTGCCAGGCGAGGAAACTACTGTGGACGTGGGATGAAAGGCCAGAAGGCCAGAAGTGAGTGAGGTTGTGCGCAACAAAGGGACCCGTTTTGATTGTTGGTGCACTGATCACATGATTTAATCGTCACCACGGATCACCTCTCGTCCTCAGATACGAAGCCACATCCACTGTTTGATGGTGGGCAGCTTGGCCTTGTCAAATACCCAATCACACGAGAACGCCCTCCGTAAGTGGGCAAACGTGCTTGTTCTTTTTGATAAGTTTGTAACAGTTGTTCCCACTTGGTGAGAGCTGCCAAACAACTTTCACTTGCAGCTTACTTTTCCACCGTTTGTTTGTGTACTCACCAGGTATGAGGTTTTGTACAATCAACTCGGCGTGTCGCGGCTAGAGGAGTTTGCCAAGCTTGGGCTGCTGGACATTCAGAAGGTTATCACCATGAAGGTGTGGGACACAAATGGATGTGGTTCTCAAACTACGCGATGATCCTTATGCTGATGATCCTTATGCTGTCCCTGATCACTTTGTTATGAATTTGGGTTGTTTGCACGTCATACTGTTGCAAGCCTCATTATTATCATGCTTGTAAATGTTTACTCTCTCCATGCTTGTAAGTGTTCCTGATTACAAGCACTCAGATATTGCGTGTTTGCGCTTACAATGCTTGCACTGCAGGACTTGTTTGACACGGGCTGTGTGCCTAAGGAGATTAAGTACGGGGTCATGCTGTACTCCCCGGTACGACGTGTCTTTTGTTGCTTTTGTCGGTCACTCAATAGTCTGTCTGAGTTCATTTCCATTTGCTGTAAATCATGATAGAGTCACTGACGTATGGGTTGCGTGAATTTCAGGGGGTGGTTCGGATGTCTCTCCCTCTTCACATCCAGGTAAGTGGCTTTTTGTTCTAGACAGATGGTAATAAACTGAGTGCTCGCTATGTCTTTGGATACCCTTAACCGGCAGGCTATTTTAGGTATATGGTATATGTGTTACGCTTGCACACATATGGTGCATCATTCTACCCCGACTTCTTGGCATCTCGACCCAAACATTCCTCACAGGTAACAGCTTGCACAGACACAGCGCGTGCAGCAATCGAGGGTGCTGGGGGCACTGTCACTCGTGTGTACTACACAGCTGAAGGGTTAAAGGGTCTTATTCAGGTCAGTTTTTCCCCTCTACCTTTTTGTGAAATCTTAATTGAATAAATCATAACCTTAAATGAATAAATTGCAGCTTGAAATAGACAACTGACAGGGTAAACTATTACAGGCGCTGCATTTTTTACATTGTTGTGTGCTATTTCAAACATTTAACGCTGGGGCACAAGGACTCCACGGAGTTGCCTTGCTTCCTGCATAGTCGAAATTTCCTGGCATGCTCGTTATACAGCATGTACCACTGAGAATCCTTGGAAATCAGGTGTACTTGGCCCTCTCCTCTGTTTGCAGCCTGAGATCTACACCTCCAAACGCCTGCCCCTACCCCTTCCAGCTCACTCCTGGCATCCAAAGTATAATGGCTTGTTTGACGCAATTGGACAATGTCCACCAGTTGCCAGTTTGCCTGCTACCAGCCAGCCAGCGCTAGGTCAAGGTGGCCTTATAGAATCTAGCAGTGAACGAAGTGCACAAGACAGTGTGCACATCTCTGCTTAAGACTTCAAATGATCAAGGAAAAGTCTTTTGCTGAACTCAGCTCATTCGGGGAATCTTCCATGCAAGAGAAGAATTCCTGTGCTTGCATTTGAGTTTTCAACGTCGTTCTGGCTTTTTCAAGCAAGGCCCATCACAATATCACACAGATCTCTGTGTCAGCAGTGTTAAAGAGGCTTACATTATCCTCTTTAGTACACGATTGCTTTAGATGGAAGTGGAATAAGCCTGTCAGCTGCAGCTGCCTTGAACCTCTGTCAGCTGCAGCCTTGAACCTCTGTCAGCTGCAGCTGCCTTGAACCTCTTATTCCGCCCAGAATAAACAAACTGCTCGAATTTTGTTTACGACTAAGAGACAGATTTGGAACTTACGCAGGCCACTTGTATGCTAGTTCCATAAGTTTACAGAGTTTACAGATAAAAGCCATCAGTCAAAGCGCGTGACTGCTAGGCTGCATATGTAAAACATTGTAAAAATTGTGAGTAGTGTCCGTTGTTGCATCAGACAAGTTGAGCACCTACAAAAATACCCTTGGGAAAGGAAAAAAGGCACAACGCTGTTTGTGACATTAAAGCACTGAATGAAACAGTCGATCAAGTTGAATCAAACATCTGCCAGGACCAGCTGGTCATATTAAATTGAAGAGGAGGGATCATCATCTGCCTGTGTTTTGGGCACATGAAAAAATGGATTGTCACACTGAGGGTGCCAAGAATGAGGGAGGCAAAGTAAAAGTCTGCTCTGGAAAACACCAGCATGCATTAAGGAAAGGATATAAACTAGTGCTCACACTAGCCAGAGCCCCACTACCTAAAATCGAAAAAGATAAACAACAGCGACTTATGAGGATTCAGCGGGTTGTCAGCCATGCGATCTGGCCTGTGCCTAGCCCTCCTGAAGCCAGCCGCTCTGTAGTAAAACCCCCATCAGATCTCCCATTATCACTGTCGTCGTTGCTGAAGTGTATTTTGTCAAAGGGGGCTGCTAACTGAGGCCCAAAACGGGCAAGTTTGTATACGCTCTTTGACTTATACGCCCCAAAATTAACAAGCTTTAAATTTTACATAAATCTGTCCATAGATGAAAAGAATTTGCGAGAATTTGCTGTGGCGTGCAGGCCATTTTTTACTACAAATCGTTCATACCAGCTCACCCAGTGCACCAATCTGGAATATTTTTTATGGTGTAGACTTATTATTGGAAAAGAATATCATTGCAACAAGAATGAAAGAAAACGGCTGAGTGGTTGGTGTTTTATGAGATCCCATGGAAATCACCACAGTTTACATGCACCATGTGTGCTTAATCCAGTCTGTCTCAGCACGCAAAGCGACCCACATAAAACTGGGCATATGCCCGGGTAGCTCTCAACGCCAGCTACAATTTAATACTAAAATGGCGTCGATCGGATGAAGTGGCTGTGGGTGGCTGCCTTCTGAATGCAAAAATGAGCATTTTCAGGCATTTCCTCCGTTAGCCCCCTCTGGTATTTTGTCTTGTTTTTTTTAATTGTGGGCAGTGTCGTTCAGTAGCCAGTTGGTGTACTTTGTGCAGAGGGATGCCCAGTTTTAGTATAGGAGTTATGGTGTATTGATTGTAAATTGTGCCCCCGACTCCGAGGAGTGTAACATGAAGTGTGACTTTGCTGTTTCGAGAGGCTTCTTGTACATAGACGCTGGATAACAGGTGACCTCTGACGGTAGTTGTAGGTTGTGCGCTTTGTCCAATGTCTGTTGCGGGTTTATATCTGAGCATGATACAAGATGTATGTCATGTCCCTTGGGGGTATCTGTTTGAGGTCCAAATACCTGCCTCTTTCTTCAATGGACATGACTAACACACTAATTCGCCATCTGGACGACTGATGTCCCAGTCGGAAAGTTTTGTTATGTTGGAAAAACCCAGTCGGGAATGTTTCTTTCAATGTCATTGGGGGGTTCAATGTTAAGTCACATAGCTTTTCACTATTACATGCATCCATTGTACTGTATCCATCCTATACTTGAGAACTTGTTCCTGTTCCTTAAAAGTCACATTTGGTTAGGACCAAAGTTTGTTACTGAGTTGGGCATGAGCAAGGGGCTTTGTATTAGATTGCTGTGTGTGAGGGTCTGGCTGTACTGCACGCTCAGGTGTATTCATGCAATTTTTGCCAGAGCTTGTAAAGTGTATCTGTGTTAGCTTCACCAAGATAATGATGTTTTATTAGCTTGTCCTGGATGCAGGTTAGTTTATTACCCACCTCCTGCAGGTTAGTTTATTACCCGTGTCTGCATCGCGACGACGCGCATTATTCGCAGCACACACAGCATTATGGTGCCCATTTTTTGCTATCGCAGCCCCGATGGACGCGTCGTACACACCCTCTCCCGTGTTTTTAACCCCCAGGAATGTGTGTGTGGCGTTGGCTGTATATGGCTTTGCCCTTGTCCTCGTCTACGAGTAACTTTGTGCTTCTTGTCGCGCGCTTGCATGGTAAGACACCTAAATTGTCCACATCGGCACCATCCTTGTGCCCAAGGCCGTGTTTTCGATTGACCAGGAACACACAAAGTGTCGATTTTGCGTCATTCGCCCTGAGTGTGTGTATCGATACATCCTCAATTTACAGCACGCACAGCACGGTGCTCGTTCTTGCCTGCGCAGCTGCGATGGGCATGTTGCACGCATATTATCCCATGTTTTCGACCCCCAGGAGCACGGCTGTGGTGTCCATTTGAGCTGGTTTTACTTCTAAAAAGCCATTTTTACACTCAGCTTGCACCCCAGCAGATCAAACCACGTGGTGTACCACTGCCTGAATTAGCACAAATTCAGGGTCCTGTGTGTGTTCCATTCAAATTTTAGAGCCCTGTGTTGAGCACATAGTAAAACGGAAGGTGACCATGGGGATAGTATGCGTGCTACACGCCCATGGGGATACCTGTGGCCATGGGCAGGTGCTCACGTAAAACATCACTTTTTCAGCGGGCACAGGGCGGCACGCTAAGCCAGGACAGGTCGTAAAAGGGGTCAGTAGCTGGCGGGAGGGAAATTTCGTAATTTTGATTGACTGCTGCTTTGTGTGCTAGGTGATCTGCACCTTCATTGCCATAATACCAGAGTGGGATTCCACCTTGTAGAAAGTAATGGTAGAAGGTTACGATTGGATTAGATTTACAATGTCCTTGAGTAATTCCCTGTGCAAATGGTGGAGTACAGCCATTGGGTTCAACAGCTGTTTTCTAATCTGAAAGAGGGATGAGGCACTGTCTGTAGCAATTTCAGTATTGCCTTTTTGTACCGCTATTAGCACAGCTGCAAGTTCGGCTCCATGATGGTGAGCGTGGGGCCGTTGCCCCCAGGATCAATGGTGATGGCATCAAAAGAAAGAAAAGAACAAAAAAAAACTCCGCTGGTAGTGATGACACAGCCAGCATGATTAAGGAGGGGGTTACGCAGGTGCCCGCACCAGACAACCCCCCACCGCGCAAACAATTAAAGAGAAATTAATGTGGATCAGGGGGGTTGTGTGCCGTAGCACCCGGACCCAATCCTTGACTGTTGTTGCTTGTGTTATATTGCAGTGAATGCTTTGGTTTTATGAGTGCAGATGCATGTCTGATGGAGTGTTCATTCAGCTTGTGTCAGGCTTTTAATCTTATGGTGATCCACATTAAGGTCTGCCAGAGGTTGTCTGTATAGTCTTTGTAGATAGTTCCCATAGCTCCAACGAGGATCACGTTGAGCTTGATTTCCCTATATCCTTGTCTGTTAAAGGTTGGCAATAAGCACGCTGTGCTGTGCTTTTGCTATTTGGAGTTGGGGATCAGGCCTAGTGTCTTCACAAAATTTAAACTCAATCAGGTGAACCTCCCAAGGAGTGGATTCAGTTTCTTATCTTTAGCAAGTTGCTGAAAATTTGAGTTGCGGGTGGTTACCCAAGAAGAACACACAGTATTAGGTAAAAATAGGATAGCGTCGGGACGAGAAGAGACTGTCAAAGCACGTGTTGTTAGGTTTGGTAGCAACCAATAGGGCAGTGTTTTGTTGGCAATGTTTCTCAGATCTGGGCCCTGTTCTACTAGATAATCTGCACTGCCTATGTCAGTGTAGGCAATTTGGTTGGCACCGCATGGTCCCTTTAATCAGTGCCTTTCACAACGGCCACAGGGCATTGTGCGTACTGGATCACAACCATTGATCTCATGGAGTATCAAGGAAAATAGTACCCTATCCTCCCCAGATGACGCTATGCTTCCTGAAGTGTACACTCCAAGCGCCTTAACATACTACGAAAGGCCTTTGGGTTACAAGGGTTACAAGGATGGCCTACAGCCCGAGTCTCTGGCTGATGGCAATTGGCTGGTGAAACAAATCAACAAGTGTCAAAAATTGAAACTAAATCTGACGCAAACTTGAGGAGTCTGTATGAGTCTTGATTCAGGAATGCATTGATCTCAAAATCAGTGATACTGTGATGACAAGTTAAGAAAGGAATAAATTCAGAGCTTGAAG
>Ga0307947_1002123_pt1 | contig 15873 bp, 17 predicted proteins | sample OrgLakmetagen232_FD_201840 | JGI IMG/M metagenome (GOLD analysis project Ga0307947, IMG submission 201840) | Saline water microbial communities from Organic Lake, Antarctica - #232 | ecosystem: Environmental > Aquatic > Non-marine Saline and Alkaline > Saline | place: Antarctica: Organic Lake...
CCTTGTTCAAGTACACCATGGGGGTCTTGCCTGTATGTGTGTGTTGTACGTAACTTATGTGGCATCTATGTGTTAATGTATTTGTGCGTGTTATAGTTGTGTGTGAGCGTGTATGAGTGTGTGTGAGTGTGTATGAGTTGCATGCTGTATGTACAGATATATGTGTAGACTTGTGCTCATTTGTGTGTCTGCTTGTGTGTGTGTCATTGTGTGTGTGTTTTGTGTATGTGCAGATGTGCTTGTTTGTTTTGTGTGTGTGTGTGTGTATGTGGTGTATGCCTGTGTGTGTGAGTGAGTGTGTGTTGCATATTGTGTGTGTGTGTGTGCATGTCGTGTATGCCTGTGTATGTGTGTGTACGTGTGTGTATGTGTGTGTGTGTGTGTGTTTGTGTGTGTGTGTGTGTGTGAGTGTGAGTGTGCGTGTGTGTGTGTGTGTGTGTGTGTGTGTGTGCAGCGGTTGTGCTTACAGCTGGCATGCATGCTTGGTTGCCGAGATCGATCGTGCTTGGCGCGTGCCCACACGTACCAATCAGCTCCGTTACATCCTTCGCAATTCCCGCGCGCATGGGAGGAACAACATGCTCCTTGGCATCAGGCACCGCTGCTGTGGGAGATTGTTTGCTGTTTTTTCCGCCCATTGCTTTGAAGAATATAAGCTTTGGGTAGATTTCTTTATTGGTATTCCTGAAGATAACGGTTTTCCCGAAAAATCTCCCCCAACTTCGATTGAACTCTCCGGCACTCACATGCCTGATGCATGATTACGCATTCCGCATATAGCAGAAAAAAGTAAAAACCTTAAGTATAGTTAACCGACCTGGCGACGCGCAGAAAGTTCCAAAGCCGGCGCCACAAGGCGTTGATTGTTTCACATAATAAACATCGGTTATAAAATGGGCGGTTTTCAGATTTCGGTTTTGGGATGTCGTTTTTAGGTGGGTTATAGTGGTAGTAGAAGGAGACTGCCTGGCCTTAGGGCGGCACATGTTGAGCATCAATCTTGTTGAAGACGTTATGGAAGACGTTATGGAAGCGAATTCAACTACCAACCTTAGCCTTCTGTTGGTGCTCTTTTGCTGGTGGAGTATTGGACGTCAGTGGATAGTGCTGGTTTGCTTGGTTATTGTGGCTGAACATCCCTGGGAGTGAGGACTAAGATGCTGAGACTTGTTTGCTTGTTTGCACACAGCTTTACGTGACTGGGGTTTTGTTTTTTTGCTTTCTTGTACTTACAGATGCTGATCTGGGCTCTGCCAAAACTGGGCTCTGCCGAAATAGTTAGGGCTTGTCTTGCTTTGTTTCTTATAAGGTTGCACATCTTTTATGGTTGAACTGCTATGTTGTGGCTTTCCATCCCGTTACATCTTAGGTTTTGCCTTACTACTTACTACCAAACGCCATCATTTGTACGCAGCTGCTTTTCGTTTTGATTTGCCACTTTCCTCGCTAGCTTACACTCTGCTTTTTCCATTTTTATCACAGTTCGTTTGGCTTGCTTTGAGGTTTTACCTCGTTCTCAAAGGTTGAGCAGCCATCCCAGGCTGCATGCCTTTGTAAGCTAACTTAGGATGGGCTGGATTGGGCGTGATATTTTCTAGAGGTGCGTATTGCTGCCGGGCTATGTCTACTGGCTGTCTGGCTATACAGTTTCGTATCCGCCAAATCAAAACATGAAGGGTGGGAGCCTGAGGAGACCTTATCGTACATATAAAAGTTCCTTATTGTTCATATACAATCACAGACCAACGGGGAAGCTTGAGACCTCTGCTGGATCTGTGACAGAATTTCCAGAGGCATCCTTGTAGGATATCCGCAATCGCATGGCCAGATTCTTTGCGCCGTGCTGCAGGAAAGGTGAAGGCAAGAAATACATTATTTTTAACCCGTTAAACGGTAACCTGAACGTCATGGGGGAAAGCAAAGACGCAACCTGTGCAGGAAAGGAAAGCTACAATTAACGGTCTGCTGATTAGCAGCAACATTTTATCCATGCATTGTAATTGGACTGTGAGGATGGAAGCAGTTTACAACGGAGTTTCATTCCAAAATATCTGGAATGTCATCAAGCATTAAGGAACTTGCTTCCTCTGTGTCATCCACTTCACTGCTAAACTTTGTCCGCACCCGACATGCCCAATTTTGACCAAAATTTATCAGGAGTTGGTTTCAGGCCAAGCCTGCAACCCTCCTGATCCTCATTGATCTTGTTCACTCTTCTTTGTAGGAGGTGCTCTATGGTACTTGGTATCGAAGTGGTTTTTTCTTTAGGCTGCGGTCTTAGACAGGATGAAAGATGTGAGAAGTGTGAAGGCCCCCACGTGTGATCCTTCATTATTTTTGGGATTGATTTTAACCTGTGCAGGCGAAGCCCCTAGGTTTGCCTCCTTCCCACCCAAGTTCACACGTGGCCAGCCAGCCTCACCCACACCACCCCACGCCCTGAAACTTTGCAAGGCCTCCTAGACTAAAAATTTAGGGGGTTAAGCCTGAGAGCAGGAGTGCTGGGGTGGCCTGGGGTTGCAAAAGACGAACTTTTGCAAGCGTTTGGCCAAATCATTAATGCGCAGCACTCAGCCCACCTGAAAATCACACAACCCTTTTTGATGGCAAGTGGAGCTACTCTGTAAAGGCCAGAGTTGTGAGGTGCGCACGGGAGCAAAATTCACGGCAGCCGGGGAGGTGTGAACAGCCCGGGATAGTAAGCACAGGCTCTCACGACAACCCCAAATTCACAGGATACATGAGCATATGCTCCTGGACTCGCGTGTCAAGCAACAAAGCTTGGGGCGAGTTTGTCAGAAATTCAAACCTAACGGTCACAAGAAGGACGGGCCACAAATGAACATGTAAGAAATGTTATTAGTCTTAGTTATATTAATGATGAAGGAACGACGATGGTCAAGTCTGCAGGTGCTCCTTTGGGAGAAAGAGAAATCTGCTGCTTGCTCCTTGTGTAGGGTTGGCCAGAATTGTACATACGGAAATACGGCGTGTCAGGATACGCCGTATAACCGTATCCGTACATGGAAGTTTCCGACCGAATCCGTATCCGTACTATCGTAAATAAGATTTGGCCGACCGTATATATACGGCGCATGTACGGTCCAAACCGTGTTTGGACCGTGTTTGCAGGTGGTGCAGGGTTAGGTTACTAGCAACAGCAGTCCTTCGCTCCCTTTTGTCAATTTCGTTCTCCCGCCTCTTCTTACTGAGCTCATCCTTTGCTTCCCTTTTTGCGAAGCCCCCCTCGTGGGGGCGTGAGCTCCTAGCGATGTCTCCTTCCCACCACACTTCACACAGGCCTCCCCAGGCTCACCCAGGCCACCCCACGGGCTGAAACTCGACATATGCTCCTAACCAAAGCCTTCACCGTGTCAAATGAATTCTGGGACTCTGGGGTGCGGTATGTGAAGTGTTAGAGACAAGTTTTGTTTTGGGGGGGTCCAGACCTCCTCCCCAGGCCCATCCACGGCACCTACTGGGCTGAGACTTGCAGTATCCATCAGCACACTTCACTGGCTGCGGATGTCAGGAGCCATTGATTGTTTTCCAGCTGCTAAGTTCACGGTTGACCAAGTAAGCAGAATTAAGTAGCAATAATTTTGATGGACTATACAATTTTAGTTTAGTTAGATGTTCATGACGCGCGGAAGTTTGCTTGACGGGACCCTTCAGGAACGCGGTTCGTGTTGGCTTGGACTGCTCGCGGGGCATGGAGCGCACGGTGCAGGTGCTTGCCGCGCACTGTGTGTTGAAGCAGAGCAGACATCGCGGCCAGCCCAAGCACCATGCTCACACCTGCCCTCTGAACAGACAGGGAACAGCAGCAGCACATTCTCACGCCTGCTTCAGCAAAGGCTGCTACAGCACAGCGTCATGCACACCACTGCAGCATCTGTGGGGCAGTAAGGCACACACAGACACACACACATACAAACACACAAAACACACACACATACACTCACACTCATGCGCATGCGCACACACATACAAACACAAACACGCGCGCAAATTCACACAGGCACGCACACACACATACACATGCGCACGCACAAACACACAGACACCCGCGCGCGCACAAGTACACACGCACAAACACACAGGCACACACGCGCGCACACACACACACTTACACGCATACATACATAAGCACGCATACGTTGCGCGCGTGATGGGCTTCGCCAAGTTTTTAGCATTGCTAACGACGCTCTCACACTTGCCTATAGATGCATATTTATTGCATTAATTAGTTGTATTGGTGGTTATGGTAGTTGAACTCCCTTTTGCACTGAAAATACCAAAAAATGAATGGTTGAGGAGCTAGGTCTTCGAACTACCAGTCTAGAGTCTTCTTATGGTAGTTCGAAGACTCCTTCTCTCTCGTCTTAGTTAGAATGGTTGAGAAGCTAAAAAGACTAGAAAAAGGCCTTTTTCAGTGCAAAAGGGAGTTCAACACAATAAAAGATTGGGTCATGCATACTCAGCTCTTCAAGAGCTGCAAAATGACCCCCCTATGAATTGATCCTGAGTGAATACATTTTCCCTCATGTACAATATATACGGAAATACGGTGTATGAACGCAGAGGGAGTTCTCTGAGCAGAAGTCAAAACATGCTCATTTCTGCAATTAAGGGGCAAATACTTACACATCAACTCATCAAAATTGATCTAGCTCCGTACTGATGCTGACTTAATTTGCATATCTCGCATGAACTTGCATTAATTTGCATACCTCGCATTAATTTGCATATTTCGCCAAGCGCTTGGTCTTTTTGCTCCATTATTTCTGCAATGATCTTTATTCACCTCATGGATTTCAAAACACCAAAAGTCACTTAGTTTGGTGCTCTGGCTGGTCAGATACAGCATATGGCTGCTCGAAAAGTAGGGCTCACGCCGCGGCCAATTAAGTATGGCTCCCCTAACTGACACTCTTCAAGCTCAGCTATTGAAATCCTTAAATTCAGCCTTGCATACCAAAACTTAGCTTGAAAAGTGCCAGATAGGAGAGCCATACCCTAGGAGCATGCAAAAAACAAACCCATTTGGGCCTCAGATAACCCCCTCTGATATATATGGTCATATAAGGCGTATAAGGCGTATATGGAAATCCCATGTACGGTTTGGGCCAACCCTATGTGTTGCTAAGAAAAGAGAAAAAGCAGCACGATGGCACAAACACATGAATGCATGCTTGCACGAAAGGAGATTCGCCAACTTTTTTAGCGTTGAATGCAACGCTCAACCCCAATTGTCTTTGAGGAGGAATTTCCTCTTCTTGTGTACTTAATTCTCTACTCCATACATTTTAAACCGAAGCTGCAGCTGGCACCTTGTAGCAAAATGAGCACCCCACATTAAAGTGTCTGTACATGTAGGATGTGCAGAAATGCACGCGCATATTCAACACACCGACCAACAAACATACATGCACGCATGCACAGAAACAAACAAATCCACAAACAGAATTAAACATAAACACTTTTGCGCGCATGACACACATATACGCGCGCACACATACACACACTTAAAAGCACTCAGCACGCACGCATGCACGTTAACACGATACACGTGCACACGCAAACACATACACACACCTGTGCATTATTCAGCACAATCCGCTGCTGCACGGGGTTGGGGCTGTTTGGCACAAGTGTGGTGCCACTGGCCGGCTGCAGTTGGAGCTGTATGAATTTAGGCACGGCAGCCTGCATCATGTCAAAGGTGTGGGCGTGATTATGCATGCTTATTTGTGCCTGTGCATGTCTGAGTGCGCCAAGAGAGGGGAGTGGTAAAAACACGCCAGCTCAATGAGCTATATCCCGTGCGCCATAACAAAATGCTTTTTGCTTTGGTATACTCTTTGTGCGGGTTACACTGAAAGCACAAAGCACAACAGAAATCGGCCCTTTTCCCTTTGCCAGCAGAACCACAATTTAAATCAATTGTGTATGTGTGCTATTGGGGCTCTTTTGCATTTACATAAGAAAAATAGGACTTCCGTGAACCCAACTTATTATTGTTGAAAGGTGTTCCCAGAACAAGTTAGCAACTTTTTTGCATCCACAGAGCAGACAGGTTGGGATTACGTTAGTTGATTACCAAGAAACCTAGAGTTTGTTCACAGCAACAACTCCAGAGTCCATGCAGTAGTACATGATGACCAGCCAACTTGCACTACACAAAAGCCTGATCACCAACTTAAAACTAAGACGCACACAGGCAGGAAAACACACTGACCTAGAGGTGCCAAATTGAAGGCTTGAAATGCTGGGAAGACGCAGGGTCAAAGACAAATAGATAGATTAGCAAGGCTACTCACATCCAACGAGAAACAAATTGTCATTATAAAGAGCCTCCCTAGCCTCAAGCAAACAAGAAGAGATGCATTGTGGATGAGAGGCTAAGCTAATTCATGTTGAACATGCATTCCTACCTGCAGGTTAAATTCAGTGACTGGTGCTGGCCCTGAGTTGCGGTACGTTGCCAAGATTTCTGTGACGCCAGCATTGGGCCCTGTGCAGGATGCGTGAAATATGTTTTGTTTTAGTATGGTGTGTGCTTGTGTGTATGTGTGTTTGTGTGTGTATGTATGTGTGTGTGTATATGCGTGTGTGTGCGTATGTGTGCATGCAGTATGTCCACATTTTATGAGAAGTCCTTCAGTGATCCCCCAGGCTCTGCAAGACAAAAAGATCAACAGGCCAACATCTGCAGCTGCAGGGACTCGCCCTATTAACAATTGAAGTTCCGCAGCATGTTTAGGGGCAGGAAGCGCAAATTAAGGCTGCGAACCGCGGAATGGACATTTGAGCAGCAAAGCAGCATGCTACTTGGGATAGCAGACAAAGAGAGGGGAGGAGAGGAGAGCTTCTACATTAGCTTGCTTGTAGTTGGTTACAGGCTAACTTGGCAGGCTAGCAGCAGGTTGTGCCATAAGCACAAAGAAGGTACAACAGTGCAGGTAGCTGCGTGTATTAACCTCGCTTGAAAATTTTTTATGTGCAGTAAAGTTGCATGAGCAGGTGACACACCCACCCACCTGCCCACACAATTTACCACCCCACCAATCCATCCACACATACATCCACACACATTGAAGCATCACAATATCACAATTGGTGACCGTGTAAACCCAGTGCAACCCAAGTGAACAGACAGTATTTTTCTATCGCCCTTGCAATGTTGCTGACAAGCGTACTCCCAACATTCATCAGGCTGCTGGTCATTGCAGAGCAAGCTTGTCATTGCAAAGCAAGCTGGTCATCGCACAGCAAGCTATCTGCTCACCATTTGGCTTTGTGCAAGCAAAATGGACGGACACCCCTCTGCTGCTCTGGTAGGCCGTCATGGTGTGGGTTGGAGGGGGAGAAGGAGATGAGGTGGAGGAAGCTGCAGCAGCAGGAAGACTTGGGGCAGAGAAACCAAGGTCGAGATCTAAATCTAAATGGGGGGAAGATGCCTGCGTGTGTTTTGCAAATTGTGCCAGCAGCTGTACAGAACTCATTCCAACATCCGTCACATAGATGTTACGCATGTCTGCAAAAGTCTTTCCTGGTTTATATGGCAGAGTTACAGCATGTCAGGTCATCAAAAACGGAGTGACCTGCACAAAGCTATTACGACTTGCCTTAACCGCTGGCTGGGGTGCTGATGATGGTGCTGAAGGTGCTGGTGCTGGTGCTGAAGGCTCTGACTCCCCTAATAGGTCCAGGATGTCCATGGCCTAATCAGGACAGCAAAAGTATGTGACATGTCAGTACTACAAAATGTCTCAGTAATTCTGGCCCATAGATGGCAGTAAGAAGTAAAGTGCGACTATTTATTTGTTATTGCCAGAGTGAAAGGTAGTAAATGCAGCACAAGCAGTTACGGATACAATGATGCAGGACACGAGCTTGGTTTCATACGAATACATACAAGACTTGCATTACTGGTTGACGTCAAAAATTGAGTGATCAAAGAGGGAAAAAAAGGTAGGCTTTATTCGTACAAAAGGTATAACACCGCCCCTAATTAATGATTTTTGGGGTGGAGCGGTGATCAAACCATTTAACACAGTCGTTACATGTATACCAGCATTCGATTTTTGAGGGGGCGGTTGGTGTGAAACAGCGATGTTGGTGTGTTTCAGGACGTGAAGTGACGAGGTCAGGCCTGCAATGGCAGCCGTTTGGCTGGGTGCATGAATCTAACCCTCTAGCTCTTATAAACGGTGGAAGAGAACCCGAAAAACAGGGGGGTGGTTGCTGTAAAGTAATTTTAGGGGAAGGGGGGGAATTGTTAAAGGTTTAGAAATTTTCCAGGGGTGGTGGTGAGTAGAAGGATTTCCGGTACCCTGAAAATGTTTCGTTGACGTGCAACACCGAAGGTGCATCAGGAGGTCCACCCAGAGATGTCAACACATGAACACCCACAAAGACTGCTCCCGGCACAGTTTCCAACCCAGCAGCAAACCTGAACTAGGCTTGCAACAATAGCAAGTAATTGCACACCGTGCGGATGTTCCTGCCCTTCCTGCTGCCATTACAAGGCCAGCCTTGGCTTCTAAACAAACCTGAGCAGCACTATAATCTAACTCCATCGCGTTGGCGTTCTTCAGCTCCACAAAATTTATTTCTACCAGTTTACATGATTGTCCAGCATTGCGTGAAATGACCATCTCAGAAAAGACGATGTGTGCAGCAAGCTTCTGGCCAGACACTTCCTAGACATTGTACGTAAGCTGACCTCCAATCCAAAGAAACTGGAAAACTCGTTTGCGGTGCTACTGAGGGCAAGGCATTGCTGAGCGCTTTGTCAGCCACAATATTTGATTGCAACTATAGCATCGAGATGAATGAGCAGACGTTGTGCAGAAGCTGCCGCCTTACAACCATCTGAAATACTCGCCTGTGGTGCTGCAGCTGGCGCTGCACTTGCGGCCGCAGCTTGACTGCTGCCACCCCCTAGTAGCTCCTCTAAATCGTTATTGGCTTTAGAGGCGGCGGGGGCGGTGCTGTCCGGAGCATCTGCACACGTGAGTTTAGTAAAAATGATAAATACGAATTTGGGAAGTGCGTATCAAGACCGCTAATGATCTGGACGTTCTGAGGAGGAGAGAAGATGGGGATTGTTGGGAGCTTTAACAGTAGGAATGTGCATGCAAGCATTCTCACTAGTTTGCTGGCTTTGCGAGTGGTGGGGGCGATGCTGTCTAGAGCAGCTGCAATCACATACACACAGCTTAGATCAAGGAAACCACCTACGTTTTGGGGACAACACATACTAGTTAAGCAGCCATGGAGGAATGCAAGCATAATGGTTAAGCTTGATGACATCATTGTACTGACAACAATGACAAGACTGTTATAAACAAGGCTCAAAAGACAGCAATTAATATCCTGCTGCAACTGAAAAGATAACCCCCACCTCCTCGCACAGCACCATGTTCTTTCTGTTACTACTGACCTAGGTCTTCCTGCAGGCTGTTGGCGATTTGGGTCATATTTCACATGCTTTCTGTTGCTACTGACTTAGGCTTTCCAGCACGTTGTTGGCAATCTGGGGTCGAATAGATCTGAATCGAACACCGTATACCTCCTAAAGCTACTGACTTATTCTGTTGCCACTGACCTAGGTCTCCCAGCAGGTCGTTGGCTATCTGTGAGGATACTCCAGGCCTGGCATTGCTGCTTGCCCCGATGGGCTTCATCTCTACCCCCAGGTTGCGGTAGTATTCACTCTCGTTGAGGGCAGGCATTCGCTCCAGCAGCTGTGTAATGCATTAATAAAAGTCAGCACATATATATAGCGCCACCCAAAAATGAATTCCTAGTAATAAAAGCCAAACATGGAAAACAGCCTGCTGTTGTTGTCTTTATAAGAGGTAACAATAGGGCATGTGTGTCGCGTGCATGTGTGAACGTTTTGAGTCGACCATAACCACATACACACAGTGATCACATGACAATTCCTGCAAGGGAATCCTCCAGTACTAGGGCATGTTGTGTGTACGTATTGAGTCTGGCCAGCCCAACGCATCGAATACCCTGTCTACAAACTGGTGCATGCATGCATCAGAGCCATGAACCATATAAGCCACTGAGAGCACACAGCGTTGCTTACTTTGAACACGGTGCTTAATTAGCCCCGTGCATCTCGAGCAGCTACTGCACACACCGCAGGTTACTGCACGTGCTGAACCCACATGGGGGCGTTTGGCTCTGTGCATCTCGAGCAGCTACTGCACATACCGCACATTACCACGCGTGCGGAGCTCACCTGGGAGCGTACAGTACTGTCCAGCTTGAACATGATGCTGTACTCTGCGCTGCGTGACTGCACCTCCAGGGCAGAGCAGCGCATGTGCTTGTTCAGCATGGCCTGGAGGCGAGGAGCTTGACTGGGCAAGCGTGCAGTGAGCTTCATGGCGGCAGTCAGGGCATGCTCCCTGCACATATCATAGCAAAATGTGTACTGTACATGTGCTTGTGTGGGTGCGTTTGCGTGGGTGTGTGGCCAAGAGTCGGGGCATCTCAACAGGCAAGTGTGCTATAGGTTGCATACTCACTGCATACGACACGGCAAGGTGTGTATGTGTGTTGTGTACAGGGAGAGGACAAGTAGGGGGAAGCATCGCAAGCGATGCTGAAAAGTTGGCGAAGCCTTTTGCGCTGTGAACTGGCAACTTGTGTGTGCGTTGTGCGCGTGTATACATGTGTGTGTGCGTGCGTATGTGCGTGCGTGCGTGCGTGTTTGTGTGTGTGTGTGTGTGTGTGTGTGTGTGTGTGTGTGTGAGTGTGTGTGTGTGCGTGCGTGCGTGCGTGCGTGTGTGTGTGTGTGCGTGCGTGCGTGCGTGCGTGTGTGTGCGTGCGTGCGTGTGTGTGTGCGTGCGTGCGTGCGTGCGTGTGTGTGTGTGTGTGTGCGCGCGTGCATGCGTGCCTTCAACCTGCTCACATCTGTCAGTCAAACCTGTTTGCTCGCATCCTCTCAGAACATGCTCCCATCGTCATCGCGTCATTAAACATAAATTACTTAAAGTCCCTTGCAACTTGAATTGTGGAAATCCGTGCACCCAGTCGTGTGCTTGCATGGAGCAGCGAACTTTCCGCGCCTCTCCTTGGCCCCGGACCCAGCAGGCACACTCAGAAACTTCTCCTGTCAGCTTCTATGCTTTCAGATGATGTTCGGGGGGCATGGGCTGGGCTGAGCGCCGGGCAGCTTCCTCCAGCTACCAAACATTGAGTCAGTTCTTTCCACAGCACTGCTCACTGCACCCCTGGTCACCAAAACTTGTATGCCCCGACAAAAAGTTTTGCTTGGCCTGCCTGCCAAGTTTCAGACCTGGACGTTGGCTGCGTGGCTCTGGCTAGGCCCTGAGTCTCAACTTTTACAAAACTCGTTTGAGAGTGCGCCCAGAAGCACCACCCCCCGCCCCTCCCCTCCCCCTGACACCGCAGGGCTGCGTGGTTAGTCAATCTAAGGTGCCTTGCAAGATTCGGGGGCGGGGGGTGCGCTGGGCGGGCCTGCGTGCCCTGGTGTGAACTTTGGTGGGAAGACGGCAAACCTAGGGGCTTCGCCCCATGACTGGGGCTTCGCCAAAAACTTCATGAGTTGAAAGCACGTTGTATTACGCAATCAGGTTTGACCATGTTCAATCTTGTAAGTGGCCGTGCAAAACCACAACTTATGTAAATTTATACATGGAAACATAAACACCCTGGCCTCTTGACGACGAAGAGGCTTACATTCATACAAAAAAGTTCAAGTGCGGCGATTCAGCATTACACAGGGCGTTTAAGGAGCTTGGCTTGTATCCATCTTTTTAGTTGCACATACACGATTCCAGCCGTCATGCGCCTCTGTGGCCACATATTGTCTGTTTCGCCAACCAAGAAAAAACACCGGCGAGCATGCGGCCGCACCTCACGCTCTGGTCAAGATGCTTCCGGTTGAGCACAGCAGCCAGCACATCCAAAATGTCCTTCTCAGAACAGGTCATGGGAGGCTCCTTGTCGATCAGGGGTTGGCCAGCTGTGGGCAGCAGCATCTCCCCAAACTCACCAATGCACCACAACCCACTAGTGAGGAGGCTGGGCGCGGCAGTGGCCTGTGTGCAGCATTGACATTAACCCGTGTTTTTAAGTGAGTGTGTGTGTGTACATGTGTGCATGTGTTGCGTGTGCATGTGCATGTGCATGTGCATGTGTGAACATGAGTGAATATACTTGCACACGTGGAATGAGTGCTTGAGGCTATGCAGGCTTGTTTAATACCAGTCAAAGTGGTATCCACTTGTATGTATAAGTGTAGAGGCAGCGCAGAAATATGCAGCCCAAGCCACTGCACAGAAGCGCAGATTTTGCTGGCATAGTCATCAACTCCATTGCCTTGATAGCCAAGTGGCCTTATTACATACTGATTTTGGCTGCATCACAATTTTTCAAGTCCGTTTCTGCTCACTATAAGATCATCACAAAGCATGCTGTCATCCCAGCTGGGAAACCATTGAATTGCATGCTTTTGCTGTGCCACTCATGAATTAGGAATGGCAATTGTCATGAGTCATACTTACTTGGTGCGCCTTCAAGTTGCGGTACATAGAACGCGTGGAGTACGCATGAAGACCAGGGGCGTTGGTGATGAGCACGATTAGGGAGCGGCACACCTGAGGAGCACATGGTGCAAGCGTGTGTCCAAGTGTGTGTGCATTAACATGTCAGAGCGTGTATGTGTATGTTGTGCATGTAAGTGTGTGTTTGTGTGTGCATGTGCGTGTGCGTTTGTGTATGTTTGTGTGTACGCAAGAGTGCACTGCTGTCTGCAGAAGTGCAAGTTTGTGACAAGGACGATGAGGGAGCGGCACACCTGGGGAGCACGTGGTGCAAGCATGTGCCCAGATATGTGTGCAATTGTATAAGTCAGAGCACGTGTGCGTGAACTTGAGGAGGGGGGTGGACACACATACACTTACGTAAACCTCACGTTTTTACGGGGGGAGGGCACACACTTACACTTACACACATACAAACCTGCACACACAAACATGCTCAACATGCGCACACACACTCATCAACACCCACATCCACAGACCCAACCAACACGCACCTCCTCCTTTACGTGCGCGCCTGACTGCACCATGACCTGCAGCAGGTTATCAATCTGCCAGCGTCTGTCGGGAGCAAAGCGCTGGATAAGAGTGCAGATCTTGGAAGTCAGATCGGGCTTGAAGTCTGCATCTGACACCGCCAGATACTCCAGCAACTCTCGAGCTAGCATGCGGATGTTGCCCTCGTTGACCAGACCATACCTGTGGTGTGCATTTAACGTGTGTGTAAATGTGTGGGCGTAATATTTACGTGTACATTTGTGTGTATGAGTGTATGTGTGTGAATGTGTGTGAATGTGTGTGTAAGCAGTTTGACTGCAAGGGTAAACAATAAAAGGATCGATGCTTCTAATGCTCGCGCACAACATCATCAAAGAAGCAAAGGTGCAGCTAATACATCCTGCGCAACACATGCGCATACAGTTCAAGCTTGCACGCACGCATGCACATGCACACACTTACACAAGCTCAAGGGCGCGCCGGCGAATGCTAACGTCCGCATCCTTCACGCAGTCCACAATAGTTGTACGATGCCGCTGTACTGCCTGTGCGCACATGCAAGTGTGTGTGGATGGGTGTGTGCGCAATTACGTGCATGCGTGCATGCGTGTATGTTGGTACGAATGCATGTGTAAAAGCACAGATACAGGTGGGGGTTTGACGCATGGGCAGCTGGAGTACGGTCTCCTATCAAGAGTCTGTCACCAACTCACTCATCTGAGGAAGTAAACTCTACGAAGACCACATACCAACAATGTTCGGGAGAGTTAGGTCCCAAGAAACAGTTGTGTTCTTTGGTACCAAATTTGCCGACACTCAAAACAGACACAAAAGCACACCTGCGTGTCTACCACCACCACTTTGGCAAGGGTGTTAAGCGCCACGTAGCGCATGTTGTTGTCTTTGTTGGCTAGGAAGCGGCCTAGGGTGTTAATGGCCAGGACACGCAGCCCACTGATGCTCTCCACACCCATGATGGTCTGCGTGTGCACGTGTGTATGTGCGGGTGTGTGAGTGGGTGGGTGGGTTGGGGTGGGGGGCACTGAACATGAAAGGGAAAGATGGTATACTTATATGTATCATGTTCTATTTATGTGTGTCAGGCTTAGAACCGTATGAGTCGGTGATCTGTCAAAGGGTTTGAAACACAGGCAGGTGTGTGTTGTGTGCATGTGTGCGTGAATATGCGTGCGTTCGTACAGGATTGTGCACGCTACTCATTACAATACTTGATTCGAAGTTCAGGCTATAAAAACGCTCAATGACTTTCAGCAATGTAAAAAGCCTCTTTGCAAGTCCAGAACTATTGAGGTGATTGGCAGGGCTCATATAGCTCATCCAGATTGTTGCCTTAAGGCACACATGCACACATTTGCACATAGTATGCACACACATGCACACAAGGCACACGTGAACACAGACACAGACACACACAACTGGCAATACAATACGCAAAAAAGCACACCAGCACACCCTGACCGCAAGCAATGAGACAGCACTCGTATCTACACACCTACATACACCCACTGAACATGGAAGAGCAAGAGAGAGAGAGAGAGAGAGAGAGAGAGAGAAAGCACACCTGCACACATTCATACAGCACCGCATTGCCCGCGTTCCTGGATGAGTCCACGTTAGATGCAACCTGAGCAAGGATGTCGCTCATCATGTCGCTGGCGGTGGAGTCACCACGACCTGCGCAAAAGTAACAAGAGGGCAGGATTGGCTGCAGAATTTGCACATCTGGGCGTGGGCAGTACTTGTGCATGTGAGGATGTCGGCCATCACACTGCTGCAAGCTGTGGAGTCATCACGGCCTGTACAGGCGTAAGTATCAAAGGACAGGATTGGCAACAGCAATTGGCTTGTACCTTGTACAGCAATTGGCCTGTACAGGCGTAAGTATCAAAGGACAGGATTGGCAACAGCGATTACGCATGTGGACTTGAGCAGCACTTGCACACAGGCTATGGCTCAGCTGTGTGGAGGAGTGGAGGAGAGAAGATGAGGACAAACTTGTGAGCAGCAACGAGTCAACCTTAGCGTTGACACATCAAACAAAGCTGTTTGCGCACAGGGAGCAAATGGATGGAAGAAGTGTGTGCGTGTGTGTGTGTGTGTGTCGAGATGAGTTGTATGTAGGGTTGGCCAGAACCGTATACGGATATATACGGCATATATATACACGCCGTATAAATATGGCCGTATATTTGTTGAAGCCACCGTATCTGTATCCGTATCCGTATAAATGGGTTTACACAGGGCCGTATATATACGGCGTATAACCGTATATATATGGTTTTACCGTATATATGTACCGTATATATTCCGTATAAAAACATTTTGAAGCTGTGGTCATAAGGCGCCTTTGAGGTGCCTTCGAGTGGCCTTCCGTAACCTCAAATTGCCCAATTTTTCGTCAGTACTTTTAATTCATTATTTTCAAAGCATGGAAGATGGTAGGGATGCAGCAGGCATGGGAGGGAGTGTTAATGGGGCTGTCTCAGGAGGGGCTGCAAGTGGTTCAGCAGCAACAACAAGTTCAGCAGGTGGAGCAGCAGCAGCAGCAGCAGCAGCAGCAGCAGCAGCAGCAGCAGCACTAGTGTTTGCAACTGAGGATCAGGGGTGCCCTGCAGGCTGGCAAGCCAACCCGTCAACGAAGGGAGGAAAGTGGGTGAAACCAGAAAGGGCAATGGAGGTGATGCAGGATGCGAAAAGCAGGGGGAGGGCAGACTATTGGAAGGACTTGGAGCCTGTGCTTGTAGAGAAGGAGAACGGGGGG
>Ga0307947_1002125_pt1 | contig 15871 bp, 11 predicted proteins | sample OrgLakmetagen232_FD_201840 | JGI IMG/M metagenome (GOLD analysis project Ga0307947, IMG submission 201840) | Saline water microbial communities from Organic Lake, Antarctica - #232 | ecosystem: Environmental > Aquatic > Non-marine Saline and Alkaline > Saline | place: Antarctica: Organic Lake...
TGTGGATGCAGCTGTTGCACAATTCATCTACGCTACAGGCACCACCTTCTGGGTTGTGGTAGCAATAAGCAAGTGATCATGCTACGTTCTGAGGGGCTGGGAGTTCCTCTGGGGGGCTCTAGAGGGCCTGGGAGTGCTTCTGGGGGGCTCTGGGGGGCTTGTGGCTGCAAAATTCGTTAAGTGCCCAAAATCGTATTATACGGAGCAATTTGAAAAATACGGTTAAATACGTGATAACTACGATACGACGTATAATACGCCTACGCCGTATGACCCATCCCTGGCTTGAACCTGTCGCATCTTGCGATGTCTGCATTTTAACCTTTTACTGCTGCTTACCACACATTTCCTTTTTACATCTGTGACGTAGGTTGAGGAGGCCATGGACTCAGAAGATGTGAAGCAAAGGATAGCGGTAAGAGGCAAATTAATTAGCAGAAAAAGGGGTTAATTAAGTAAGTTAATAGTCGTTATACAAACCAGCTGCTATCAAGCGTTGACCCTTTTATGTGCAGTACCATTAAAGTGCAGGTGTCAAAATGCGCTGAATGCGGGTTATGAGTCTTAGGGAAGCCAACAAAGCTTCCTTGCCAATATATGTATGTATGTATGTAAATACCTTATCCGTCAGCATATATATATATACACCATACATGCTGACGGATAAGGTAGCGAGGTGTCACTGGGTGCTTTGATTTGCACTGCAGGTAATAGCAGGTAGATAAGATCCTAGAGTGCTATTTTACTTGAGCATTTGGTATTCTGGCTTTTTTCCTGCTCACACGTAATTTGTGGGTGTAGAATAAGCCAGGTTTTGACTCGACTCCAGTCTCTTTGTGACTTCTTTTCTCCTTCTATTGCTCCATTGGACCTCTCTGACTGGGCCTTTTTTGTCTGCTGGGAAAGGAGTTTTACGGTACTCGGTTCCAAAGTGGCTTTCTTTTCCTCAATCAATGTGGTTTCCACTGCCTGCAGTTTTTCTTTTTTTCTTGAGTTGACGAGCGAGAAGAAAAGTCCTTCTTGCTTTCTTGCCAATTTGCTGCAGGCTCGGTTAAGAGAGGAGCGATCAAAGCTGGAAGCAGCAGTCAATGCTCAAGTGAGTGGTCTGTGAACTTCAAGGAAGGGCTAACTTGCAATTTCAGCAATGCCAAGCCGCCTGCGGCAAGCAATTTGGCCTGGCTTGTGTTACAATAAATGAGGCTGCAGAAGCCTACATTGCGTATTTCCATGTGCCTAGCTCTGATGTGTAGCCAGCTTCTTTTACTTGCTTTTGCTGCATGGATTCCTACCAGATGACACACTGGTGGCAAGGCCATCTGGGGATTAATTGGAGCACTGGTTTAATATTTCTATCCTTGTTAAACTCTCAATTAATTGCCTTCTCATGGTAACTTGCAGGTGGAGGAAGAGAAGGCAGCATTAATGGAAAGGAAACGAAGAGAACAGGTGGCAGTGTTTGCTTAGTTACGGCATGCAATTTTTACATTGGTTCAAATAGGAGGAGTATGAAGGGAGATTATCATTCCCGCAGGAAAAGTTGCTTTCTGCACTTTTCTCTCACACACAGAGTTCACAGCATTAATCTATCAGCATAATTTTTGCCGTATCTGCTGTGTCTACCATGTTGCCAGTGTAGTCCTGGTGCCAATTAACTTTCATTACTTGCAGGAAGAGGCAAAGCGCAAGCAGGACGAGTTAGAGAAAATTTTGGCGGAGAACCGTCGAAAGGTGTGAGTCAAATGCATTGAAGGGAGAGTGTCCTTCATATGAAGGGTACCTCAATATCATACTGAAATATTGATGAACTGTATGCCTTTGTCTCAGTAGCTTTGCCTCACACAGTTTCCATAATCATACTTGAGATTTTAACTGCCTTTGTTGCAGGTTGAAGAGGCCCAAATGAGAGCGGCCAATGCCTAGCAACGGACTGATAACTTGCTTACCATTATCGCATTTTACGCTTGAAAAAAATCGTGCTGAGGTGTTTGCGGAGCAGTCATGAATTGTAGTCTGATAAGGCCAAGGCAGATTGGGTTCTTTTGGCTAAATCAGACGCTTTTTGGAAAACCCTTCTTTGTGTTCCCTCCTTTGTCTGACTCAGTAAAAATACATCATTGCTCAACTCATGACATTTTTTTTGGAATGCATCCATGCCGGAATTATTTACATTTATTTTCTTGTCTGGCTGTCTCAAGTCTTCCGTCACCGGCAACAGGCCTCAATTATAAAATTTAGATTTATGCAAGTACAATGTCTGACCTGAACTAGTGAAGAACCCTGCAAACTGATGAATACGTGTGTCACTGACATGTTTTAATTGATGTGGCCCAGCCATTTATAGTAGTTGTGGGGAGGGGAAGGTTTACAAAGGGGGGTAACCGGCAGCCATTAAGAGGCTGGTGGGCATTTTTTTGCTGTCTCAGCCAGCAACAAGTAAAGGCAAGTAGCAGTCGCACTTCTTGACTGAAGGCCTTTTTTTGTAAACCTTGTAAAGCTACACAGCAAGAATTGAAACTACACTATAGTGGCTTTGAACCAAGGCTACAGCGTGGCTTGTCTATTCGTAGCAGCGTGCTACTGGCAGTTATGCAGCTGGAGGCTGTGTCAAATATGCTGGTCTAGGTAGCCTAGCATACTCCGCAGCCAAAACATTCCATAGGTTCCATGCCGCATTCAAGTCTCTGTGCATCTGGAACGCAGGCTGTGTTTTCTTCACACTTGCGCTCTGTGCCAGGACTGCTGCATGGTCCCCTTCCTCCAATTGAGCCCCTCCCTCCCCAACCCCAGCTTGTGCTACCCTATCCTCCCCACCCTCCGCTTGTGCTGCCCCACCTCAACCCCTCGCTCCCGCTGTTTGCAAGCTGGGCACTCACGGAGCCGCGTGGACTTCCTGTGCCTGTGTGTGCGGTATTCACACACAAGTGGCGCAGTTGTTCGTCCTCCACACTTGCTGCAGCAGACGGTAGTGCGGTACTCGTTCAAGTCCATGACCATGACCGACCGGTGTTGGGTGCCACCAGACCCACGCAGCACACCACGGGTCAAGGCTTGGCGCAGCTTGGTGGGAGCTGCCTGCTTGGTGACTCCCTTTGTGGGGGGAAGCCAGCTGGAAGCCCCAACCCCAATCACAAGAGGGCGCCGTGTGTCCTGACCCTGCAAAAAAATGGCATGCAAGCAGACAAATGTGTCATGGTACACACGGTGACGGTACACACTTGACACATGAGATTGTGTGCATGTGAGTTGCTCTTAGGGTAGGTACCAGACAATTACCAGCATAATCGATAAACACTCCCTACAAACTAAAGTAGCCCACATTAAACCAGCCCGAATGGCAATACTTCAAGCATTATAGAACGTACCTGCCTGATCCTTTACTTTTGTAAAACACACACTTTGACCATTTGTCTCAAGAGGTTGGCAGCCGTGCTGGAAAGTCTAAAGAAAACGCATGCCTGATTACTCTCTTTTCGGTAACTAGAAACGCACCTCAGCCATCCGTCTCAGGAAGTCGGCAATTGTGCTGTCCCAACAGCTGCGCTTGGCACGGTAGCGGGACATGGCTGCGTGAGCCCGCTTGCTTTGGGTCCAGCACAAACTCCGTCCTTCAGCTTGATTGGCCAATGCTGGGCCTCCAGCTGCAGGAAATCACGCAAGCCGTGCCCACTTGTGCGGGAGCCACCCTGCATCCATAAGTGGCGGAAGCAGCTTGCACTGTAGAGTTTAAGAATCCGCAGCGCATCACGCCAACCATACGCTAGTATTTTTCAGGGTGCATACAACTCCGAAAGTCTGTTCGCCATCGAGGAATTTCGCCTTGCTAAATCCCCCTACTTTTGCCAGAAATGCATGTACTGCTCAAACCACTCCCTCAACTCTCATGGACAGGCAGCAATACCAAGGCTCAATGCTCACAGTCTAGGACTCTCATTTATGACAGCCTTTTGCAATCATGCCCTGATCACATAAGAAAGGATGAATTATTTCTAGGTTGGCCAGAACCACATAAGTACAAATACGCTACATATATGTCCCGTACATGTAAGGCCATGTATTAGTTTAAACTGGCCGTACATATATTTATATACGGTCAAAAGCCACCTTCCACAGACCTACGAGACCACATAATTCAAAGCCCTTGTGTGCGGGGAATGGAATGTTTGGACTGTTTTGTGTCAAAACCGTGTCCCTCATGGAAGGAAGTCACTCACATGGTTGAACAGCAGCCAGTGCTTGAACAGCAAGGGGCCCAGCAGCAGATACAGAAGCACCAGAGTTTCAGTGAGAGCAGGGTCGCCTTAAGAACATGCAAGCCAACCCCACTAAAGGTTTCTAGGGCGGAGATGATGCAGGAACAGAAACAGCCCACGCGCACTCTTCACTTACACATATGTGCATCCACACACCCATGCAGACGTGCACATACATGTACGCAAACCTGTGTGCAAAGATGCACTCGCAAAAAACACACGTACGTACGTTTAGGTACATGCACACGCTCATTTATACATACGTACGTGAACGCTTACCCACATAACTGCACGCACCCACGCACGCACACAGTCATAGAAAAAAATGTTTGAGAATATGCATGCACACGTGCGTGCACCCACACGCACTTATGCATGCACAAACCCCGACACGCAAATGCACACTCACATACATGCATTACACGCATGCAACGGTGACACACATATACATGCACGCACATCACACATGCAAACACAAGTTGTCGGGGTGGGGGTAGAAAAGGGATCCCGTGCTTGTGGTATTTTTGAAAAGCTCAATGACAATATGTGCTTGAATGGGTTTTGGGCTCTTCGGGCAAACCCCGACACAAAACACTTTGGTTCCGATCAATGGGGTACACGATCAGAGCTCTTCAACAGCTGCAAAATGAACTCCTTGGAAATTATACAGATTGTATGTGGTATAAACTTATATATGCACGGATTATTTCAGAGGGGGGCGACTGAGTTTGACTGTTGCAAATGTGGGGGCACATGCTGAATTTCCCGCGGAATGAACCCCACTTGCTTTTTACCATGAATTCTTCATACTAGATCACCCACCTGCACCAATCTGGAATGTTTTTAATGGTATAGATTTTATTAGAAAAGAATATAGTTGCAACAAAAATGAAGAAAATGGCTGAGTGGTTTGTGTTTTATGAGGATTTGAGCCTTTTTTCCATAAAAATCACCACATTAGGGTACATGTACCATGTGTGCTTAATCCAACCTATCTCAGCACGCAAAGCGACCCACATGAAACTGGGCACATGCTCGGGTAGCTCTCAAAGCGAGCTACACTTAAATTATAAAATAGTGTCAATCGAATGAAGTGTCTGCCTGTGAGTGGCTACCTTGTGAATGCAAAAATGCGCATGTTCAGGCATTTCCTCCGTTGGCCCCCTCTTGGGATTACATAGCGTACATGTGTGCACAGATGGCTTGCATGTCTGGAGGTTGCAATATTTTTGCGTGTGATGAGGCCCACGAGCTCCGATGCAAGACTATGGGCGGTTGAATGTTGTAAGCCGCTGTATTTTGCCTTTTTGAAAGAAAAACTACGCAGGCAGTGAAAACCACTCCCCACATCAGTTAAGGAAAAGGAGCCACTTTGTTACCGAGTACCGTAAAGCTCCTCCACGGTGAAAAGGAAAGGAAAAATCAATGGGGACTTAGAGGGTTGCAGGCTTGGCCTGAAACCGGCTCCTGATGAGAGTTGATAACAGAACTGGAAAGGGCACGTCTGGTATGGACAAGTTTAGCGGCAAAGGTCACACAGTGCACATGGAGCTTGCTGGAGGCAAGCTTCTTAACTCTTTGAGAATCAAGACCCAGTTCCTTGAAAGGCTTCAGAGTATGAGTGTTGGCTGGAGTGCTGGAAAGGATTATTGGAGTCAGAGACAGCACTCTTTCATGGTGCATTATGCGAGAGTGTAACCTGGATCCCCTGCAGTTCAGCTGGTTTCGTGCGTCATGCGACAATTTCCTTGCCCAGTAATGCAACAGCTCCACGAGAGAGAAAGACATTCTTTCAGACATTCAAGCATGGATAGCTTGACATAATCATGCATGTTTAAACAGAAGTTGTTGAACTGTGAGCCTATTGATCTCAGTCATTTTGTCGTGGACTTCAGGGACAGGCATTAAGCCTTGGGTTTTGGGCCCCTTTTTCTGTTGGTCACCCGAGAGAACGCAGAACAGTAGAACGCCGACTTGTCACCAGTGTTGCGTACTGCATGCAAGAAGAGCTCTGCTTACCCATTCTCCTTGCTTGCTGCAGGCCCTTCCTCAAGATGTATCTCGCAGTGTGGCTCATTTCAGACGTTGCGTTCACACCCTTCGCTTTGAAACAGCAACATGGAATTCCTCTTCCCCTATTTGCGACTTGTGTGAGGCTGATGATGATGTCCAGGAATAAAACATGTTCTCTTCCGCTGCACGGTGGTTTCCCTTCACAGGAAGTACGCGGTCTTATTTCACAGGCAGGATTCCAGGATGTGTCTGCTTTTTTGCACCAGGAAAACAACAAACTCCATCTTTTCCTTTATGAACTTATTTGACTTTATGAACAGGCGAGCAGCCGTACTTCTTGACTGAACTTCAGAAGGCTTGAAGGCCTTTCCTCGTGTACCTTGTAAAGGAAGGGCCTGAACAGCGACATAAATGACACCCTGTTTTTAGGCTACTTTCATTCCTTGAACACCAGGGAGGGTCTGTAAAGAACAATGACACTAAATGGCGCCTACTTCAAAGTCTTTCCCAAAGCTCTGTGAAATGTGCATCAATATTGCATAAAAAAAACACAAAATCTTTATGTCTCCTCGTTCCCCCACCCTCCTCTTTCCAGCGTGCATTATTGTACCCCACGTTTATATTTCATTTTCCGTGCATCACATTTTGATGGACGTGCTAGTGTTGTTGCCCAGCTCATCTGCAATGGCAGCGTCGATGACACCCTCAAAATCTGGCTGATCTGCACTGAAGTTGTACTTTCCTGCGAGGTTACAAGGAACACACTGTGTAGTCAATTGCATTCAGTGTACAAACATATGTGTGCTTTAGGGTGTCGTAAAATCGTATAGCAATGAGCAGATACATTATCCCTTAAATCACAAATTGAAGGCTGGCAAAGATGCATGAGCAATGATCCCAAATCTACAGCGTAACTGCACGGCAGCACAAAGTTTTCAATATCGTCAGCCAGCAAATTGAGATATTTTATAAGCCTGTACATGGTCAAATCCGCTCTAATAAAAATCTTCGGCACTCACCAGGCCCAGGGGTCTGTGCGGTTCGTAAGATGGCCTGGATCTCCTCCACTGTTTGTACTCCCGTGAAGTTTGCATGGTTAAGGAAATTCTCATTCATGGATAGGGCATCTGGCGGCAAATTTTGAAGGAACCAAGGGTGCTCGGAAACCTGTGCAGGGATGATCACAAGAGCATTCAAGGTAAACCCAGCTATTTGACAAAAAAGTGAATTCACCAGTACGGAAATCATCAAGGGGAATATTGCCCATTTTTACAAAGCCAAAGCACCAATTACAATTTGCTGAATCGCTTAGGCACAAATTCAAAAGGATTGCTCTGTCCCTGCAAAAAGCACGCATATCAGTAACTTAAAAGGCCAAAATCACTGCTTGCCCAGCCTTCCATTACAGATTGCTCCATGCTCATGGTACATTTCTGCGGGTCTGTTTGAATGCGCAGGATGAGGGATTAGGCAGCCAAGGAGGAAAGAAGTTCAAGCAGGAAAAGGATCTACAAGAGCCTGCAAGATAATAGCCCAGCAGCCTCCTCTTAAGCAGCACGGACTATTGGCTTGAACTAAAGATAACAAACAGGTGGCTGCTTACCTGCTGCATTGTCAGGCGCTTGTTTGGGTTTGCCACAAGGAGCTTTGAGAGCAGATCCTTGCAGTCGGGCGAAATTTGGACATCCCCCGGCATGTTCCACTGCATGGCGAGGATGCGGCTCATCATGACCTGGACCCGCTGGTGGCTGGGGACGCCTCCCTAGAGGCAGGGAGCAACAACAGAAAATTGATGCACGCAGGTACGCATGTCTGGTAATGTGATGATGATTGAAGTGAGTGCAACTAAATTGGAGGCTGGAGACTGAGGCTCAGTACACATTAATAAAAAGAGCGTTGATGTTCTGCAAACACAGGCTGTCACCAAATATTTATTGGAATGCTCTACCTGTGCAGCAGGCAGAACAACGTAGGTTGTCGTTGCTTTTCTTTTAAATTTAATACCAACTGAAATGGAGAATGCAGGAGACTACTTTTAATGCCGTAGAAATTGGTGACCAATAAGGAAAGAAGTAGAAGCAGCAAGTGAGCTTGCGCATCCACGTGATTATATGTTTTTATGCGTTTACAGCAGGATTATAGAAGGATCGACCTTGTCATCTTCTCCTTTGGATCTCCCTCAAACCAAATTCCTGGCGTTTTCACATGCCGCCCATCGCTGAAACACACCTGAGCAGGGCTCTCAAAAGGGTACTGCCCAAACAGCATAACATACAGCATAACGCCACAGGACCAGATGTCAGCAAGCTTGCCATCATAGTTGCCTGTTGTCTGGATCACTTCTGGGGCCATGTACGCCAAAGTTCCAACCTGTGTGTGTGTGTGTGTGTGTGTGTGTGTGTCGGCAGCACAACTATTTGGTTTGTGCATGTGCAAGAGCAGCTGTTTTGGAACACGCCTCCAGCTTGGGGGCGATTACACATAAGCAGCATGTCTGCATGTCATGCTTTGCTCTTAGAATGGCATGTTCTAATAGGGAATGCACTCTTTTCCCACTTCAACCGTTCGTCGTGAAGACACTTTGAAAAGTATACTGAACACCTCAGCATTACTTTCCTTAATCGCACAACTCCTTTACATGCACCGAATGCAACGATAAGTGCATGCCTATCACACGGCATTGATTGAACCCAAATATATTTTGTCTACTTCAAGGCAAGGGAGGAAGCGGATTTATCAACATTGCAGTGAGGTGAGTCACAACTCGTTAGACGCCCACATGCTCTAATAAAGAAGGGTCGCTGTATCCCCCCCCTGCTCGCCCCCTTAATGCAGGCCCCTGCCACACCTTGCTCTTGGGCGCTGACATGAAATGGGCCTTGGAGTAGCCAAAGTCACAGATCTTGAGGAGTGGCAAAGGAAGGCCCTGCATGATCAATTTACAGATTAGGGCGGACTCACAGTGATGCTGTTGTGGCTCTGAAGCTAGAGTATGCCAGTACAAGATTGCGAAGGGTCAGGTCAGCCACACCTCTTGTACCTGTTGGTCACATATTGTACGTGCATAATGCATAGTGCACTGCTCATCACAGGCTAAATGGTGTTGTGCATTCGACGTGATGTTTTACAGGGCAAAAGGCGTAATATTGAAACAACTCTTCACAAGCTGATGCCTGATTAGATGCACACCCACGACAAGATGGATCCAAGCGCCACCAAGATTGGTGCTGTCAAAGGCAGGGCTTCTCCAAAGCAAAACGCTCACCCTATGATAACTAACACAACTGCTCTTCTTGACAAACAGCAACATACCGGGACCATCTGCAGTAGCGTATTTTCCAGCTTGATGTCACGGTTCACCACCCCTTTCCGGTGGCAGTAGTCCAGCCCAATTACCAGCTGCTGAAAGAACCAGCGAGCAGCTGGCTCCTGCAAAAAATACGTGGAGAACATGCTAGAACCAGAGGTGATGGTACGTAAGACTCACAAATTTGATTTATGATACTAGTCTGCGCTTTGATTCGTAAATTAGGGAATCATCTCTGACATGCTTCTACAGGAGCTCTTACTGAATGCTGCACGCCTTAACGATGTCAATGAAACCATGGCACTACAGCTTCCAAGATAAGCCGTTGTCGCATCTTTTGAATAAAGCGTCCTACACGCTGCCTGGGGATTTTTAACTTCAGCTTTTATGCAACACAACCTTCATCTGTGTTCTATGCACAATGGTAAAGGAGAGAAAGAGAAAGAGAGAGAGAGAGAGAGAGAGAGAGAGAGACTCATACCTTGAGCCGGATCGCTCTTTGAACGTATGAGAAGAGGTTGCCACCTGCAAGCAGGAAGATTGTATTGTCAAATTATTGATTAAGAACAAGGACTTGGAAATTACCTTCACTTGACAGAAGGCAACCGCACGACACTTTGCTCTCAGTCCTGCTGCTTGTCTTAAACACCTGCCCTTTCTCTCCTCTAGCAGGTACGTACGCAGACGGGATATACATTGGTACATATTTATGTATACGCTTAGTGCCTTGCGTCTAATTTTCAATCCGTCATTCACACCCATTTACTGGAACTTTCCAGGTTGAACTTTTTTGAAGGCTACTAGCTAAGGCGACAGCCTATTAGCTTGAGTGCTTGAACTGAGAGGATGAATGCAAGGGAACAGCATGCATATCGCGTGCTGTATGTTTATTGCACAAATATGGGAAAGGTCGCCCTCTCACTCACCTGTAGCAAACTCCATGACGATGCAAATGAACTCTGGGGTGAGGAACACCTCCTTGAGCTCAATGACGTGGGGGTGGCGTAGCATTCGGTGGTTTAGGATCTCGGCCTCCACGTATTTGTTCACACGGTCCCCCCGCTCAATGAACTTAATGGCAGCCTGCTCCCCGGTCACCTTGCTGCGTGCAAGCTGTGTAGGTGCACAAAGGAGATGCTTGTTAGCGCATGCAACCTTTCCTGGGAAATCAGGGAATGCCTCAAACCACGTACCTGCACAAACCCGAAGGACCCGCTGCTCAAGTCCTTGAGCTTCTCCCATTTTATATGCCCAGTCAGGGGGTCACTGGCCGTGACGGGCATGCCTAGGACCTGAGCATGTGCAGGAACGGTGTCAATCAGCTTGTGCCCTTGTCCCCAGTTGTGCCAAGCATAGAACCAACCAAAAGCAAAACCCAGAGAAAGCAGGTTACCTGACCAACTAGAACATGTGTCCTGGAACCAGGAACTACTGTAACAAATATAATAAACTAATCATTCTAGTATTTGTGCACGTAAGCATGAGGTTTTGTGCCATTTGCGCCTTCGCTTCTCTTTTTGTGTCCAATTGCCATGGGAATGCGATTCTATCCGATCAAAGGGTGGTCATGCAGCTTCAGGAAAGAGAATGCTTGCATGCAAAAACACATACACACACACTTAAGTATACACACAGTGTAAACACAAACACGTGCACAAACTCACAAACCACAGGCGAACACACATGTATACACACACGCACACACACACACACGCACACACACACACACACACACACACACACACACACACACACACACACACACACACACACACAAACACACACACACACACACTGACACACACACACACACACACACACACACACACACACACAACACACACAAGCACTCACAAATATACAAATCACAATCTTCTGGAAAAAGTATCTCTGGCTTTCCACGTGCAGGAGGGTGACATTGAGTTTGGTTTCTATCCTGAGGTGGCCCCTGTCACAGCGGCACACATCTTTACCCTTGTTCAATTAGGTGTGGTGGATCAGCCTCGACTGGGTCACTTGTGGGGCATGCCTTGCATTAAATTTGTCAGGCGACTTTGAGGTTGTAAATGTGGGGTCAGTGGCCTGTGTCCTAGATGGATAATAGATAAGCTGAATCTTCAAAGGTAGCATCATTTCACGCTGTGTGGCAGGATCTTTGACCGCTTGAGGTACTTCAGAACAATTGTTGTAGGCTCGATTTCGACCAGCGCATCATCAACTTCTTAGTCCTCTAAGTATGACCGCATTTTGACACTATATAATACATCGATTTATTCATACTGAGATCCATGCTTTAGTAATTGCTTTAGCTCACACACACGAAACACGCACACATACACACACACACACAATCACACGCACACACACGAATACACACATACACACGTGGTAATTGCGTTGACTCTCACACATCCACAACCTTGTGAACACCTTTGTGCTGCAGGGCTCTATACAACCAACCAATTTTTTCGGCTAGATAGAGGGTGAGTAAAAATGTAGGTGGTGCTCGTCAAGGATTGTTGCTCGTCAAGGATAAAACGGAGCATGGAGGGCAGCAAACACACATGCGCCAAAATTATTCGGTGCATTAATGTAGGTTATATCTCCCCGTAGGTTTGTAGCTCAAGTCTCTGATGTGAGCTCGGGTAGACTCTTGCCCCTTAATGCCCAGCAGCAGGTACGCTGTGCTTGTTCTTTCAAACATTGCCCTGCGCCGCCCTCCTATTACCCCTATGCTGTTCAGTTTGAATACATCGTTAACCCATTTGCTCCTTCACCCAATTTTTTGCTACCTGGTATTCCTTGTACCCAAATATAATCGCGGAAGTGTAGGAGCACGCTCGAAAAAACGTCCCCTTAGAAGTCAGTCCGGGTGTCAAGCATCGTGCAGGTAAGGAAAAATGGTGTAAGGCACTGCAAGACGCAGCACAGGACCACAGGTTGTTGTTGCCATGTCAGAAGAATCTAGGAAGCTTTCCTAGGTGGGCGGTGAGTAAACACTTTTCTTATCAGGAGTTGCTTATTCGGGGGGGGATTGTGCATGTACGGTGTGTCTTGATGTTCTAAGAATGAATGTAATAACAGAAGTGCTGAGAACAGAAGATATATCACATGAAGGATGCAGTTGCCTTAAGCTTGCTGGGAGAGAGATCTGGTTGGTGGGGTTAGAATTGCTGTGCAATCACTTACAAGGTCGTGTACCCTGATGCTTGTTTTAGGGAAAGAAAGAGTATGTTGCAGCTGCTGATAGAGTAGGACTAACGTGCAAGTGATAGCGGCAAGAGCATAAGGCCCCATTTCTGAGCTAGCTGCAGGTGACATGTGTTAATCGTTGCTATTGGAAGGAGCCTTTTGCCGTCCGTTGTTCCACACACCTAAGCCCATAGCTTTGCTGGAGAAGTTTTATGCGGAGTTTGAAGATTCTTGTCGAGTGTGAAGCCATGATGCTTTGGTCTTTTTTGTTTGCATCGTGCGATGCACCAGGGAAGAGGGTCATTGAGTAGGAAACAAAAAAATGAAAACGCAGAGGGAAAACACAGATAAAATGAAAGAGTGGGTGTTTTCACTTATTTGCTGCTCTGTAAGAACTGGAGTTCATTTTTATTGCAGTTGTTTGAAGCCATGATTGCTGCTAAGCACTCTGCACTTGAGTACTAATCACCAAGACATCCAGACAACGAACTTTGCGCACACCCAACTCGCACAGGAGTTTTAAGTATGGGGCGATACGCTGATGCCAACTCGGGCACTTCCTCATTCAGCATCCTGCTTAATGACGCCCCACATTTAGACATGCAGGTAAGTCAGCACATGCTGCCAAACGTACTGGACACACATTTTCGGCTGGCAAAAGCAAGGGCACAACACTGAAACGACACCCAAATGTAAGCATGCTTTTGTTGCTTGTCTGCGTGTTCCTGCATTTTCCTCACTCCCTACTTGCTTTCTTGCTGTCGTGCAGTACACAATATTTGGCGAGGTCACAAAGGGGATGCAGGTGCTCGAAAAATTGCTGGAACGACCGATGAAAAGGGAAGGCATTTTTGTAATGTGAGTTTCCACCAAACTAGTCACACTACAAGCATCCATCAAATGCAGGGGCATGCTTGTTCGTGCTTAATGTATTCACTGGGCCCTTATTGCTCTCCTCAGGCCCGTGGAACGGATAAACATCATGAACACGTACTGGTATACCACGCAAGAAATTCTAGCACACCCTCCCCTCACACTGGGATCTCAAGGTAGGTGTTGTTCCCCGCTTTCACTAAGCTTGCAGAATTACAACGCGAATGCACCACATTTCGCCTAGCTACAGCGCAACACAAGCAACAAGTTAAAGCTAGTGTAGGCAATGAAATGCATAATGTTTGGCTTGAGCACTTTATGACAGCTGGATTTGCGTCTGTGCCTCGACAAAAGGGAGCAGAAACGCCTCCATGTAAGATTTTTGACTCATCTGCCTCAACACATGCAGGAGGGACTACAGTCGAAGGCAGCAGCTGTGAACAGGAGCTTAGAGGATTGAAAGAGCGCTATGCAAACCAGGCACATGAAGTCGAAGGGATGCGCAAAAAGCTGCTTCCTTAAGAGGAAGAATCGTTTGCATGCTAAAAAGACCTCCTCAAAGGTTGGCGGGTAGCTTGTGGTTGAAAGAGACAGAGAAACACTTAAGCACGCGGCGAAAATCAATCTCCACACTAAGTAGTGTAGAGGACTTTAGGAACTTTTAAGGAAAAGACTTAAAGGAGTAAAGGAAGCAGGCCAACCTATACCTAGAGCAAGGCGGTGGCCCTTAGCTTAGCTTTGCAATATCTGTGCCTGGTGCTCTTGCTTGTTTGAGGCTGGTACTCCAGTCTCTTTGTGACTTCTTTCCTACTTCTGGTACTCTGTTGGACCTCTCTGACTGGGCCTTCTTTGTCTGCCGGTAAAGGAGTTTTACGGTACTCGGTACCAAAGTGGCTTATTTTTCCTTAACTTCATGTGGGGAGTGGTTTTCACTGCCTGCGTAGCTTTTCTTTTTTTCTTTTTAAGGCGGTAGACACGCTAGGGAGGGAGCTGCGGTGAAACAGCCAAGGAGCCGTTCGGCCTAGCATACACAAAGGGGTGAGCCTGGCCTAGGTCAGAGAAACTAAAGACACTACCATGGCAGGCTGCAAAGTCTTTTAAGGCTGCGAGGAGAAGGTCAACTGGCTGCCCTAGTTTCTACAATGGTTACAATGATTACAATGGGGGGTGACCTTCAGCCAGGTTGTTAGGCTAATCGGCTGCTGACTGGTCTCGGCCAGCCACAAGTAAATCCATAAGCTCAGAAAGGAAAAGAAAAAGTCTATTGTTCTGCTGAGAAAGGAAATCATTAACAAGTAGGTTGTTGACCTGTTGCAGCAAAAAGGGTCGGGCTGCTGAAAAATCCTCAAAAAAGGGTGTAAACAGAAAGGAAAAGTGTTTCCTCAGCTCACAAACTGGATGGTCTTGGCAAATTAAAAGAGCATGCACCTCGTTCTGAACATGTACATCTTCACCAGGACTAGTTTCTACTACTGCGGGCTCGAAGCCTGTCCTGGCTAGCATGCTAAACATCAAACCCCTAGCTCTTAACATGGCAGTCAGGGCAGCTAGGCACACAAAAATACCTTCCTTCCTCACTATTTGGCATGGCGGCTCTAGCAGCCACACATGCCGTGGTAGCAGCTGCACGAAAACTGGGAGGTTGTGTTGTATGGCTCGCCTGATGGCTGAAGCGCTTGCTTGTGCAAGTCCAAAAGACATGTTCCCATAGCTGTAGTGCCTGTGCAGCACGTGGCGATGCGGCTGAGTGTTGTATTTGCAGTTTGCAGTAATATTGGGGACAATTCGGTGAAGGTCCAAGGGTTTGGGGTGAAGGTTCGGATTTGGACCCCCTTTTGGCAGGGACTACTAAAAGTCAAGGCTTTGGGCGGGATGCATGAAATCAAGTTGCAAAGTTGATTTTTGCGATGAGTGTATAATAAAAGCTCTAAAAGAAAAAAACTACGCAGGCAGTGAAAACCACTCCCCACATTAATTAAGGAAAAGGAGCCACTTTGGTACCGAGTACCGTAAAGCTCCTCCACCGTGAAAAGGAAAGAAAAATCAATGGGGATCAAGAGGGTTGCAGGCTTGGCCTGAAACCGGCTCCTGATGAGAGTTGATAACAGTACTGGAAAGGGCACCTCTAGTATGGACAAGTTTAGCAGCAAAGTTCACAGAGTGCACATGGAGCTTGGAGGCAAGCTTCTTAACCCTTTGAGAATCGAGACCCAGTTCTTTGAAAGGCTTCAGAGTG
>Ga0307947_1002127_pt1 | contig 15868 bp, 14 predicted proteins | sample OrgLakmetagen232_FD_201840 | JGI IMG/M metagenome (GOLD analysis project Ga0307947, IMG submission 201840) | Saline water microbial communities from Organic Lake, Antarctica - #232 | ecosystem: Environmental > Aquatic > Non-marine Saline and Alkaline > Saline | place: Antarctica: Organic Lake...
CAGCGCGCTGCAGATGCTGTTTAACAAATGACGGGGAAACCATTTGGGATAGAACGGGGCCCAGATGGCAAGTATCAACAGAAGCTCCTGCCACACCCCGCTGGAGCTCAATTGCAGCTGGAGATCAGAAGCAGAAAGACCATTGCAGGTTATGATGCAGTCATCACCGAGCATGAACGTCAGCCTTGTGCCCTGAAGTGCCAGCGTTGCAACCACCTCATTAGCCCTTGCAACCCATCCCATTCAATCAAGCAGCATAATGGGCGGTGCACGGGCCCTGCTCAGTCTGAAGAGGAGCTGATGGAGGAGGACCCTGAGGGACCCCCCAAAAGCGCAAGGCACGACAGCTCCCTTTTGCCCCTTACATTCCAACATCCAAGCAGCAGCAGAACTACCACAAGGAGCTCATGCGCTATGTCATTGATGCTGAGCTCCCATTCAAGAAGCTGGACAATCCCCAAAGGGCGAGCAGGGGTCAGCTGGGGTGCAGCTTGAAATGGCGGCCTTGAGTTAAATTTGAGCAGCAGCACCAGGAGCAGCAGTCACATCAGCCATCTTTTTTCATTTTGTTTGGAAGCCTTAGACAATGGACAAACAGCAACTCAAACATTTGAAACAACGGACCCAACAACGGAAACGTTCTTTGTGTAAACTGCTGGCTTTCCCTTTCTAGTTTGACGACTTTCTTCTCAACCAATCCATGCAAGGTTCTCAGCAATCAACTCCTTGGGTCCTAAAACCCTAGAGTGCACAGTCTGGGATTAATGCTTAAATATTGAGTATATTTTATAATATCATATGATATGAGCAAAATATTACATTATACCTCGCACCCTATATATAACATATACCTGTATATTACATTACACTATTCTTAGCAACCGCCCCCTCAAAAAATAAATGTATCTTACACGACTGTTTTTAGCAGTTTGATCACAGCTCTCCCCCGCAAACGCTAATTAGGGGCGTTGATGTATGTTTTGTACAATACACAATCTATAACGTTTCATACGAGAGCAAAAGCAGTTGGCCGCTTTTTACCAGGGTAATTAACGATTTTTATTACCCTGACTGTTTAGAAAACACTCAAAAATGACATATTAAGGCCGCGGTCACACGGGACTTTATCATCAATTTTTTATCTAAGCAATTTTTATCTTAACACAGCGATCACACGTTAAAAAAAATTGTTGCGCGGAAATTTTCATCTTGTGCTAAAAATTTTAGCAGCGGTCACACGGGAAATTTTCATCGTTTTTTATTTATGCCAGGAATCGTGTCAGTAATTTTTCTTCATCTCGCACACCATTTCCACTGCCCCTCCGATGACGTGGGCTGTGATACTAGTTGCTTGGCTGGCCACGATGCCACAGTTGTGGCTCAGCAGCAATCAGAGTTCTCAATTGGGCCATCACGACCATCCAGCTGCTTTTAGAAGGGGGCTTTCCAGCTTGGGGCTTGCCTTGCCCTGGTCCCCGGTTCAAGGGCATGTGAGGCTTGGCAGCAAGGCAAGAGGGTTCTGGAGCATTCACTGCCTGATTGTTGGCTGAATGTTGCTTGCAGCATCACATGTGAGTGATGATTCCCTCTCCCTCCTCACACCCTCCTCTCCTCTTTTCCCCACCTCAAAAAGGAGCCCTTCCTATGGGTTCTGGGAGAAGCAAGTGCTGGGGAAATGGGCGCGGCAGGGGCAGACACACCCTGAGTACGAGGCGGAACAATCCGCAGAACCTTCCGTTTGAGCAAACCAGCCTTCAATACCCTGTTGCATAGGTACTGTGCTGCACTATTTAAGCAAAACACAATCATGCGCAGTGCCATTCCTGTTGCAAAGAGACTGGCTATATTTTTGGACTGGCCAGGCTCTGGCGGGTCCCCCCATCAGACCCTTGCACGCACATACGATGTTAGTAAGGCTGCAGTTTGCAACATAATTCATGAAGTTCAGTTTGTGTAAAGAATTTGTGCCAAGTATGCTTGCTTTTCCAGGAATGACCTCGACAGGCCCGTACCAAAAAAACTGCCAGAGAGAGCGGCAATGGATGGGATTTTCATGAGAATTGAGAAGCCTTACAATTGGGGTGATACTTATTACTTTTACAAGAAGCATATGGCAATTATCCTATTCGTACGTGTTGATGCGCGTGGCAGGTTCACGTAAGTTAGTGCTGGCGGGGCAAGACGGTGATGCCCACGTCTAAAATCACAGTTCACTAAAGGCTCAAATTGAGTGGTTCTTGGCTTGCTCTACATACCTCCACATATCCGCAATGTGGCGATGGATGGAACTGTGATGAAGCCATACATCTGTGCAGATTCTGCTTGAGCCCTGTAGTCCCCTTCTGTAATAAAGTGCTATAGAACTCTGAATTCAAACAGGACGCAATTCAAGTGTAACAACTATGCACTGATTCGTTAGCTGTGCCTCCCCTGCTGCGTGCGCAAGGGCTAGCAAAGGATTGCCAGCCTGGCTCCCCCCAGCCTGGCGGCCAACTACCACCAAACTCTCTGACATACGCAGCCCTGCTGCTGGACACAGGAGCTGTCCCCTGAGTATCATCAGCCAGTTCCTCTAGCCCTTTAACTCTGCCCCTTTTTCTTTCAGGAGCCCCATGCCAAACTGCTGAAGCAGGCCTGCTGGCCATAACATAAATTTCTTATTTTTATCAAGTTTCTTTGGGTTTGCAAGCCAGGGGCACCTTCCTGGAAAACTCCCCAACCATTTGGAATGTTGCCCCAAATTAAATTATTTTTAAGATCGTTAAAATTTTTAACTTTTCCCGTGTGACCGCTAAAATTCTTTTTGCTAAAAATTTATCGAGATAAATAAAAGTGAAAAAGTTTCCATGTGACCGCCCCCTAAATGCATACAAAGTCTCAAAGCCAGGGAATAATTTTATTTTTTATTTTCTGACATGTTCCCTGCCAGTGTTTAATCTGCCACTGATCACTCCTTGCAACATGATGCAGGACACAAAATATGTCTAACTACAGCGACAACTTTCACGTGCGCCAACCCTCATCCAGGCAAACACATGCCCTTCTAAAGTCTACTCGTCTAGAGGAGTGACTCCCGTTTGGTGGGACACCTAAAGGTTGGTTAAAAGTGTTTTGACATGAAAAATAGTTTCATTTCTTTCTGGCGGCATGCGTAACAGACATGCTGGCTAGTATCTCAATCAAGTATCAATGCTCACAACCTCACCTAATGCATACAAGCACGCAAGTACACGGAATAAAACATTGTAGCATACCTGTTCGGTTTATGCCTTCTGCCACAGGATACAACGCCACCACCGCAAGGAGCGCAGTGTTCTGCAGGGGGGGAAATTGGAGCGAAAGAATGATGCTCTTTGCCATTTGCCGTGCAACATAAAAGCCTAAAACTCTAGCAGCACAGTGCTGAAGCACCCTGCTGACCCATGATTAGATACTGTATATCTGAGCTACCACTTCACTTGGCACAGAGAGGACACACAAATACACTCATGCGCGTGCACACACACACACACACACATACAACATACAACACACAACACATGCGGACACACACATGCATACACATAGGCATACACGCATGAGTGCATGCACACGTACACACACAGCACATGCACATACACATGTATGCACATTCACACACACACACACACACACAATAGTGCCACAACACCACAGCCAAACAGCGCACCGAGAATCCTGATGCAGCGCCGGCCAAAGGAATAAATCGAGCTGCAGTGTAAAGTGCTGATAGAGTGCCGAACACCAAATCTGGCCCAACCCAGTCGCAGGCCAAGGTCACTAGTCCTGCAACCATTAAAGAAATGTAGCTTAGGGACAACACACAAATACACACACACTCAAAGTGGACTTCCTCAAGCGCTGGGGTTGTAAGTGTGCGCAAAAAGCCACTAGACGGGCAGCGTGCAAGTCCCCCCGTTCCTTCAAGAAATTGGAAGGTGCCAAAGTGGCATCCACCTGGTTCGGTCCTTTGGCCTTGTGCAGGCTAACAGGACTGTTACGCATGCAACGGGGCCAGATTTTTTGGCTCTTCTCACCCAAACCCTGGTGGCCCTTTGCGCACTCTGCACACACTTGCAAGCCTAATGTTGCAGGAAGCATCCAAAGGGTTTACCTGCTGCTAGGGTAATCAAGACAGTGATGCCTTCCCCTCCAATCGGTTGATACTCCTGGTCGATGTACTGTTTCTCTGACATGTTTGCACCTCACTGAGCCTCAGTCCAAAGGCCTGCGGCGGATATCTGGTATGTTTCAGTACTGCAGGAAGAGGACACAGCAGGCCATCAGAGTGCTTTTTTGCTATTACTTCCTGCAAGCAGTGCGGGTGAAACCTGCAAGTCAAGCAAGCGCAGCAGCAGCCACTCTCGAGGTGGGAGGTGTGCAAAGCGTCAGTTAGCCCCCAAGGCCTTGAAATAAGAACCAGACCTGAAATCCAGCAGACTTCGGATCACCCTCGCTCGTCAGCAGTCAAATCATTCGCAGCAGTTTACACGGAATTCAGGAATGATTCATTTAAAAGACAGTTTGAATTTAATCCGTTCTCGATTACCCGGTATCCCGGTTTCCTCGTTGTCACTACATAAATAAACAATAAAATATGTCGACGTCTTTCGAGTCCGGACACGCAGACCAAGTCCACGATGCGCAGCTAGACTATTACGGCAGACGCCTGGCCACCTGCTCCTCGGACAAGACGGTAAAGGTTTTTGAGATCGTGGGTGACAAGCAGTCCCACCTTGCGGACCTGCGCGGGCATGAGGGGCCTGTCTGGCAAGTTTGCTGGGCACACCCCAAGTTTGGCTCCCTGCTGGCCTCCTGCTCCTTCGATCACCGGGTCATCGTGTGGAAAGAGGCAGCAGACAACCTGTGGCAACAGGTGACCTTAACAGCGCAAGCAAATGGATTCCAACATTGGCTTGGAAGAGCTAACACTATGCACTCTGGCACAGGTTTACATCTCTCCCGGCACCCTGCACTCGGCATCCATCAACAGCATTGCATGGGCCCCCCACGAGCTTGGTCTCCTTCTGGCAGCAGCGTCCTCTGATGGCACCATATCCATCACCGAGTACTCACCAACGACAGCCTCGTGGGATGCCACAAAGGTCCGTTTGTTTAAAGAATGTGTGCTTATGCTGTTGTTCTTGAGCAGCAACGGAGCAGGTGCTCTGTCTGCAGAGCTGAGAAACCGTGCATCATTTGACTTGCACGCACGGTACACCATGCCTTACTTTGTTGAAATATGGCCTGGGCTACAGCGATCATCTTTTTAGACAAGGGACACACATAGGCATACACACACACTCACACACATACACACAAGTACCACGTGTGCATGTGTGCACGTACACATGCAAGCACACAGACATACACAATGCACGCATACATGCACTGGCACACATGTACAGGCACAAGCAGCATAAAACGCATTCACAAACAAGCACGTAATCATGCAAATACGATGCTGACCCGCAGCTCCCAGGCTCCCATCCAATAGGCGTGACAGCTGTATCTTGGTCACCAGCAATACCCTCTGGCGCTCTAGTCAGCAATGTGCAAGGACCTGCCCATGTGAAGCGGCTAGTTACTAGTGGATGCGATAATACCATCAGGGTGGGTGAAGCTCACTCAATATCTGCTGACCTGCACGTGCCCCTCCGTTGGGGTTGCTGTACTCAAGTTCTGACATCACCACGCATACAGACGCTGCACATGCACATGCTTGTTGAAGACCATGCAGTAACAACGTTGTTCAAAGCGTTGGAACCTGAAGTGTTAACAAGTCCTGTGTTGTTTGCATGTCCTTGTTGGTTATGGGTGGAAAACACGTGTTTAAGGTGTACCCTTTGTTTCATTGTCATGACCTCGTCCCCTCCTTGTTCTGCTGCTGAGGTTTATTTATATTTTCCTCACGTGACTCAAGCCTCTCCAATACAAACTCCTGTCCATCTCAGGTCTGGCGATGTGCAGACGCTACAGGCCTATGGGAGGAGGAGGAGGCGTTGCCTGGCCATTCAGACTGGGTGCGGGATGTGGCATGGGCGCCCAACATGGGCCTGCCTCGCTCAACCATTGCCAGTGCAGGCCAGGATGGACAGGTAGTGTCAAGCAAGGCTGTTGAAATGTGAATGCCTCAAATGTCACGCAAAAGCAATGCTGGAATGTTGAATTTGGACCACCAGACGTAAGGTCTGTAGGGTTTGCGGAAAATCTTTCACTCATCTGACCAGGAATGTTTCATACCGACTTTTGAGACGTTCACTCGGTAAAGCACGTATTTAAACAAGATGCGCGCATAGTACGATCTTACTTTCAAGCAATTTGGGAATGCCGATTTTTGACCAAATTGACCCGATTCGCCCCAAAAATCACCCAGAACGTTTTCATTTTTTTCATATACCGTACGTAAAGTATATCACCGTCCTTATTTATTGTTTTTGGTGGGGGTGGTGACAGGCAGTAGTTTAATGTATATTTATTAAAATAGGGGGCGGTTGGGGGCGGTTGGGGGCGGTGGCAGAACTAACGTTTTTGAGCAGTCCGAGCGATGAGTGGTCGGGAAGCTTTCCAATGGGTGGTCAGGAAGCTTTCAGTACTCCCTGATCCCCCCAGCCCCAGTTCCGCCTGCCCCTGCCCCTGCCCCCCAGCCCCAGCCCTGCCTGCACCCGTTGCACCCCTCAAAAAGTTCCAGCGAGGGGGAAGTCCTTGGGCGTATACAATTTGTTATTACCGTGCGTCCATGATCACTTCGTGAGACCTAATTAAAATAAATCTCTCGTTTTCAGTTCTGAGAAAGATCCAGGGAATTAGGATTAATAGGTTCGGAGAAAGATCCGGGCACTTAACATTAATATTGACGTTTGTAAGGGGCACTTCACCGGTGTGTTTTGTATCCCCTGAGTGCCCAAAAATTACTAAAACCATCATTATAATATAAATTGCAGATCAGAGAGGGTTCCGAGAAAGACTAAAATTCTTTTTTTGCCAAAGTTTTAAATAATATCCAAAGTGAACGTGGACGCACGATATATATGTTATTTAATAGCATAGAAGCCCGCTGGAAGGTCGCTTCTTGTTGGTAAAAGGCAAAAAAAGGCAAAAATCGGTGAAAATTGCAATCGTATGATGCGACCGGATTTGTTCAATATGGTAAAATACGCTTTCTTTATGGCACGGCGTATTGTACGAATACGCCATATGAAACATTTCTGCATTTACTGACTGCTGCTTGCTGTTCAAATAGAGCTAAAGCCACATGTATAAGGGTGATTCCCGTTGTTTTCCTACCCAAAAGAGACTTCTTGACATCATAAGCACTTGTGTTTTAGAAGTGGAGTCCTGTTACTGCCAGGAACGGAACTAGAAAAATCCAGAGTATGTTTGCATAAGTGTAATAAGAATGGGAAGAAGCTTTGGCACTGCTTTTTGAGTTATTGCCCTTAATTGTTCACAGGTTTTTGCATGGAGTGAACGAGTTGCAGGCGCAGGGGGGCAAGCAGCGGGGTGGGAAAAGCGGTTAGTCCATGATTTTAAGGTGAGATTCGGATGCTGCCCTCCTGTTGAAAAGGAACTGCTTGCTATTGAACACACAGCTAAGAGATGTCGCATTGCTAAGCTGACCTTCTGCTCTTTACCCAAGGTAGTTTTTTTTGCCAATCAGGTTCAGATTAATGGCTAAATTTAAACCTTCTTACACCATCGCCACATTCCAGCAGCATCAGCATCAAACATTTAGTGCCTAAATGGATTCTCCAAGTTATTTTTGTCATGAGTGAGCATAAGGTACAACATTTCATGGTAGGCAGAAGCCAGGTAAAAATGAGGGTTGCCTAGGACGGTAGAAAAGTTCACCCTTCAAATACAAAAGTGTTTGGACGACGCAACGCCACACAACCTTTATCTGTTCCTGCAATTGCTAGCAATCCACCTACTGTGCAAGAGCTGCTTGGAAGTGCTGTATATACCTGGATCACAAAACAGTTGGCAAGTATTCTGCACCAATATAATTATCAGTTCAGAATTGGCATTACTTTCTGCTTGTACGAGCAATCGCTGGTGCTGGAGTCACTGCTTAATTAAACGTGAACCTTTGCGTTGCCGTTCCTAAATTTTTGCAGCGGAATAAATTTCACAATAAGACAGAAACAAGACAGGCCTTAAAGCACCTTAAAACGGTGCACGTCCCGGTTTTCCTGGGAATCATTAACCGGGAACAACTAATTTGATACCAAGTTTAGTAAACCAAACCTCTGTGAACTTCGCTGCTAATTTTGTCCATACCAGACGTGCCCTTTCCAGTACTGTTATCAACTCTCATCAGGAGCCGGTTTCAGGCAAGGTGGAGCTTTGTGCAGAGGACAAAGGTCGTCAGGGTTGCACAGACAGGCAATTGCAATGAATGCGTGTAAAAAGGGAAAACACAAAAAAAAGTGAGCCCTTCGTCGGGTCGAAATTTGGGCGGGCAGCAAGCCCCTCTATTCTTAGTAAACCAAACGTATACCTCCTCACTAATCCAAAATACAGATGCTTTATACAACAATAATCAGGGATGTGTCACGCAGTCATTTGAGGCATTCAATACGGTAAATTACGTGTTGAAAGATACAAAATACGCGTATAATACATTCGTATGTTTAAGCAATTTTGGGAATGCCGATTTTAGACCCAAAATGGACCCAATTCGCCCCAAAATCACCCAAAGCACTTTCAATTATTTTCCTATATATTATATGTTATAAATTTATTAACTTTATACTAAGCATCGTAAGCTCGCTGAAAGACCGTCTTGGGGGCGGAACTTGCCTGACAAGTGGGGGGAAGCGTCGCAAGCGACGCTGAAAAGTTGGCGAAGCCAACGCGCGCGCTCTTCACCACTAACTACCCTCTGGCAGTACCCACACACGTGCTTCCCTCTTGCTGTGCGCTCTGCTGCTGCTGCTGCATGCTGCGCGTGCGTGCGCGCGTTGTGGCCAGGCTCACCACAGACGCTACACTACCCCTGCTGTCGCCCCTGTGGTTGTTGCTGCTGAACTGGCTGTATAGCTGTGCCCCTCTGTGGGCAGGTACGTGCGTTGTGGCCTTCCCTCCCACACACTTTGCATGCTGCGTTTGCTGTGGGTGTTGTGAGGAGGAGCAAACCCTGCACCACCAACATGCCAGGAAGGTGCACATGGTGCACATGGCACACACATGGAGCAGTCTACCAACCAACGCACCAACGCACCAGGAAGAGCAGACACGGCTTCCGCAACACAGCCATGGCATTCCAAACACTTGTAATTAATTTAATAATGAAATTGAAATTAATGAACATGAGTCGTGTGCTTGCATGGAGCAGCGGACTTTCCGTCCGCGCCTCTCCTTGGCCCCGGACCCAGCAGGCACACTCAGAAACGTCTCCTGTCGACGCCTGTGCTTTCAGATGATGTTCGGGGGGCATTGGCTGGGCTGAGCGCCGGGCAGCTTCCTCCAGCCACCAAACATTGAGTCACTTCTTTCCACAGCACTGCTCACTGCACCCCTGGTCACCAAAACTTGTATGCCCCGACAAAAAGTTTTGCTTGGCCTGCCTGCCAAGTATCAGACCTGGACGTTGGCTGCGTGGCTCTGGCCAGGCCCTGAGTCTCAACTTTTACAAAACTCGTTCCGGGGTGCGCCCAGCAGCACCACCCCCTGCCTCTCCCCTGCCCCCCGCGAAGGCTGCCTGATTTGTAAGTCTGGGTCACTGTGCAAGTTTTGGGGGCAGGGGATGCGCTGGGCGGGCCTGCGCACACTGGTGCGAACAATTTTCGTTCTCACGGTGCGCCCAGCAGCACCTCCACCGCCCCTCCCCATCCCCTGACACAGCAGGGCTGCCTGGTTAGTCAGTCTAAGGTGCCTTGCAAAGTTTGGGGACAGGGGGTGCGCTGGGCGGGCTTGCACACCCTGGTGTGAACTTTGGTGGGAAGAAGGCAAACCTAGGGGCTGCGCCCCATGACTGGGGCTTCGCCAAAAAGGCCAAAAATGGCAAATTTTGTAATCATATAATACGGCTTGATTTGTTCAATACGGTATAAGACGCGTTAAATACGATACGGCGTATTATACGAATACACCGTATGACACATCCCTGACAATAATGTTTATAGCCGAGGTGCGGGTAAAGATGCTTCTGCACACAACCCTTAATCAATGGCCTTTGACTTAATTTTATTGGTGGGCTGCTTTTGGTGCTGGAACTCAAGCGCTCCTTCCCTTTATCCTGAGTGTGTTATCACTACCAGCATAGCCTTTGTTTTTTTTATTACAAGCCGCTGGTCGTAAGCCCGCAGGGCGTCACCAGCGGCGGACGCAAGCGGTACAGCGCTAATGCAGAATTCTGACGCAGCTTCTTGCAGCTTTCACCCTCTCTGATGATAAAAAAAACCGCATCATGTTCAGCAATTCTGTTAATCCAGGTTCGGCGGAACACAAGTTCTGAATTCAGCTCGTAACCGATCCGCACCAACCGAAGCAAGACACAAACCGACCCACGTCAACCTGACATAATTACTTAGGAATACCTGTGCCACGTTGCTGCAACCCAACATGCAGCGTGCAGGCCGCAATTCACAGTTCACAAATGGAGGAAGTGCGCAGAATTACCCTAATTAGCAATTTGTTTGCACGAGTGTTGTGACAACTGCTACAAATAATTCCATCCTTCAAACCGACGTGAACGCTACATTGAACCTTGGGGTGAAGCCACAGAACTGCTTTGCAATTGTCTGAGCTTGCTCCTTAAATATATATGTCCAAAGCGCATCCGCTCCTCTCCGGCCAGAACGAGCTTGCACGCCTCTGCCCGTCAGCAATCAACCAAAACACGCAGCCTGAATTCTCATTGTGAAAAACGCTCGCATGGCTGGCTTGTCCGCCGCTCCAGCGCGGAAATCGGCATGCTTGCTCGGCAAAGCATGCATAATAATGAAAGCACAATGACGGGCTGAATTTCCTCCGTGCGTAATTCTATTAATATGCGCCACTTGCTTGCTCCGCCCCTCTCCCCTCCCTGCGCCCTGCCTAAAAATGCTCAGCAGCAATACACACATTATTATATCTTGCTCGCTTGCACGTTGCCCTGCCCCACCCACATTTTGCTTCACCCTGCAAAACAAATGCTCAGCGCACACACAGTTTGTCCCTCCCCATAACACGGCTTGTCAGCTACCGAATGATTTTTAATGTGGAGGAGCCGCCGCAGGCAATTTGGGTCAATGCAGGTGGAGCTGTGCATCAACTCCCAACATTTGCAGTACTAAATAATGTTAACAAAGGTGGAGTGTCACACATTTGAGAGCATCTGATTGGCCTGTGAATGCGTACAGGTTCCAGTGTGGCGTGTCAGCTGGTCCACCACCGGCAGCATCCTGGCTGTGAGCGATGCCAACGGACAAGTGACGCTATTTAAAGAGAGTGTGGATGGCTTATGGTCACAAGTGGTGCCTTCTAGCTGAGTTCGAAAGACTTAAGGGAGGAATGAGGAGTGTGAGGGGGCACGGACACAAGTGATCTTTATAATTCTTTTTTCCGGACTTTGTTGGCGTGGAACCATTGGCGAAGAACTAACCCCTAGAAATCGAGCATTTGTATTTATCGTACATGTCTAATAGTTATTTTATTCCGCTGAAAATGACGCATCACTGAGGGCTCAAGATGCAGTGCCATCTCCAGGGCCTGCCCTGTGCTGGCTTAGCGAGTTCGGGTTCAGCCAGGAGTCGGAGGAGTACTCCCGCCAGCTGTAGTTCTCGCAGCCACAGAAAACTAGACTTGGTGCCATGTTCGTTTGGGCCCTTTTTTCCCAGCAACAGCGCCCCCACAACCACCAGCAGCAGCAGCCCGTTGCAGACACCAGCAAGCATACGGCAGCAGCGAGTGGTGTCAGTCCAGGTGGGTTCAAGAGGAAAGAGAGAGCACCATGCAAGCTGTATCTTAGGCCACATCCCTCTTTTTTTATTGTCCTCCCTCTCTCAAGCCCACCCACCCTAAATAAGGTTTGCAGCCTCAATGAGACATCAAGGGCAATCACTTGGTTTTGTTTGCCTGTAGAGTTCTATTGACGACGACAAGCCTGTGCAACTGGACCTGGACAAGAAGCAGCCCAACTTCTCTGCGTTAGCAGCCTGGGTGGGGAGTGCAGTGGCCTTTGGGCTGGGCATCTGGTACTTCATGGGCCAGGAGAAGGCAGAGGAGTATTTTGCGGGCTACCTCCTGGAGCAGAGCTTGTCCGTGGACAACCTCTTTGTCTTCCTACTGGTGTTTGGCTTCTTCAAAACACCAGAGGCCTCCCAGGGCAAGGTGCTGCAGTACGGTATCCTCACAGCTGCCGTGCTGCGTGCTGTCTTCATCCTAGGCGGCGTGGAGCTCATAGCGACATTTGAGCCTGCACTGGGCCTGTTCGCTGGCATCCTCATCTTCTCATCCTTCAAGCTCCTCACCAAAAGTGACGATGACGATGACGAGGAGGATCTTTCCAATAACAAGCTGGTGCAGCTGTGCAAGCGCTTCATTAAAAGCTCGGACAACTACGATGGTGACAAGTTCTTCACTGTGCTCAAGGACGGTACCAAGGTGTGCACGCTTGCACGCGCGCACGCACGCACTCACACACACACACACACACTCACACACACACACACAATCACAATCACGATCACAACGCATAAGCGCTTTTTGGAGATTGGTCATAAAAATGACCAGTCAAAGGCTTGAAATGTTGTACGTCACCGTGAAGACAAAAGCTGTGCTTGTGTGCTGTGCCAGTGAATTGCCTCAGTTTGGATCGGCATGCCTTTTTCAGAGCAGGTCTTTAGCTTTTAAGACGTAGGCTTGTTAATCTTTGAAATGCTTAGGCTTTAAAGTGTACACCTTTATAGTATCAATTGGTTTTTTAAGCCCTGTCTTCATAAGAGGAAATCACGAGGATAGTCCTTGTAGTCCTTGTAAAATATTTTGAGCATGCCGCTCTGATAGCAGTAAGCCTTTAATCCCGTACATCACGTCTTAGCCCATTCCAGTAAGGTTAATCTTGTTACAACTTCACCTACCATACCATACCCATATCCATAACACCATATCCATAACACCATATCTAGGGTTGGCCAGAACCATATATTTATAGGTATATAGGTGTATATACGGTATTGTTGCAGGGAAATCACCATACATACGGTCATATACGGTGTGTATATACGGTTCTGGCCAACCCTAACCATATCCATAACACCATACCCATAACCATATCCATATCCATAACACCATACCCATACCATACCATACCATACCCAGCCAAGAGTTTGAATACCACAGTCCTGTTTCCATCAGTCCTGCTGCCCCGCATGCCATGCGCAGGTGGCCACGCCCCTCCTGCTAGCTCTGGCTGTCATTGAGCTGTCAGACGTAGTGTTTGCCGTAGACTCCATTCCCGCTGTGTTTGGTGTCACGCTGGACCCCTTCATCATCTACACCTCCAACATGTTTGCCATCTTCAGCCTGCGAGCGTTGTTTGGGTTTGTGTCCACTGTGATGACAGAGCTGCGCTTCCTGGACAAGGTAGGAGCAGAGAAAGGGGCCAACACTTTCAAACACATGCACATGTGCATGAGCATAGGCATACACGCGCACACATGCACACACGCACAAAACAAATTACGCACGCTCAAATACACAAACATGCAAGTACGCATACACACATAAACGTGCTAAATGTGAAAACTTGGACGGCGTGTGCACGCCTTATATTACAGTTGTGTGCTTTTGTGTTAGAACTTTGCGCAAGGTACAGCTGCGGTTGGACGCCGGGACGAATGTTAGCTGTGCCTTGCGCATAGTGTCTGGCTGTTCCCTGGCTCATTGTCCTTGCCTTCTGGCTCCATACTTTGGTAGCCCCTTACTGCGCTGAGGCCTCAACTTCCTTCGTTTGTTCAGGCGTCTTGAACACTCTTCCTGTCTAATAACTGTTATGCTTTGGTGTCACAGGCTGTGGCGCTGGTGCTTGGCTTCATTGGGGTGAAAATGCTGCTGGGGTTTGCGGACGTGGAATTACCGACAGACTTGTCCTTGCTTGTGGTGGGTCTGGTGCTGGGTGGTGGTGTGGGGGCCAGCCTCCTCTTACCTGAGCCTGCAGACTCAGATTAATTTGATCGTGGGGTTGTTGTGAGTTTTATCAGTGGGGATTCAGCAGGTGCAAACGTCTACTCAGAGACCAGGAGCATGCTGATCCTCGTCAACGTAGGCTTTTCCTTTAATGGCTATCAAATGCTGCTAAGAGACCAAAGTAATGAGAGTGGGCTGGTGCACAGCCTTGGCTTCCCAACGCAGAGGATTGGCACGTCATCATTTGGTTCCTGAATAGCAGGCTAGGATCATGCACCTTTATAGAGAGCGCAAAAGAGAGAGAGAAAGAGAGAGAGAGAGAGAGAGAGAGAGAGAGAGAGAGAAAGAGAGTGCTTACGTATTGTAGTGCTTCGCCCAGTCTCCCTCATCGAATTTTGCGGACCAATGTTTACTTTTTGAAATGAGCTGTTTGTTGCGGATGATGCTGGGCTGCTGCAAGTTAGAGAGCCCGACTCATTTTGACTAGCTCTGTGCAATCACAGAGGATGACAGCCGTCCACTTCCTTCTTATACCCTCATCGCAGCCTATATGTGGGCATGTAAGGAAAGGGTTTGGGTTTTTGTTATTGTTATTAGTCTGAGATTTTATTTTCGTTTGTAATCGGGATTAAGTCAGAAGAAGCGTTGTTCAGCACATGCGTCTTGTTTTTCTTTGTTACTTTCATTCATACGTGCTGGAAGTTGCCAGAGAATTTACGCTTTACGCTCCTTACTGTGTGACATGCTGGGCCTTGCTGCAATTTTGTAATCAATGTAGAGACTCCCCACCCCCTACCAATGTTTCTGCGTTGTAACCGTCTTGCAAGCAGTTGACTACAATAGTTCGTTCTGCTATATAGGAGACCAGGTCGCTTTTTGCCTAAAATTGCTGCCTTTTACTATCTCATGACAATAGGAGCATATGCCTCTTCACTGGCCTACACACAACAACAAATGACGTTTACAGCCAAGGTGTGGGCATGGATGCTTCTGCACACAATCCCGGTCGTGCTGGCACCCAAGTGATCCTCAATCACTACCAGCGTAGCTATCTTGAACACTAGATACTGCCTTCAAGGGTTACAATGGTTACAATGGGGGGTGACCTTCAGCCAGGTAGTTTGGCTGATCGGCTGCTGACTGGTCTCGGCCAGCCACAAATAAATCCATAAGCTCAGAAAGAAAAAGAAAGTCTATTGTTCTGCTGAGAAAGGAAATCATGAACAAGTTGGTTGTTGACCTGTTGCAGCAAAAAGGGTTGGGCTGCTGAAAAGTCCTCAAAAAAAGGTGAAAACAGAAAGGAAAAGTGTTTCCTCAGCTCACAAACTCGATGGTCTTGGCAAATTAAAAGAGCATGCACCTCGTTCTGAACATGTTCATCTTCACCAGGACATTGGTCACATACGCAAGAATGCGTTGTTTCTACAGCGCCCAATTTTGCATTGTGCTCACCTCTCTTTCCTAGTTCTTTTATGGCACGTTAGATGGACCTACCTACTACCTTTCTTGGTTACAATGGTTACAATGGGGGGTGACCTTCAGCCAGGTAGTTTGACTGATCGGCTGCTGACTGGTCTCGGCCAGCCACAAATAAATCCATAAGCTCAGAAAGAAAAAGAAAAAGCTTATTGTTCTGCTGAGAAAGGAAATCATGAACAAGTTGGTTGTTGACCTGTTGCAGCAAAAAGGGTTGGGCTGCTGAAAAGTCCTCAAAAAAAGGTGAAAACAGAAAGGAAAA
>Ga0307947_1002130_pt1 | contig 15865 bp, 15 predicted proteins | sample OrgLakmetagen232_FD_201840 | JGI IMG/M metagenome (GOLD analysis project Ga0307947, IMG submission 201840) | Saline water microbial communities from Organic Lake, Antarctica - #232 | ecosystem: Environmental > Aquatic > Non-marine Saline and Alkaline > Saline | place: Antarctica: Organic Lake...
CCTACTCCGACATCGCTGACACCTCCATCAAAACAGCAGGCCCTGAGGGAAATCCCTTCTACAACATCCACTGGCTTGCAAAAGAAGACATAGAAAACCAAACACAAAGCCATAATCATACCCATACGACAAACATGGCCCATTCTCCTCCCCCAAAGCTTTCGTACCTACCAAACCACTGTAACGCCCTTCAAGCACACATGCATCTTTTCCATAAACTGGGATTTGCCAAAACTGAAGCAAACTACCATGCGTAATACCAGACCCTCATAAAGGACGGCACTGCCAATGGAGCCACTAGCAATGCTTACCTAACATCATCCAATGTTTCTTTTAAGAACAAATGTATCATCATGAAATACAGAACAGGCATTCTATATAACTAAAAGCATGCGGTATTGTTCAAACTCTCAACAAGTTAAACTTGCCCCCTCTGCCCACAAGTAGACAGTGCCCTGCACAACCTTTCTGGGTGCCAACACACGCAAATAAGGAATATGATCACCGAAAGACACAACTTAGCATGCCGCATGATCTTTAAGACTATCAGCAAAACAGGCTCCTTAGGGTCATGCGTTGTCTCCAAGGATATAGGCAGCAACGGACGGATGATCATGCAAAATCTTCAGATTCCGAAAACAGCTGAAAGTAGAATTGTTCCCAAATGGCTCTTCCCACCCCGCTTCCCAGATAAAGACAGATTCACCTCCAGCCGCCCAGATTTTGTGCTGGTTACTCCCATTGCTGCAAAAACACAAAAACAACAAACTAATGTAGGGGGGTGGGTTCTTCAAAGTGGCAGGGAGCAATCGAGGGAGACCGGGAGCACCTCAGCAGCACCGCCGGCCACCAATGGAGCCACCAACCCCAGACAGCACCGACCTAAAGACCTCAGCAAACATCGGCGTGACATCCACCTCGTCGAGGTCAAGTATTGTGAAGACACCAGACCTCAGAACCAGCTGAACGCCGCAAAGGAACAGCACAAAGACCTTAACAATTTTCCAAGGAGCCTTTGTTACTCTCCACATCATCTTTTTGGGTGTGGGTGGCACCATCTAAAACACTCACACTCTAAAAACCTTTCAAGGAACTGGGTTTTGATTCTCAGAGAGTTAAGAAACTTGCCTCCAAGCTCCATGTGCACTCTGTGAATTCGCTGCTAAACTTGTCCATACCAGACGTGCCCTTTCCAGTACTGTTATCAACTCTCATCAGGAGCCAGTTTTAGGCCAAGCCTGCAACCCTCTTATCCCCATTGATTTTTCCTTTCCTGTTCACGGTGGAGGAGCTTTACGGTACTCGGTACCAAAGTGGCTACTTTTCCCTAATTAATGTGGGGAGTGGCTTTCCCTGCCTGCGTAGTTTTTTCTTTTTTTCATTTTCTGCTTGGAACCAACAGCAGCCAAGATGTAATGATGTTTGTTCTGCACAGGGAAGGCACACTGCTGTTCGTGTAAATTTCATTTGTGCTCAGGCAAGATGAATATACTGCGGTACAAAATCTGACATCCGTTCATTATTAGGAAAAAGATGGCAAACCAAGACTGACAAGTGGCCAGATGGTTGTTGTGCACGTTAGGGTCCACCAATTCAGCTTCTCTCCAGACACCTTTTTATAGCACTAGCCCCAACCTCAGCGGATGCACAGCTAATACACAGGAACCATCGAAATTAGCAGAATTCGAGCTCAGAAACTCCAAGTCATGCTTAAATGGTGCTGTGAATCTTGCAGCCAGAACACACCCGGGCCCGACACAGCAAAGACAACCATACAAGTGCGCTGCCCCCTCCGTGATACTTTGCAGGAAGGTCTGAGGGCTTGGCTCAGGAAGCCTGCGCAGCTTCCTGTAGCTACCGAACGTACCTCTAAACTTACCTCTAAAACTTAACACACTGCACTTCAGGGCCCCCAAACTTTTCTGCCCCGATGAAAGTTTTGGTTAGGAGCCTATGCCGAGTTTCAGCCCATGGGGTACATTGAATGGGCCTGAGGAGGCTTGTCAGATCATATCACCGTCACTGCAAAGTATAAGACTCAGCACACAACTAACTGGGTTAAAAATGATTATTTGCTGTCACTGATTGGGTGTGACAGGCTTGTGGGAAGTTTGTGGAAAGTACTAGTAGTGACTAGTAGTTAACGCTAGGGGCCTACGTTCCCACGAGGGAGCCTTCACCAAAAAGGAGAAAGAGATCGCAGATAGTGCAAACACTACCGGCATGGATTAGGAAAGGATATTGTATGGTGTTCTATACCACCCAATGGATGCAGAGACACACGCACATCCCCCACCTGGAGAATGAAAATCAGGCGTTTTACAGCGGGGATCAGGTGGTTGGGAGGCAGAAGCCTGCAACACCACCAGAAGTATTGCTTAGATATTTGTGGCAGTCGTGTTCAATGTCTTGTCTCATCTGTATGATTTCTGGTGCATGTAGGCTTAATTTCTTAATGATTGCTGTGGCATGTAGTCCAGTAATTCCAAGGCTGTGGAGTGATTTCCTTGTGTGGCTGCTGGATTTTGCCTGTTGCTCCTATCAGGATGGTGTGAAGGGTTTAGCGGTGTCCGAGTAAGCGAGGTGTTAGCAGCTTATGTTGTTCTCGTGCCTTTTCTGATTGTTGAGTAGGGGAAGTGTCTACACAGAATTTAATTTTGATTAATATATATCGCGTTTGTTTGGCTGTATGTGTCTTGGTCTCATAGCCAGGGGTATGGATTGGTAGTGCCATCTGTTAGGTTATCATGGGCAACTCTTCTTTCATTATTGGTAGACCTAGTTTGATACGTGTTTGTTGGGTTTTGTTTGGGGTATGCTTGCTGGGTCAGAGTAACTATGATTACATCTGGCTTGCTAAATTTCCGCCACAGTTGTGCATTGAGATTGGAAGGTAAGAGCCAGGTCGGAAATTTCCTTATGTATGTCTCAGCAGAAGGGCGTTCAATAACGTCTTGTTGGATCACTCTCCTAATCATTTTTCCCATTGTTGCACAGCTGCCTACGTTTGCGCTAGCAGGCAAGCACCCTGTGCACCTTGTTGGATCACTTTCATAATCATTTGTCCAGCAACGTTGTGTTTATTTGTCATTAAATTACTTATAATGGGATGGCTGCAGCCTTACATCATGTGGTAGGTGCCATCTAGATTTTGGCGGATGGGGCAGATTGGTGGGCCTTCTATATGGTTGTATTGAGTGGCACGCCTTTGGTTGTATATCAAATATGTGCGGCAGAGCATGACACTTTCTTTTCTCCAGAGGTGACACCTGCATTTGTCTAATAGGAGCTACATGTGTTTCTTGACAATACGTTCCTTGATCAATTAATGCTATTTTGTATTGCATTTCGTGGACTGGTGCTTTGAAACTTTGTATAGTTTGTGCGTGCATGTGCGCTTTACAGCATTGAGAAAATAGAAAGCCTCAACCATTCTAGACGTGCCTTTTCCAGAACCATTACCAACTTTCATCAGGATACAGTTTCAGGACATGAATCCTGCAACCTTCCTAACCCCCATTGACGCTTTTTTTCATTGTGATGGAGCGCGGGATCCGAAAAAAGGGCAACTTGAACTCCCTTCGATGTATGTGGGAGTGGTTGGTTTTAGAATGTCTGCGTAGTTATTCTTTTCTAACTTTAAGATCATCTATCACACCAATATGATAGCTAGCGTGTTTTGTATGTTCTCAATTTCCAGCAAGGCCCAGCATACTTAGATGAGTAACAATCTTGTTCTCCACATAGTTCACAGGTTCTTATTGGGTCCAAATGTATGACAAAGCAGCCACAGGTTCAGATTGATCCATCAATTGCACTAAATAAATCAAAGGCTAACTGGCATGCTACATCAGTGACATGGACGAATCGTGTATTTCGCCTTAAATGTTATGAATGTGTTCAACAGTTATGGTGATCAACGGTTTTGGGTGTTTATTTTTTCCTTGTAACAAACTCGTTTTTTCTCTGACATCCATCATCCCTGCTACACGGCTCATACCTGCAACCCATGCTCAAGTTGAACATGATACGTTGACAAACGTTAGGTAGCTCCCTTTGGACAAAAAGCAGCATCTACGCTTGTTACAAGACCTTTACGGACAAAAAAGGTGTTTGCATTGTTCTCAAACACCTCCAATCTCCAATATAAAACAGTATGCGGCGGTGCTCCCTGTTTGGTAGCAAAGCAACCCTCTTAAATAGCAAAGCAAATTACACTGCCTGCCAAAGGCGACATAACAAAATGCGGCATGAGTATCCTAGTGGGCGTCCTTCTGAGAGTGCACATGGAGCAAGCTTGGAACAATGCACATGGGGACAACGCACATGCCTGCAGTGTATCTTTGCCCAATCAGGGGAATCAAGACGGTGCACTCACGATCAAAGGGATGGTGTGGAGAGAATATGTCTCCTTGAAGAGATGTTTGTGTGGTTTCTGCCTGCGCGGCGCTCAGATGATTTTGGGGCCTAGTGCGTGTTGTTACGTGGATATATGTATCGCACGAAGCACAGAAATGGCATCTGTCGGGCGGTTCACGTGTCGTCACAATATTTGATCTCAATCAGGTGGATGTCAGGTTGAGTATGCTGAGATCAGTGGGCCGGCTAGCGGTGCTCCTGAGGTGCTCCCGCCAGTTTCCCTCAGTTGCCCCCTGCCACTCTGAAGAAACCCCCCCTCCAAAAATACATTTGTTGTAAAGGTGTTTTGCAGAGATCGGAGCAGCCAGCACAGCATCTGGACGGCTGGCGGAGGATGTATCTGCTCTTATCTGCTTTTATCCGAAAAGTGAGCTAGATCTTTTTTTATACGCCTTGATAGATTATCAAAACACAAACGTTGCTGTTGTTCAGCTAAGTACTTAAAACCCTAAGGTGTTAGGTTTCTCCCGGAAGTAGGATGCGTAAGCCAAAAAGTGTTCATCAGGTGGGAAATGGGTGCAAGAAGCCAGCAATGAGGGAGCTCCTTGAGATAAAAGTTTGCAAAAACATTCTTCAAATGTGCGAAGGTTCTCAGGACTGACATATACTAGGGAGCGTATTCCATTTTATTCCTTTGTTAGATGGTTGTCCTGACTTAAAAATCCAGTTACCTCTGCATTGGCAAAGAAAGGGGACGCCACAATGTAGCTTCTGGAGCTTCGTTACAGCGTGTAAAAGATGTTGGGTCAACCCCCGCGCCCAGATTTCGTCCCCCTCCCAACTCGCGCAATATGTGAACAGGTTTTTCAGTTTTTTGCAGCAGGTTTTTGGCAACGATCGATTCCAAAATTTGGCATTTGGCGAAGTGGAAAGCTACTGTAGAACCATGGTGATTTAGTTTGGGTATTTCTAATAGAGGGGCCCAAATTTCCGCCCGCCCAAATTTATGCCTGCAAAACTTTTTGCCTTTTTGTTTCCGGTTTTATAAGACCTCCTCCTGTGCACTCGCTTAGCACCATGCAGTCCCGTTCTTGGTTTAAGAACGCGACCAGAACTACTTCAAAGTCGCGGACTACAGCAACATTACACGAACGGACTTCCCCTCACTGACAGGGCTTTCAAGTTCATAACTGCGCTGTTAAAAAAATTTACCTAACAGTGGCGTTAAACTGCATCAAAAAGTGACCATCCTCCTCGTCGGTCTCCATGCAGCCACAGAAACGACGGCGCATGATAACTGCACGGTTCCTGAACGGAATTAAGTAAGAAAAAATAAGTTCCGCATTTTGAGGCCGTCACAACGTGCTGCTCTGCAGCCCTTCTCGTCAACAAATCCGATCCTCACAGCAGACCCATGGTGATTGAGTTTGGGTTTTTCTTTAGACTTTCATTTCAGACTTTAATACCTGCTAGTAGTTCTAGGATGGGGATCAATTACCCTGGATGTAAATAATTATGGGACTAATCATCTTCATATCCCCGGAAACACTGAGAAATTCCGAACGACCGTGAAATCCCGTGAAATTAGCGTTTTCTTTTTTCCTCCCAGCAATGTGCCAGGTACGTCACACACACACGCGCGCACACACACACACACACACACACACACACACACACACACACACACACACGCACGCACGCACGCACGCACGCACGCACGCACGCACGCACGCACGCACGCACGCACGCACGCACGCACGCACGCACGCACGCACGCACGCACGCACGTTACCATACGGCTTAGCAATTGCAGCAGAATTAAAAAGCAATTGTTGCTTTGAGAGTGCATGCATCTTTCAGGCGTAGACGCAAGCTTCTTGCATTAAAGAAATGACTCCATGCCTTCCGCCAGGATGCCAACCTGCAACGTGTCTTGGCTGGTTTTTGGCGAGAACAATCTGCTGCAGACGTGAAGAGGTTAGCGGTGCGGCTGCTTTTCGGGAGTTACAAGGTGCGCCATCTGGCCTGCAATGGTTTTAGTACTGACAACATGGACTTTATTGCGGCTATCTTGTGAAACCCCCTCATCCATCTCATGTTCCATATTATAGGCTCACCTGCAGGATTGGCATATGTACGCAATGTATGTACATAATTACGAGCAGGGAATCTTCCTTATAACCTGTACAGGGGTGTAGCAAGACCCCAGTATTGGATGGACTCACTGGCACCATCCTTGGTGAAAATATCAGTCTCAAGAAGTATGGCAAGCTGTCGACCATCTTCCACGACGATGAGGAGTTTGAGGTATCCTACTCGCTCCAGCAGGGAGCAGGCCGAAAGGGGGTAGATCAGATGCACATTCGTCTTAAGCCAAAATTTTGCAACCTGCTTGTTGCCTCTATGCAAACCTGCCATCAGCAGGGCAGCCATGCTACAGCTCAGCAACGCTTAGAGTTCAGCAGCAGCCAGAGTCTTCCTTCCCCTCCTCCTTTCCCTTCCTTACTCCAACCTCTACCCACAGCAGCACCAACCAAGCCGACAAAAGCAGAAAGGAAAGCTGCCTCCAAGGGCTCCCTTTCCTCTCTCCAACCTCCTCTACCCACAGCAGCACCAACCAAGCCGACAAAAGCAGAAAGGAAAGCTGCCTTCAAGGGCAGGCTCCAGCAACAGCAACAGCAGCAGCAGCAGAGTACACCTCAGCAAATCACTCCTCCCCCTCCTCCTCCTCCTCCCCCACCCTTATTCGTTCCCAAGGCTGCAACAAAAGGAAAGCAGCTGCAGCAGCAGCAACAAAAACAGCAGCAGCCGCAATTCACCTCCTACACTTCAACAAGCCGCCCTGCTGATGCTTCGACCTCCTCGACCACTATTCCTACACCTCATCCCTCCCTCCTGACCCCTCAATCCCCACTTATACCGCCCCCCTCTGCACCTTCCTCAGCAGCAGGCAGTACCTCCCCTTTGCCCATTCTGACCATCACCAAGTCTGGCTCCATCGAACATGCAGCAATGCTGCGCCACCTTTCAGGTAGAAAATTGATCAGTTTCCCCACCAACAGACATTCCAGCTGACTGACCTTGAGCGTTGAAGCTCAAAACAACGGAGCTTTTCCACCTGATCATATGTAGGTCTCACGCCTGATGCTGAATGTATGTTGGAACCATGACCAATGCAAGGAAACACTACAGAGCTGACGAAACATCCTTGATCCACTTTCCTACTTGAACTACCTTCTTTTGTTGCACAGACAAAAATATCTCCTTTTGCTTTGCAGCATGCACCGAGGTGGCCCTTGACTGCGAGTGGTCTTCTGCTCAGTCCAAACAGGAACTGTGCTTGGTCCAGATCATGGCTCCAGCAGTGGCAGCCAGCAACAGCTCCAGGAGCTTTGACGCCGCGGTCTACCTCATTGATCCTGTGGCTGCTGCCACTGCACATGGCACCGCTGGTTGCACTGATTTGCTGCACAGGTGGGGCTTGTGATTTGCTGCAGGGGTGCATGTCTAGCTAGTGTCAGCACAGCTAGTTTGGAGCCGTTTTGTGCATGATAAAAAACGTCATGTTGGTAACACACATACGCACACACGCACACTCACAGTCTGAAGGTAATGCTGGAGGCGACGGCCACCGTCAAAGTCCTGCATGACTGTCGTGAGGTAACAGGAGTTTGCACATGCATGTGATGTTTGAGCAGCATTAAAGATGAGACCATAAACTGGTATCCAATCAACACTGGTATTTCTGGCACTCCATCTTCATGATTTTCTTATGTAAAGGAAAATGAGGTAATCACCAATCTTGCTTGTGCTCACGCCACAGATCGCTGTGACGGCTTTGAGCCGCGGCATATTTTCATATTCCATAGCAGCAACTTACAACACTTTTAAACAACAGTGTCCTTTTCAAATGCTTTGGTTTTTAGCGTGGGCAAGAAGTTCACGTACTTCAACATGATTACCTTCTCTCCTTCACACATTGTTAAGTTAACACGTACAGGCAATTGCCAGGCTACCATATTAGTACAACTGATAGAATGAAGTACTAAACTGCAAAGTCCTTGTTCCTTACTACATATACTTATGTCACTATGTCACTATGTCACAAAGTCACAAGCATGCTGCTGCTGCAGGACATCGCTCGCCTGCACCATGCTTGCGGAGGCTGCCACATCGCCCCGGTGCTGGACACGCAAATCGGACATGCCTTGCTGCAGCTTGCGCACCTCAGCGGCGCCTCTGGCAGCAGCAGCAGCAGCAGCAGCACTTACGCAACAGGGGGGGGTGGAAGTGGCATGCTTGGTAGCAGTGCTTCTGTCCGGAGAATAGGGCTCAGTAGCCTGCTTCAAATCTATGGGTTCTCTGGGGCAGCACACAAGGATGAGATGCACGCCCTACGCATCAAGGATCCAAAGTGAGCATGCCTGTTGTGAAAGTCCGGTTCTATTTGAGCGCGTTCCCACGTTACATCATAGCTTGGATTTGACTTGAGACGACTCGGATATACTTTGACAGGCCTGTGACGCCTTAATTTCAGGGGCTCTGCAAAGGCACACTTGTATTTGCAAGCTTACTAGGGACCTGCTATGCAAAAAAGTAGATTTTTTTTCTGGTATACATTGTTAAGCTGCATTAGCGTCTTTTGGCGTTAAAAACATGTGCGTCATCATTGCACCAAGGTTTGAAGTATGAGAAATAGATCACGGCAAGCTGCTTTCGTGCACCGTGCACAGCACCGTTGCTTACTGCTGAGATCAAAGCAAGCATTTATTGTGACCTCCTCCACAGGGCTTTTGAGAGGCTATGGCTGCAGCGACCCTTGACATCAAGCCTCATAGCCTACGCAGCAACAGACGTGCTACATCTCATTGCCATAGCTCGACACCTGAATGCATTTGACGCTAAAGTTGTGCTTGCACTCAGCCAGATCCAGGTGCATGTTTGGCTTAAGCTTAAAGTGTGAAAGTGTGTAATTTTTGCAATTGTGCATACTTCTTTAGCGCAGCAACTTGTTGCAGCCATCAACGGTTGGATTAAAGATGAGAACAAGCACCCAATTAGGATGTTTGGATGTTTGCTCTATTTTTCTAATGAGCTCCTGCGCAAAAGCATTAAGCAACGCATGTTTTGCTGGACCTCTGTGCATTGCAAAACATTTAGCTTGGCATCATGGATGTGCAGGAAGCTGCCCAAAGTGCTACCAAATGCACTAGGACCCAACGCGTGAACATGCTGCTAACTTGACAACGTGGCATGTTAGGCACCAGCAAGCGCTAGGTTGTCCACTCACACGCACCACAAAATCACATGAAAACACAGGCCGACCTGTCCCAGGCTTCACACAAGCAGCTGTCAGTGGTCAAACCCGAGATGATACGGATGCTAGAAGCTTACTTCCAATCAGGAGGGCAGACTGGTGCCATGGGGCGAGCATCACAGCAGCTTCCTCGCACCCCGATGCAGTTTGAGATGGGTTTTGTGGAGGGGGCGTGGGCGCCAGAGTACAGCTTGTTTGTGCCTCATCTTGGTCAGGAGGAGGGGGAAAGCATCATCATCAACAGAAACAGCAGCAACAGCAGCGTGAATTGCGGTGATGTAGATGCAGCCTCAATCGTCGCTCTTCTCCCAGAGCAGTACGTTGTGCTTCCTTATACAAAGTTGCTCTAAAACTGCTGCCGCCTTGGATTTGAAGCGTTTTTATTTAAAGGGATTCCAATTGGAGGGAAGCACCTGCAATTTCTGTGACTGGTTTTTAGTGCTTTTCTGGAGTAGCTGCTCTGTACTGTACACCGTACCGTGTATTACCGCCTATACGTACATATGGTCTAAAGCCGTAGACGTACTTAACACTGTACTCTCCTAACGTGCATTTCAATCCACTGACTTGGTGACCACCAGCAGGCTTCCAAGAGAGGTCAGTCAGAGGCTTGCAGCCAACAGAAAGCAGCTCATGGAGGTGTTGGTGGATGAAGGGAGGGATGTCCGGCTGCGTTACAGAGAGGGATCCTACGAGGATGTCCCAGTGCAGGTGTGTCTACAGCAGCTTCTTGTTCGATGTTTGTGATTCACAATGTCCAGCACCAGCACAGCGCCCCTTCCAGCGGACATCCCATTGAGTTAATCATAAGTAAAGACGGGCCTTGTAGTGCTTCTATCATGTCAGATGGCCTGAATCATCCCTGCTGAAAACAGCAAAAAATGCCTGACCATTGCAATCACAAGCAAGATATATTTGTGCTTCAACTCGAAGCAGGGTGAGCTTTCAACCCCTTTGTATAAAACTCTCCACTCATCCCACTTCTCCAGGTCTCGGTAGCCAAGGCTGTGCACCTGCTGGCAACCTCTAAGTTCAAAAACGAGATCCGGGTATGGTTCATCCAGTATTTTGCGTCTGGGAGAAAGTCTTTACTAAGAATATGTGAAAATAACCTGAAGTGTCAGCTTACTGCCACAAAGCAGTTTTGTTGCATTCCTATGTCGCAAAGTGCTTACTCACTTATTTGTGATGAATTGAAACTGCGTGTGGCTGATCAGCCAATCAACTGAACGATTCACCAATGTGTCCTAGCTTATAACTAGTGTGCTTCTCCCACCCTCTTCTGCTGCTGTTCAGGGCCAGAATTTCGATCTCCTTCTGAGCTTACCAGCTCCTTCTCCCTTTTCGTCAGACGGCCGCATGGGCATTCCTGGCACACTTCACAGGTGAGCTGCCTCATTTCTCCACTACAACCACCCACCAAACCTGTTGCCTTCAAAAAGACACTCAACTCAGATGCTGGCCTTCATCCTTGCATAGTATGTGTTTGTAACAATTGACTGCCATACTCAAAGAGGTTGAGATATTCAGAAGGAGTTTCAACTCAATAATGCGTAACAAATAGGGCCTGTTGTGTAGGCATCATAGGCAAAACTCTACTTAGTCTATAGACCTTCAACTCATTTGTGCAACATTTCTGCTTCACAGGATCAGTGGCATGAAAAACAGGGAGGGACAGGTCCACGCCTTGACATATCGTGTTGGCAGGCACATCCCTGGCATCGCAACCATTTTCAGTGACATTCTATGGTAAAAAGCAGCTCCTGATGAAAGAAATCAAGCATGCATTTTACACGTAGCAGCAACTAACATGCCTTGGTTTGGTCCAGCACTCTCCATCTGCAGATTGTTTTTATTAATGTTTCTGCACAGTTTGTTCCGCCTTCAGCTCTGGAAGACCAAATCCATAACGTTACCTGTAATTGCAGCCCTTCAAATCCAGATTCGGGGTCCATCCTGGTTGTGGGAAAGCCTGGTGTGGGCAAAACGACGCTTTTGAGGTCAGCAGTGTTACAGGTTTAAAGATTGTCGCGTTGATTTTATGAATGTTAGCCAAAATCAGGTCACTCCTCTTCACCAGGAGGTAGCAAACAGAGGAGGATTTGAATTAGGATGAAGGAAAGCCAGGGCCTCGAAAAAGACCAAAAAGTGTTAAATTTTGCATGTGCTTTTCATCCTTCTCAGGGACATAGCGCGCATCATTGCCGATAAAATGCATCGATCAACCATTGTCATTGACACAAGCAACGAAATTGCTGGTGAGTGATGCGGGAATGTTCGCTTTACTTCGTTCCCCTGCACACTGTCATATACTGACCAGAGTTATATTGCTGAATATACACGTTGGAATACATACATTGGAATACACACGTTGCACTATGCTACTATGACCAGAGTTATATTGCTGAAAACACGTTGAAATACATGACTTACATTGCGGGATATACACATTGGAATACATTTGAATACACACGTTGGAATACATTGCTGATTACACACGTTGGAATACATCACCACACCAGATCTCAGACTTGGCGGATGTGATTGTGATCAAGTAGAATAAAGCAGGCAAGAGTGCTTTGTTGCACTATTGTTACACAACAGGTGACGCAGATTTTGCACACCCATGCATTGGCTCTGCGCGACGTTTCATGGTGCCCACAAGAAACAAGCAGCACGAGGTCCTCATTGAGAGTGTGCAGAACCATTGTCCTGAGGTAATTTGCTCTTAAAAACATCATCTTGTCTCCAGGCTTTTAACAAGAAGGTGGGAGCTTTTTCGCGACCTTTTTGAATCTGGAGACATACTTGCACATGTATAGCGTGCTCTTTCATTATCACACGCAAACACGCATCAGTGATACACGATGCCTTTGACAAGTATAATGTTTTTTTTTTTTTTGCAGGTGCTGATCATTGACGAGATTGGGACCCAAGAGGTCAGTATTTAGTTAAAGCATTAATATCCTTGATCTAAAGACAGCCCACGTATTCAGATCCCGCTTCAAGTTCTATTCAGGCGCATAAAAAGCTGACCGTGGTTGAGTCAGTTTAATTTAAAATAAGGGGGCAGGCTGGGGGGCGAGGTTGCAAGCTTGGAGATAGGCCATGGAGAAATAATTGACAATTTGCTTACTTGCAAGGTTTCCAAAACTGCAGGATTTGTATAGCAATCTGGGCAATATTTGCATGGGTAACTAAGTTTTTAGTGTATATGCAAATTACTTTGGCCTGATAAGAGCAAAAGTGTGCACTATGCTTCCTTCAAATTTCAACATTTTGCAACGCAAGCCCAAAGAAACTTGCACGTGCAATTCAGGGAAATCATAATGACGATGTTATAGAATTTGTTGCATGGATGCCCTCCTGCGAGGATACCACAAAAACGTATCCTGCATGTGCAGCGGCAGACCAGGCTGATACTGTAAACTTAATACCTGACTGCATGCAGCTTAACTAGGCAGCAAATGTAAGCATCATGCTCAATAAGACAGACTTGGGCCCCAGGTTATTCTGATTACCTTGTACCGCTTGCTCGCGCAGGAAGTAAGGGCCGCAAAGACTATTAGCCAAAGAGGTGTAACTCTGATTGGCACTGCTCATGGGATTGACATCCATTCTCTGATGGCCAACCCTGAGCTTCTGCCTCTACTGGGAGGCATCGAGGTGAGCCTGGTAAAATTGTCTGTGAGTATGGATGCGTTTATGGACGCTTGTTTAGGTGTGATCATAACGCAGCTGAAGTAAATTACAACAGACATGTAACTATTTTCTCCTTGCAGTTGCATTCCCTCTTGTGAAATCTCGCCGTGTGCAAAATTTCATTGTCCTATCTTGCTTCTGACCTCCTTGTTGCAGAGTGTGACGCTGGGAGATGAAGATGCCAAGCGCACCAACAACGGCAAGAAGGTCAAGCTTGTGCGAAAGGGGCTGCCAGTTTTTCATACACTAATTGAAGTGCAAAGCCCAAACAGGTGAGATTTTAGTCTTTGTCTTGGTCCCAATTTATATCGCTGCCATTAAAGCCCTAGAGCCCTGGGGACGAGCTTCAGCTATCCTCGGCCCTATCTTAACTGCAACTGGTTTGAAAGACATCGGTACACGTAAAGCAAACGAGAACATGCATAATCATGTGACACAACAGGTGGACCTTGCACCGTGACGTAGCTCACAGCGTGGATACGTTGCTGAATAGAAGCAGCAGCAGTAGCAGCAGCAGCGAGGCAGAAGGTCATTTTACCCATGATGTCCGAAATGTCCACAAAGAGCCAAACACGGAACAGCGGCACTACGCAGCGGCAGGGGGAAGCAAGGAGAGGAACATGCTTGTGTCCTTTGACACGCTGGAGGCAGCAGAGATAGCGCTACGCTCCTCTAAGGTCATGAGTGCAGGAGCTGCCAAAGAAAAAGCCATACCCAAAGTTTGGCAGGATCAAGGATCAGGGGTGGATGTTGTTGGCAAGCGAGAGGGGCAGCTTGACGGGGCGTGGCTAAGTGACTTGCTGCATGCATCTGTGTTTAAGGCAGCAGCAGCAGTGGCAGCAGGACCAGCTTGACCACTCATGCATTCCACCACGTGCTTGTTATGAAATTGACGTTCTACGTGGGCGCGAGTAAACGGAACCACATTCCTGTGAAAAGCTCCCTAAGTCTATCCAAATTCTATATTCCATAAATGATCAATTGCTTTTGATTGAGTGCAAGAAAGCTAGGACTTGCTGGAAATGACTGTTTCTGATGTTTGCCAGCAATTAACATGTTTATACGGACCTGGTATCTTGTAGTACATTGCCTATTAATCTTGCGTAGAATATGGGTCTTGGACGGCCTTTGATTTCTCTGTCTGTTTGGCAGCACCCCTTTTAGTTCCGGACTTCCACAGAGGTCTGTGTGTCCCTGCACTTATTTATCAAGCGTGACCTGACCGTTCCGTGACGCAGTGCATACAGCATCATTGGAACAAATGGGTGCTGCACATCCTCATAAATGGCTGCCATTATGCTGTGAAAGAGGCTGCTCTGAGGTGCAAACACACAGCAGGAAAACAGCACCATAGTTTAGTTTAGTTTGGATTACAAAGAAGGCATTCAACCTGAAATGGCTGCTCAACCTATGAGAACAAGGTAAACCTCAAAACAAACCAAGTAAAATAAGGGCTGTGACGCAGCTGGAAAATGCCAACATTAAAGACACGAGAAGAAGTAGGCAAAAACATATCAAAGTGTAGACGTTGGTTCACCAAAGTAGACGCATTTTGAAGCATTGTTAAGATTTTTCATAAGGGCAAAACCCACGCACATTGCACACACACAAACAAGTTCGGAACGCAGGGACAAATGGAGTTTGAACACAAGTTTGAGACTACTGAAACTGGTCTGTATAACCTACTGGTCTGGTCTGTATAACCTACTGCACTACTGGTACTGAACTGGTACTGAAACTGAGCATGGATTAACTGCTGCTACTGCTGATTCGTGGCGCCACCATCCCCCACATACTGTGTCGACCGAGGTCTGGTAGATGGGGCACCTGCAGGTAATGAATAAGAGCAAAAAGTCACTTAGAACTGAGTCTGTGTCAAAACTTCGAACATTTTGGTGGTGTCTCGTGTTCAAGTGCAGGGCAGCAGCTCGAAAACCATAGACTACGATACAAACGAAGCCTCGTCCTTTTGTGCCCCTGTAATCTCCAAAGCTAGACAGTCCGATAAATGAGTTAGTTTTAATTGGAGAAATGCCAGAATACACCCTCGCTCTGACATGACATGCTAGCATGCAGTTCCAAGTTTCAATTTATCTCTAACCATTTAAATTAAAACCTTCATCCAATCCACTTAATCATAATATAAGCTTATAGACATCGGTCACGCGGCACCAATGCGCGAAATTTTTTACTAGATTACACTCGCAATACTACCTGTACCAAGCCAATGTTAAAAAAACGATAATTATTAATGATGATGAATCTGTCGACTGCCAGAGGCTCCAGGGGGATCCTGCAGGTCTCTTGCTCAAACGCAACATTGTCATTACCTAGGTGAGCTGTATCAGACAACAACACAAATGCCTGCATTCACACACACACACACACACACACACACACACACACACACACACACACACACACACACACACACACACACACACAAACAAACACACACACACACACACACACACACCCACCCACACA
>Ga0307947_1002131_pt1 | contig 15856 bp, 16 predicted proteins | sample OrgLakmetagen232_FD_201840 | JGI IMG/M metagenome (GOLD analysis project Ga0307947, IMG submission 201840) | Saline water microbial communities from Organic Lake, Antarctica - #232 | ecosystem: Environmental > Aquatic > Non-marine Saline and Alkaline > Saline | place: Antarctica: Organic Lake...
TGACACCTCTTAATTGCACACGCACACGCATACACATCACACAAACACGTACACACACACATATTACATAACCACATAAGCGCACACACATATACACACACTCACCTTGGGCATGCCCAGCTTGATTGACACCTCTTAATTGCACACGCACACGCATACACATCACACAAACACGTACACACACATATTACATAACCACATAAGCGCACACACATATACACACACTCACCTTGGGCATGCCCAGCTTGATTGACACCTCTTAATTGCACACGCACACACATACACATCACACAAACACGTACACACACATATTACATAACCACATAAGCGCACACACATATACACACACTCACCTTGGGCATGCCAAGCTTGATTGACACCCCGTGGTCGAACCAGAATAGAATGGCTATGATGATGCCAGGGATGAGGGCAGCTGCAATCAGGGGCCCAGGCACATCTCCCATACGTTTGGCCACATGCCATGTGTCGGTGACTTGCCACAACAGAGGAGTGGTGACCCGACGGGGGATGGAGGATGGCACGTCACGTCCGTCGTCTGTGTGTACGTGCAAGTGGAATGTGAACGCATGTGTACATGTGTCTGTGACTTGCTGCAACAGAGGAGTGGTGACCCGACGAGGGATGGAGGATGGCACGTCACGTCCGTCGTCTGTGTGTACGTGCAAGTGGAATGTGTCTGTCATGTGTACATGTGTCTGTGACTTGCCACAACAGAGGAGTGGTAACCCGACAAGGGATGGAGGATGGCACGTCACGTCCGTCGCCTGTGTGTACGTGCAAGTGGAATGTGAATGCATGTGTACATGTGTCTGTAACTTGCCACAACAGAGGAGTGGTGACCTGACGGGGGATGGAGGATGGCACGTCACGTCCGTCGCCTGTGTGTACGTGCAAGTGGAATGTGTCTGTCATGTGTACATGTGTCTGTGACTTGCCACAACAGAGGAGTGGTGACCCGACGAGGGATGGAGGATGGCACGTCACGTCCGTCGCCTGTGTGTACGTGCAAATGGAATGTGAATGCATGTGTACATGTGTCTGTGACTTGCCACAACAGAGGAGTGGTGACCCGACGAGGGATGGAGGATGGCACGTCACGTCCGTCGCCTGTGTGTACGTGCAAATGGAATGTGAAGGCATGTGTACATGTGTCTGTGACTTGCCACAATAGAGGAGTGGTAACCTGACAAGGGATGGAGGATGGCACGTCACGTACGTCGTCTGTGTGTACGTGCAAGTGGAATGTGAACGCATGTGTACATGTGTCTGTGACTTGCTGCAACAGAGGAGTGGTGAAACGGCGAGGGATGGAGGATGGCACGTCACGTCCATCGTCTGTGTGTACGTGCAAGTGGAATGTGAACGCATGTGTACATGTGTGTGTGTGTGGCTGGAGGGCGCATGAACACTTTCATTTGAATGGCAAGGAGCAAGCCATACAAGTCAGCCAGGTAGGTATTTGCATGTGTGAACATGTGTTGATCTTTCTGTCCTTGTATGTAGCGAGTAGGGTTGGCCAGAACCACACATATATTTCATTGATCCACGCCATTATTGTCCTTGATCCCTGCATGTATATAAATAAAAAATGTGTATATATACATGGTATGTACACTGCACTTTTGGCTGGGGATTATCAACAAATATACAGTGTATATATACGTTTCTGGCCAACCTCAGTAATGAGGACACCAATGCAAGAGGAGTGCTGCCCAATGGCACAGACAGCGATAAACCTCCCTGGAGATGTAAAAGCAAAGGAACAGGATGATGCTCACCACTTGATCGTAGAAGCAGGACAGTTTAGCTCACGCCACCACCATGGCAGCCAAGAAGGGCAGCAAAGAAGAGACTTTGATGCTCACCACTTGATCGTAGAAGCAGGACAGTTTAGCTCACGCCACCACCATGGCAGCCAAGAAGGGCAGCAAAGAAGCAACTTTGGTGCTCACCACTTGAGCTTAGAGATTAAAACTAGGGAGGGCCAGAACCGTTCTTACACACTGTATATGGGCGTATGTATGGTAATTTCCCTGCTAATAATTCCGCATGTACACCGTATATACGCATACATGTATAATTCTGGCCATCCTTGATTAAGACAGCTCAATCCACACCACCACCAAGGACGCAAAGGAGATCTAATATGATGCTCACCACTTGATTGTAGCGAGTATGACATTCCAGTCCACACCACCACCATTATAGGGGTGCCATAATGATATTACCACTTGATCAATCATGATCATGGAAAGTAGGGTAGCTTGATCCGCACCACCACCATGGCAGCAAAAAAGAAGATTGATGCTTACCACTCGACTGTAGAGAATATGACAGTCCGGTCCACACCACCACCATGAAAGGGGTGCCATAATCTGCCATCAGGCGACGGAATGTCACTGCAGAGCATGTAAGGAGCGTGTGCGTGTGTGTGCGTGCGCGTGTGCATGTGCATGTGGTGGCATAAACAACAAAAGAAATCACCACACACACTCACATGATCCTAATCGCCATTCTCGAGCTTTGTCTACGGCCAAGGAAGTCGACACCATGCCGACAAGCAAGAACAGTGCTCACATAAAATTGCAAAGACAAAAGAACTCATCGCACACTCACATGATCCAACTCGCCATTCTCGAGCTTTGTCTACGGCCAAGGAAGTCAACACCATGCCGACAAGCAAGAACAGAGCTCACAGTAAAATTGCAAAGACAAAAGAACTCATCGCACACTCACATGATCCAAATCGCCATTCTCGAGCTTTGTCTACGGCCAAGGAAGTCGACACCATTCCGAAAAACAGGAACAGTGCCCACAGGCCGTTGGAGAGGATGGCCAGGTCCTCGTCCTCCCGACGGAATACATCTGCAGGATTTAGGGAGTGTTGCTATGTTTGAGCAGAAGAATTTGCAGACATATGCACACACACATACACACACATACACACACACATAAACAAGCACACACACACGCACACGCATGTACACACACATAAACAAGCACACACACATATACACACACAAACAAACACACAAACACACACATACTCACATGAACACACACCAAACAGGCGTTCACACACAAACACGCACACTCAATCACACACACCAGGGTCTCGTGTGTCCCCCCTGATTCCTCCAGCCCGCGCGTATTCAGAGGCTCGCCGGAACTCACTGATCATGCCCTGGACGTACATCAAATTTATTGCAGCAAACACATAATTTATTAGGGTTGGCCAGAACCATATATATACGGTGTATATACGGTAATTTGGCAGGGAAATCACCATATACACAATCATATACGGTGTATATACACAAGGTTCTGGCCAACCCTACATATAATACCACGAGGTACGTATTCTGAAATTGTTGAGGTACACATCAGAGGTCTTACACACCATTGGCAAGCCAACGCTAAATTAAGTGCAGCAAACACATGATACCACTAGATACATAGATACCACTAGATACAATACATAGATACCACTAGATGCAATACATAGATACCACTAGATGCAATACATAGATACTATAGATACCACTAGATACAATACATAGATACCACTAGATACATAGATACCACTAGATGCAATATATAGATACCACTAGATGCAATACATAGATACCACTAGGTACATAGATACCACTAGATACAACAGAGCCATATGTGTATGTAGTGTGCGCAGGGTGTGTACGTGTGTACACGTGTACAGCTGAGCACGTACGAATAAACTGTGCCTTGTGCAGCCACACTGGTTGCTTGCATAACATAAACACATGATTCCTCATCTTCCCTGGAAGCCTAAAAAATAAAAAGTATGGCCCGCGCTAACAAAGAGCAGTGTGCTATATGGAAGGACTTGCAGCTAGTGTCCACACTAGGTGCGGCCCCACAAGAAGCTATACTTCATCATTAATACAGAGTGTTTTTGTTGTCAATGTTGCAAGGCCTTGCTGGCCCTGCTAGTTGCTGTCTCTGTCCCATAACTGTTATGCTTACAACATAATTTGTAAGACTGGTCACAGTGGTACACACATATGTACGAATTTGTAAGACTGGTCACAGTGGCACACACATGTGTACGTGTGCGTGTTTGTGTGTATGTGTACGTGCCTGTGTGTGCAATTGTTTGTGTCACCAGGTGTCACATACACAAAGTTCCTAGCAAAGAAATCTTTATATGTAATTTCATGTGCGGTGTGCATCCACGGTTTAGGCAACAACTGGTTCGCGTTGCTTTCACAAGAGCCGCCTATGATGTGCTGAGATGCATGAAATACTTCAAACATTACTAGCCTGCTCATGTCAGAGCCTCCTCCTGTGAAAAACTTGCTAGGTAAGGAGGACCACTGCATGTCCTTGCTCAGAAAGAAGAGTACAGCTACAGACACCAAACACACACGCGCATATACACATGCACACCCACTAACCCACCCGCACCCACACCCACCCACACACCCACACCACACACACACACACACTCACACCCACCCACCCACCCACCCACACCCACACCCACACCCACACCCACACCCACACCCACACCCACAACCTCTCCTCACCAGCACGGCTTGCTGCAGGAACAGGACTGCAATGAGCATGCCAAACGTTTCCCCCGACAGACGTGTGAATCGGTAGATATAACGGCAGATGCCAAACACCGCCATCAGGATGAGGAAAATGGCAGCAAAGATGCCCGTCCACGCCACCCAGGGGAGGAAGGAGGACCGATCAAGGTCATCACTGTGTGTGTGTTTTTGTGTGGTGTGTGTGTATGTGCGTGTGTGAAAATGTGTGTGTGTGTGTGTAAAGAAGAGACGTGAGACGTAAACAAGGACAAGAAACAACGAAGATCCGCGGCAAATTGATGATGCAGTCCTGGGGTGGAGTGAGGATCTGCATGCATGCAGTGTCAAGAGACAGCACAATGAAAGGCAATGCATGTGTCGGACAAGATGCCAGTCTTCACCACCCTGGGAGTAAAGAAAGACATCGGATAGAAGCAGTCCGTGAGTGAAATGAGGGCATGCATGAGGTACAGCAAGGTTCTTGTCTCTAGGAAACGCTGCCAGCATGGGCGCATGCAAAAACGTGTCCCAGCTGGGTTAATCCATTGGCAGAGACAGCACCAAACGCTGACAAGAGCGGTTGATTGAATCCAAAAATAAATTTCCAGGTTGGACTCTTGCATGAAGGACCTAATGACCTAGCGCACACCTGCAAGATATTATAGACTTGTCTCAGTGCAAGTTCAAGACTCGTGAACCCCCCGATCCCGGACACTTGCTTCTTGTTACGCATGAGTAGGGTTGGCCAGAACCGTATGTACTCACCATATATGACCGTTTGTTTCGTGACTTTCCTGCCAAAAATACACCGTACATACCTAAAAATGTATGGTTCTGGTCAACCCTACGCATGAGGCGAAGCTGCCCAGCATCCACGACAAAGTACAAAATCGAACTTAACCAGAACTGTATATACACACCATACGTGTGTGACCATGCATATTGTGATTTGCCTGCTCAAATTAATGTAAACATGTCAATGCAATGTAAACACGAAAATGTGTATGTATGGTATTGGCTGACCTTACACATGACAGCCACAGGTCATTTGCAATGTACGTTTACCCCTCAGACCATTGCTACACAATAGGACACAGAGCATAGGACTACCCTCAGACTTTGCCAACACAGACACAGGACACTGGGCTCACCCTCATGCCTTGTCAACACGGACACAGAGCATAGGACTACCCTCAGACTTTGCCAACACAGACGCAGGACACTGGGCTCACCCTCACGCCTTGTCAAGAAGAAAGCAGAGCACTGGGCTCGTCCTCAAGCTTTGCCAAGAAAAGCAGAGCACTGGACTCACCCTCACGCCTTGTCAACACGGACACAGAGCATAGGACTACCCTCAGACTTTGCCAACACAGACGCAGGACACTGGGCTCACCCTCACGCCTTGTCAAGAAGAAAGCAGAGCACTGGGCTCGTCATCAAGCTTTGCCAAGAAAAAAGCAGAGCACTGGGCTTACCCTCAAACTTTGTCAAGGAACAAGCAGAGCATAGGGCTCACCCTCAAGCTTTGCCAAGAAGAAAGCAGAGCACTGGGCTCACCCTCACGCCTTGTCAAGAAGAAACCAGAGCTTACGGTGTATGCATTTTTAACACGGACACAGAGCTCAATCCAAAAGGACGCCCCACTTACCGTTGCTCGATGAAGGTGAACTGAAAGGTTATGATGGTCACGATGGGCTGCACGTGGTAAATGGTGAATGTGAAGTGATGGGCTACATTTAGAATCAGTTGAATTGTGCTAGTCAAAATAAGCTGCACGTGGTCATTGGTGAATGTGGATTGATGGGCCACATATGGGATCAGTTGAATTGTGCTGATCAAGATGGGCTGCACGTGGTAATTGGTGAATGTAAGGTGATGGGCTACATTTAGATTCAGTTGAATTATGATGGTCACGATGGGCTGCACATGGTAATTGGCGAATGCGAAGTGATGGGCTACATTTATATTCAGTTGAACAGCAAAAAATAAGAGGGGGGGGCGGTGATCAATTCAATATTCTTGTAACATGTTTATTTTGTTTCTTATTTTTGATTATTGAAATTAGCGGCGGACATCAGCCTCAGGACTTGACCACCTCGTGCTTTTTTGCACAATACTTAAAAGAATCAGACATGAAGGCCCAATCACTTCGAAGCAACTACTACTGTTTGTAGTGAATGCCCTTTTTTAACAAGTGAAATATTTTTTTTCAAATAAGCAGGGGAAATGCGTCTGCGCAATTACGACGTAGTGTGGTATGGAGGTATCCCCTCTTGCCACCCATCACAACCAATATTTTCACACATCTGCTTCCTCACGCCACCCCGATCACAACCAACGCATAACAGAAGCAATACGCAAGGACCAATGGCAGCCAATGATGCATAAGCACCAATGACAGCTGACCTTGTGCAACAGCCACTCTAAGTTGTTGTGTGAAAAGGTTGTATGGAAAAGTTGTGAAAAATTACTATGCAGCAGTCTAGCACAGCCAACGACAGACAACCAACGCGCACTTGCACACAGCCAAGCACAGATCACCAACCACCTGGGCAAAAATGCTAACCACAGCCAACCAGCACACATGTGCTGCAGCAGGTGCATTGGTAGACTACGAAATCACAGTTAACCAGAGCACAAGTGCTGCAGCAGGTGCATTGGTGAACTGTGAATTCAAATCAAAGACTAACAGCGCACAAGTGCTGCAGCAGGTGCATTGGTAGACTGTGAATTCAAATCACAGCTTACCAGAGCACCTGCGCAATAACCATTACGATTTCAAATCACAGCCTACCAGAGCACCTGCGCAATAGCCATTACGGCCAAGCTACACAACAGCCACACACACACATACACACACACATACACACACACGCACCTACGCAATAGCACATCACAGCCAGTCAATAGTCAATGCGCATGCGTCACAGCTGATCGACATGCGCCTGAACACAACAGCATATCACACACACACACACACGCACGCACACACACACCTACGCAATAGCCCATCACAGCCAGGCAATAGTCAATGCGCATGCGTCACAGCTGATCGACGTGCGCCTGAACACAACAGCATATCACACACACACACACACCTACGCAATAGCCCATCACAGCCAGTCAATAGTCAATGCGCATGCGTCACAGCTGATCGACGTGCGCCTGAACACAACAGCATATCACACACACACATACACACATACACACACACATACACACACACACATACACACACATACACACACACACAAGCAGCACATTAGCAGGACAACTACCCACAGCCACTGACGGCGCGCACCTGTGCGACACCAATCACAGCCAATGGCTGTCCTCCAACGACAGCCTGCGTGTAGGAGAGAGGTTTGATACACGGAGTCGCCATGTGTGGGGTCACCATGTGTGGGGACACCATGTGAGGGGTCACCATGTGTGGGGTGTAGGAGAGTCACCATGTGTGGGGTGTAGGAGAGTCACCATGTGTGGGGTGTAGGAGAGAGGTTTGATAGACGGAGACACCATGTGTGGAATCACCATGTGTGGGGTCACCGTGTGTGGGGTCACCATGTGTGGGGTCACCATGTGAGGGGTCACCATGTGTGGGGTCACCATGTGAGGGGTCACCATGTGTGTGGGGTGTAGGAGAGAAATTTGATACACAGAGTCCCCATGTGTGGGGTCACCATGTGTGGGGTCACCATGTGTGGGGTCACCATGTGTGGGGTGTAGGAGAGAGGTTTGATACACAGAGTCACTGTGCAGGGGGGGGGGGGGACACAATATATAGCGCATTTAAGGTTGGCCAGAACCATATATATACACTGTGTATGCATGGTATTTTTAGCCGGAAGTGCATCACTCATACGGTCATATACGGTGTGTATATTTACATGGTTCTGGCCAGCCCTACGTGTACTATTTAAAATGTCCAACAACATAGTTTTCTGCAGCACGCACGTAAGGGGTTGCTCATTTCTCCAATGTTGTTGCACTTTTGCAGATTTTATTTTCAGGACAAAACGCCAAGAAAGCAGGAAATTACAGACATCATGCACACACACACACACTCACACACACACACACACACACACACACACACTCACACACACACTCTCAGGCAAACACACACAGGGCAGCATTTTTACTGCCTGCATATCATTTCTCCAACAGAGATTGAAATACAGATGCAGCATGTGTATACAGAGTCAAGAAAACAGGGCTTGCGTGCTAGGGAGCAAGAAAGGATGGCATCATGAAACGCAGTAATTCATTCTCGACACGTCTTCCTGCGACAATATTACGCGAGACCAATACAGAAATTGGAGTGCGAGGGATGTAAAACTCCGCTACGTGTACAAGCAAATGTGGCTGCAATTTGCCCAGGTCGCTGTCATATTCCACACGTCCTGTTCTGAACAGAAACCCCTGAGTCGCTGTCATATTCCACACGTCTTATTCTGCACAGAAACCCCTGAGTCACTGTCCTATTCCACACGTCCTATTCTGCACAGAAGCCCCTGAGTCACTGTCTTAAGTCACCGTCCTATATTCCACACCTTCACAGAGGCCCCTGAAATAGACAATCAATACCATAGCCAGCAATGTGTGACAGACGATGCTCCTCAAATACGCAGACACCCAAGCAATCAGGCTCGTGCCCTTTGGCCATATTTCTTTTTGTATGGCTCGTATCTAAAGTTGGTCAAAACCATACGTGTACGGTGTATATACAGTATTGTTGGAAGGGACATCACCAAATATACGGTCATGTACGGGATATATATACGGTTCTGGCTAGCCCTACTCATATTCAGGAAGTGCAGCAGGGGACTCAGGAAATATCATGGTGGGATGCAGCACACACACACACACACACACACACACACTGGTGGGATGCAGCACACACACACACACACTGGTGGGATGCAGCACACACACAGCACTGGTGGAATACAGCACACGCACAAAGCCGTGGCTGGCCTTAGTACTAAACCATGCAAGGGGTCGATAGCATTGGTATTTGAGTAGAACCTGGCCCTACTAAAAACCATGCGATGCGTCAATCACAGTGGTGCTCGGGTAGAACCCATCCTCTTTGTTACGCTATTTGAGATTGGATCACAGCGACTAACTTGATCCAGACATTTTTTGTTTGAGACATGGGACACGCATCATGGTGCTTTGCCTGAATCGAGATTATTGAGAAATCATGCACTTTGTTTGGTAGTATGTGATTAACAGCATACCTGAATCAGACCTCCTAGGGCTCCCGCAAACACAACATGTACAGCAGTGAGCTCCCCCTCCGTGTTCTGAGCCAGCTGCTCACCTGCATGTGTGTGTATGTATGTGTGTGTGTGAGTGTGTGTGTGTGTGTGAGAGAGAGAAAGAGAGAGAGAGAGAGAGAGAGAGAGAGAGAGAGAGAGAGAGCGAGAGAGAGAGAGGGAGAGAGGGAGAGGGAGAGAGGGAGAGAGAGAGATATTTATTTTGAGTGTGGGATGACTGTACTATGGCACGACGTGTGTGTGTGTGTGTATGTGTGTGTGCATGTGTATCCCATGATTAATTTTAACCGTACCGTCCCTGCTAAGACCACCACCATAAAGGTTGTCAATTTCCGGCAAAGCTCAAGGTGCATTCTGAGCTCGCACCACTCAACCTCTGCTACAGGATAGGCAACGCAGATGTCAATTATAATTAATGCTGTCAGACGTTCATTTCGGGGCACTAGAAAAGTCTGCAAGCATTAGGCACCCACACAAGGGGCAAAGGGGTAAAGGCAACACATCTTTGCTCCACTCCTTCTGTGAGTTTCGGCTGTGATTGGCGGGCAGAGTGGCGGGACACAACTAGGTTACAGGAAAATGTATAGGGCCAATCGGTGGCCTTCTTGGACTGAAAAATGTGTAGGGCCATTCGGTGGCCTTCTTGGACTTTAAAATGTGTAGGGCCAATCGGTGGCCTTCTTAGCCTTAAAATGTGTAGGGCCAATCGGTGGCCTTATTGGACTGTAAAATGTGTAGGGCCATTCGGTGGCCTTTTTGGACTGAAAATGTATAGGGCCAATCGGTGGCCTTCTTGGACTGTAAAATGAATAGGGCCAATCAGTGGCCTTCTTGGACTGTAAATTGTGTAGGGCCAATCGGTGGCCTTTTTGGACTGTAAATTGTGTAGGGCCATTCGGTGGCCTTCTTGGACTTTAAAATGTGTAGGGCCAATCGGTGGCCTTCTTAGCCTTAAAACGTGTAGGGCCAATCGGTGGCCTTCTTGGACTGAAAAATGTGTAGGGCCAATCGGTGGCCTTCTTGGACTGTAAAATGTGTAACACAGCATGCGGCGAGTTGCTCCTCACTTGTCCACGACCCCCTTCACGCACCAGACTGAGTTTCTAGGCCTATTGAGTCAGAGAATGCAATGTGGCGTGTGTGTATATGTGCACGATTCCCACTTTGCAACACAATATCAAAAGGTGCTCAAATGGCAGTTCTCCGGAAACTTCTTAAAGCTACTTTAAAATCCTTAAACCTTACAATGCCCTCACCGGTGCAGTGCCTGGGAACAGCAAGTGTCCTAAAACCTTGTGAGCCAAAAATTGTATTGTGTCCAACTGAGGTCTCAAAACAGTGTACGAGTGTTAAAAATATGTAATTGAAGGAATTAAAAGTATGTTTACATTGTTGATGCATGGTCCCCATACGAGTACAATATCCTGTGTGAACCTTAACCCAAGCAACAAGTGATATTTCAACACTTCAGCACACGTGTGCACGAGTTGATCTTGAAATACGTAATTTATTGTACCGCCGGTATATCACCACGCACCGAATATGTTTTTGACCGCGGTGTGCCACGAAGCACTTAAAATTAGTAAAACTCAAAGCCTCGTGAAGCTTACAGATGGCAAAGTTGTTTTTATGTTTTAAGCATGAATGGAGCTGCCCTGGAGCTGCAGGCCCTCGGGCTGCAGAGCAGGTGCACAGGTCAGGGCAGCAAAGGCAAAGCAGTGATGCAGCAGCAAGGAAGAGGAAACCAGGCAGGCCTCCTAAGCTGAGCTCAGGCAGCAGCAAGGGGGCTGGGCCTCCCTTGGGGAAGAATGACACTGAGAGGGAGAGGACACGTCACTCGCTCCATGTACAAGCATGGGCTCGCATTGAGTTTATAAATGAAGTGTTGCCCCCTCACATTGCTTGCAATGGGGTTTATAAGTTGGATTATTCAAGCCTCGCTTTGTTACGCAGAGAATGGTAAACAAACATTCACCTTCAAACTTCCTTACCGAAAGAAACAGCCGGAAGGATACTCGTGAAGAACACGTACGTAGCCGGTGCCAGGATCCTGCAGGCCAGACAGTTTGGTGTGTTTATCGGAGTACAGGAGCCTTACAATGTTGAATATGCACAAGCACAAGTGAACAAAGAGCGCTTCTCGAGTCATGGTCTGTGCAGATGCTCATGCGCTCATCGTGTAGAAGCAAGGGGGGCAACGGAAATGGCTCTGTTGATGATAATTGGGCCATGATGAGCGCATCTGTGTTAGTTGCACACGTCTGCAACCGAACTTGGTGTCCTCAAGCGAGGCTCAGCGAAACAACGCAAGTTCACATGGGGGTGTGAAGATGCTAGGTTTATCCCCCCCCACTTGCAACTGGACCAACTGGTCCTGTTCTCTTGAGAACCCCTCCTAACCACACATGCCTACCTCAGCCCGTACTTCCAGGAGGATCTCCAATCGTCCAAATAGTGTGGCAGCCGCTGCCGGACATCCAACACAATGTCCCCAAAGGGCTTTGCCCTGGGATCATTACTGCCCCACCATTTCATGCTTGAGCAGAGGTGGCTATGCGCTGAACCCAACCAAGGTTACGTGAAGGTATCAGAACTCCATGCTCGCACGCAGTTTGGGGTTGCACAACCAACTCCGAAGGGTACCTTAACTTATTTTAAGACAAAAATAATGATGCGCTAACAGTTTCAGCTTTCGAGCGGTTGAGCGTGAACTCGGAGAGCCGAAATTAAATTTGTTACGTTAACGTAAACTTCACCATTAAGTTAAAACAATCCGAGGCCGTCACGGGCGCTAATAAAGGTGCCAAATTCCAGGCTTCCCCTTCTCGGATGAAGATGTTAGCCCTCTATGATGGTACACCTAAGTGAAATCAGCTAGCGCACTCAGCAGCTCCTTTAATTAGGTCCGACGTATTTTTGCGTGGGTTTGCAGGCAATTGCTGCACATGATTCCGCCACCCAAACCCACGGGAAGGCTACCTTGAATTTTGAAAGAGCTGAGCATTTTACTTCTTTGGCTTCATGTGTATACGTTTAAAGCCGCTATCCTCCGGCCAAATTGAGCTCGCACTCCTCTGCCCACATGCAACACCCACGCACACGCGGCAGAAATTCCCAACATAATTTAAAACGCTAGCTAGCTGTGTTGCTTATTTACTAAAAAGCAAAGCATTGTACGCATCTATTACAATTAGGGCGGGCTCTCCTCCACGGCTCTCTCGATCGTTCAATGAAGATTCCGCTGCAAATCGTGGAAAATATGGCATAACTCAGGGTTGCACATATGCTACGCTACAAATACGCTACACTACGAGGGTCTGTCATATAATGTAGGAAATATGCAATATTGCCCCTGGCTATCCATTGCCACTGCAGCCACATGTGCATACGTTCCTTTGCTTAATTCATTGTGATGTAGATTTGCTTGAATATTCCAAAAATAGATTGTAAAACCGAATTGACCCTGTTTTGGAATAAGGAAGTTAAATTGACTTTGTTCAATCTCGCTGTACCTTGTAGCCGTACCGGAGCAATGTAGTGTAGCGTAGCAAGCATACGCTACGAGCGCATGTAGCACGCGTATTGTGCAACCTTGGCGCGACTTGCTTGCTCTGACCCCAACCCTCATCCCCCGTCATCCTGCAAAACAAGAAGTGCTCAGCGCACACACGTTGTCCCTCCCCGTATCATCACAACTTGTTATAGGGGGGGGGATTTCCGCTGGCAGTGATGACGCAGCTAGCATGATTGAGGGGGGTACGTAGGTGGCCGCACCAGGCAACCCCCCCACCGCGCAAACACGCGAAAGACAAAATATAGTGTGGGTCAGGGGGGTTGTGTGCCGTGGCACCCAGACCCAAACCTTGACTGTTGTTGTTCAAATTGTATAGCAGTGCATATCTTGTCTTTAAGAGTGTAGATGCATGTCGGTTGGAGTGTTCATCCAGTTTGTGTCAGGTTTTTAATCTTATGGTAATCCAGATTAAGGTTTGCCACAGGTTTGTCTATATAATTTTTAGATAGTCCCCATAACTTCAACGAGAATCACGTGGAGCTTGACTTCCCTATATCCATACCTGTGCAGGTTGGAGATAAGCACACTGTGCTGTGCTTTTGCTTTTTGAAATTGATGATCAGGCCTGGGCGGGAAGATACTAGGCCTAGTGTCTTCCCGGAAATTAAACTCGGTCAAGAAAACCGCCCACTGGATTCATAACATTACGCTTTTCGTAGAGGTCCCTATTCTCCAAGAAGCATTTGTAGCTGGCATATTGACCAACTGTCTGAGGTCCTTCCGGTAGTTGCTACGCCTGTGTCTGTCTTGGCTCTTCACAGTATGTGTGATTTGCACATTTCTGTTTCAGTTTGGCCTTTAGATCAGAGAGTGCACGAAGCCTAGGTGTAATTGCCCCTCTTCTTCCGCTGGGCTCCTCATCGATGTTTTTAGCCGCAAGCCAGTAGAGGTGTGTGTATGCATTACCTTCTGGAGCTGGAGGCTGAAAGTGCATGTCATGACCACCATATAAGTCAGAGTGTTTTGCAATTGCTTCTGCGCATTCATCCCCAGCAATGCCGGCTTTCACTTTTTACAAGCAGGTTCAGGTGAAGCAAAAATTGTGAATGCAATTTGTTCTAGCAGGTTAGAGTGTATATGGTCACTTCGCATTCCAGGGAAGAGCAGTTGTTTTCTTATCTGGCTTAGGGAGCATGCACTGTCTGTTGCGATTTATGTAAACTTCTTGGTAAGTGCTGCTGCAGTCCCTGTGAGCTCTGCTCTATTTATGGTGCTAGTCACTCCCACGTCTCCTGAGTGCACATTACATTTAGCTTTGGTTTGGGGGCAGTATACCCCTGTGCCTTTGTAGTTTTCGGCCTTGACCATGCAGTTTCTGTCAGTTAAGGCACATAGCTTTCAGTTGGGGTGCCTTAAGTCAAACCAACAAAAAGTACAATAATAAACGGATTAATCCTTGCATCTTTCCTCAGGTACACCCATTCCTCACACGCCTGCTTTAAACATTGTGAGGAGAAAGGAGAGTGTAGGTGTAGTCCTGGTTGAATGATGGCGTATTACATGGGTCAAGGGGAGGTAGCAAACTCCCTACTACGAAGTTGAAACAAACTGAAAGTTGATAAAAAAAAAGGAAGCAAGAGTGGCAGGCTGGAAGCGATAACAGAAAGTAGGGGGGGCAATTAGGATGATGAGAAGAAGGGCAAAATGCTACGGGAAGGTCAAGCACGGAAAAGAAAGAAGGAAGAAAGCCTGCTTACATTGGTGCCCACGTAAAAAGAACAAGTTTTAGGAAGACGGGGCTAGTAAAGAGTACAAAGGCAACACCGTGAGGCACTCAACATAAAAATTAGGGAAGCTAAGAGTTCAGCTAAGCCATTGCGATGACTGGTGCTCCAAAACCAACTCCAACACAGCAAAAAAAGAGAAGAGAGCTCCCCTACAGAAAATGCAGCTGCACCAACACTCTCAACATTATGAGCCCATACTAGGGAGGCACAAAAGGAGCACAGTGAGCTAAAGGTTTAGATAACAACAGTCAGGTTGTTCTACAAGGAGCCGAGAGCAAGGGGAAGCAGGCCAACCTATACCTAGAACAATGGGGTGGACACGCTAGGGAGGGAGCTGCAGTGAAACAGCTAAGCAAGGAGCCGTTTGGACTAGCATACACAAAGGGGGTCGATGTACACGCAAACCTGGTTGCAATTTCAGAGCAGTTACATTCTTACACGCCTCCTGCACCTGCCGGAGCATTTGTGTGTGAGAAAAATATGCCTTGTCCTTCTCTTTCTCTATCTCTCTCTCTCTCTCTCTCTCTCTCTTCTCTCTCTCTCTTCTCTCTCTCTCTTCTCTCTCTCTCTCTCTCTCTTTCTCTCTCTCTCTCTCTCTCTCTCTCTCTCTCTCTTTCTCTCTCTCTCTCTCTCTCTCTCTCTCTCTCTTTCTCTTTCTCTCTCTCTCTCTCCCTCTCT
>Ga0307947_1002133_pt1 | contig 15851 bp, 17 predicted proteins | sample OrgLakmetagen232_FD_201840 | JGI IMG/M metagenome (GOLD analysis project Ga0307947, IMG submission 201840) | Saline water microbial communities from Organic Lake, Antarctica - #232 | ecosystem: Environmental > Aquatic > Non-marine Saline and Alkaline > Saline | place: Antarctica: Organic Lake...
GAGGGAGAGGGTGAACGGTGAAGAAGGGGGCGTGCTGTCCTGCTTGTGCGTGCATGGGTTGTATATGTAATGTACATACGGAAAACAAAGTGAGGGAAACTGCGGTGTTACACACGCAAACCCTTGTCACTCCTCAGTGTGAACAAACACACTGTGTTTTCAGCATCACGGTACTCATACGCATCCACATTGCCATGGTCAGACCACCTAAGAAAAGCATACCTCCGAGGGAACAGGAGAGAGTGGCAGGTTCGAGGAGTCCATCTTTCTAACATCTGCGCTCCCACCCAGTGGGAGCCCTGCGAGGGTCGCCCCGTGCATGACGCGGGCTTCCCAGCCCTCCAGTGCCTGCAAATGTACAAGGAGAACTGGCCCACTTGTTATCAAGATTTTTGAACCAAATGACGCACATACCAAACAATTCCGTCCCCAGGCGCAGCCCTGCTCAAGTTGTTGTGGGCCCTACTCATGGTGATAATGGAATCCGGGGATGCTGGCTTTCAATACGCTGGAGGAGAGAACAGGTCATAATGCGACAGGCTAGAGAGCATTCAGTACATTTGGTGATTGGTATTCAGGCGGCTGGTTGCTATTTATTAAGATGCTTGCAAAACTCATTGCCTGACAAGCGTTTGTGGGGTTGAGGGCGAGCGAGCAGGAGGATGTGTGAGACTGAGGATGGAGGACTTGGCACATGGCTGCTTTGTGTGAGATAGGTACACAAAGTAAATCACTCATTATTGATTGACCGCATTCACACTCATTGCATTCTAAAGCTCCATTTCGTTCTGAGCTCTGTCACGCGGTCAAGGTTCCTTGGGCTCCTATCTGTCACTCCAGGAAAGCCTAATGGTTTTAGTTTTAAACGATTCCGGCAGCGTCAGCGACGCAGAAAGCAAAAGCAGCTTTGTGGTGACAACAGGGGTTTTGGGCAAACAACAGCTCTCTCCAGCACATACTGCATGTCTTGCTGCAAGTCCTCCCCTTACACCATGTACCTCTTGCACACAGTCAAGGAAAACAGTCAAAAAAAAGCACAGGGGACACTATAATGACACTTGACAGTAGGCTTCAGAACCCGGTATATGTAAATAAAGATTCCCACACAATCGGCACATTTCCAACGACGCTGCAGAATGTTCTGCGCGGATGAAGCGAACAACTACCCTCTCCAGAACATAAACTATGTAACATTTTGCATGTTGCTGCAAGTCCTCCCCTTACACCACTTGCCCCTCGCAAGCGGTAAACAATAACAGCACAAGCCAGTGGCAAATGACCTAGGCTTAAGAACGCAGTGCTTGTACAAAATGTAGGTTGCTGGAAATTTCCCCCACGCAACGTACCCCTTGCAGGCAGTAAAAAAAAACAGCACGCAGGACACTTAGGGTTTAGGTGGTTGCCAGGGTTGGCAATGATGATGGACCTGGGCTCTTTCAGCGGAACTGGGCGATTTGTCAGCATCGTGTCCATGCCACTACAAACACACCGTAAAAAACCCTAGGTCACATGCTGGCGCCAAAGCATACGAACACACCTGCTGGTCCATCTGGTACTCCAGCACTTGAGAGACCCAGTCTGCAGTCTGAATGCCTTCGGGGGTGGGAGGGGCCAGTACCTTTGAGGAAATGTGTGTGTGTGTAGTTATGTGTGTGAAGGTGTGTTGTTGTGTGTGTGATTATGATTATGTGTGTGTAATTCTGTGCGTGTGCGTGCGTGCGCGTGCCCGATTGGAGCATGTGTATTAGATTTAGCTGGCAACATGAAGTAATTGATCTGCAAGCAGTGTCGCGATGGGGGAAGAAGCGGCGAGCATGACTGCCTTGGGCTTCTGCAAAACGTACACAAAGTCTAGATGACATGTAAGAATCGGCAAAAGACCTGCAGGAAACAAACACACCTTGGGTGCGCAGGGCTCTGCCGCACGTGCATAGTACGCATGGTTCAGGCCATCCAACACGCGCAGGTGGTTGAGCATGAGGCGCCTGCCCACTGTCATCGGGGGAGGGCCAAGGGCTCTGCGCATGTGTCGCTCTACAGTGGCTGTGGAGCTGCTTGCCGAATCCCGGGAAGAAGGTCCCCTGTCCGCGGTAGAGCTGGTGTTGCTGGTGGTGGTGGTGGTGGTGGTGCTACTGCTACTGGTGCTGCTACCACCGTTGCTGTTACAATTAGCTTTCACCTCCCGCATTGATGCTGCCATTATCATTGCTCGGCTTACCGGGGGTGCTCCCTCCCTCACCACACATTGTGATGCCAGCTCCGCATCCACCAGCCTTGCGACTGTGCTGGTACCCGTGGATGGTGCCTCACCTTCCTGTGAAGGTGCAGTGTCTCTCTGTACCCTCCCATGCGTTGCGCCCTCCCAATGAGATATCAGCCTTTTGACATGCCCATCGCGCTTGGCCGGTGCAGCAGCGCCAAGCGGTGTAGAGGTGCTGTAGCAGCGCAGCTGGGGCTTCTGTGCATATTTTTGTGATGTGCATGCGTATGTTTTTGTGTATATGTGTTTGTGCGAGTATGTAAACGAGCAAGTATACATGCGTGTATGTGTACGTGTGTGTACGTATGTGAGTTTGCATGTGTACGTGTATGTGGTATGCATGTTCAGGGGTACACATGTGTTATGCATGCCTATAAATGTGCGTATGTGAAATGGTGTGTATTGCGTGGTGTGTGCTTGCATCGGGCTATAAGTTTAGGCAGGAGGTGCGATTGTGTATGTATGTATGTATGTATGTATGTATGTATGTATGTATGTATGTATGTTTGCATTCATGAGTTGCATTCATAAACGCATGTGATGAATTTATGCATGTATGTGTGTATGCAACTCCATAAACGCATACCTGCGTATGTGTGTGTGTTGGTGCATGAACTAGGGCGTGCCAAATGTGTAGCTTGGCGCTACGTGCTTGTGTATGCAAACACGTTCTCTTGTGATGCAGGTAGGCTGTCAGTTCGTGTTTAACAGTATAACAGCAGCGTGTGAAAGTCATGTGTGTGTGCATGTGCCTGTGTGTGTCTGCAAGCGCTTGCTCTTGCACGCGTGCATGCGTGCATATGCGTGCGCCCTTGTGCGTGTGCGTGTGTGCGTGTGTGTGTGTGTGTGTTGTGTGTGTGTATGTGTGTGTGTGTGTGTGTGTGTGTGTGTGTGTGTGTGTGTGTGTGAGCGTGAGTGTGTGTGTGTGAGTGTGAGTGTGTGCGTTTGTGTGTTTGTGTGTGTGTGTGTGTGTGTATGTGAGGGCGAGCTTGCGCTCACAGTCAAATAAGCATTGCCCCTAAGCTTTGCCCTATTGTGATGACAAGCCAAGAGTGAATCCCGCCTTTTAAATCCTCACCCTGACATTAACCCGTGCAGGCACGATAAGACTCCCAGCCTTCTTAGTGAGCAGCATCGCTATCCGCAGAGCGGACGATTAAAGAGAGGACCCCTTTCAAAAAGGGCCCAAATTTTAATTGTGATCACATTCACAAAACCTCATACCTAATTACTCTTTGCTTTTTGAGGGTGTGGCGCATTCAGTGCGCATTTCTTATTTTCAAATGTTACTGTCGGGAGGTCGAGGGTGAGAGGAATTCCATGACGGAGCCGAAACGGTTGAAAATAGGGCGATGACCTATCTCACACAGCAGGTGCGGTTACTGGATACTGCACCTCAGCTCTTAATTCAAAAAGCATTCGAACCAGTAATTTTTACTGATTCAGATGACACTCTTAAAAGTTGGGGGTTGACCCGAACACCCCTGCCCGACAGGTACGTTCAGCACTTAAACATTTCAGGCCAAAAACAGGTAAAATTGAACTTTATGGATTTCCCTAAAACTTTCTAATTTGGGTAATAAGGGTGTTTAAAAAACATCTGCAAGGTCAATCTTTTGAAATTCTGCTGTCTTGAGATGGTGCATGCTCGGCTGCCCTGTCCTGGGTACCTAAACGGCCAAATAATTGACATCTTACATTTTTTGAAAATTTGTATCCGAGTATTATGGGTATTTCAAGAACACCTGTAAGCTCAGATTCGTGAATTTCTGCCTCTTTAAGATGATGCATGCTTTGCTGCTCTGTCTGTCTCAGGCTGTGAGCTCGATCCGCAAGCATTTACAAGTAGTATAATCAACCAGTAAGACTGTCAAAATAGTTCAACACACACAAGAGAGGTGTAGATCCAGTTTGTCCATCAGAAAGTCACCATGTAAAAAAATTGATCTAAGCTGCTCCTTCCAGTCATGGGCAAAACAAAAGAAGTTTCCTCCAGTGCACACGCCCTAGCACCGTGACACCCATATGCACAGTCAGCTCCACTGCATAATTTATAGCCTTCAATGATAAATTAGTACAATGAATACAATGACTCAACGTGTCAAAGCAAAGTGTGGAAAATTAATGTTTAGGAAGAATGAATGTTTAGGCATATATTGGAAATTGGTCCTGTAAAATAAGTAATCTTGTCTGCCAAAGCCCTTAAAGGGAACTGCTCATCAAGTGGGGTATCAGAACTTCACACCCCAAATCTACAAATCAGGCAATCAATGGTAAATTAATAAGCTGGAAAGGGGTTACATCCAGCTCCACAAAACACACCCAACGTGCATTGACGGCCCCTTTTACACTGTCAACACTGCACAGCTCTTGCAATGCACTGCATAGCTCTATGGTAAACCCTACAAATTCCTTGTGAAGCGAAATCGCAGCATAATTAGGGCTTCTGCCTGAGAGTGGAGCAGCTGCAAGAAAAATCGTACTGAGCATGGATACCATTAAAAACTAAAAAATATTAACAATAAGGCAACTATCAGGACGAGGTGATCAACATAATTGACGATGAATTCGATAGCAAAGCTGGTTGGGAAGGGAAGGGGGACGCGCACTCCGAGAATCAAGTTGTGCAACGTGAGTATTGTGCTGCGCGTGGTGCTGCGTGTTGCGCAGGATTGTTTGACTGCCCATTAGAAACGGGTGGGACGATCACGAACGCAGGCATGCGAAGGCAAGGGCTGTGAAGGCTTTATTGATTCCAGTGTCAAGTACTACGGTGAGCGGGGAGGGAAGGGTTGACTTGTGTACCTGCCAGCTGGGAGGAGCTGAGTGTGGCAAGTGTAGCGAGCAATCCTCCTTTCACACACACACATGCACACACACACACACACACACACACACACACACACACACACACACACACACACACGCGCGCACACACACACACACACACTCACGCGAAACCGGCAGGGGCATGCAAGGCCTGCAGCTCTGGAAACGGGCCATATGGACTGGGCATCAAGTTAAAATGCTTTTGCTCCGATTCATCGCAGAAGTTCATCCATATCATGGGTGAGTGCACGTCACACACACACACACACACTCTCACACACACGCACACACACGCACGCACACACACAACACACGCACGCACACACACACGGCACACGCACACACACGCACACACTACACACGCACAGACGCATTTACACACGTTTACTCATGTTACCTATGCTTGCTTGCACTCTGATGAACAATGCAAGCTGTTACACACAGGCAGACACGATATACATACATTTACACGTACTCCTGCACATCACACACTTGCATACATATTACAAATTTTTTGCAAGCACACAAATGATTTGAATGCACGCTTACGCACAAACACACACGCACTCTCTCACACACACTCACACACACATTCGTGCGTTCACAAAAATTCCAATGCACATTGTGTTCCAGGCCCAGAAGTCAAACACTTCAAGGGAGCTGTGCCTCAAAGCGAGCTGGCAGATCTCACACGAGTGCAGGTGAGGCGCACTCATGATGTGCCACAGAGCAGCCCTGCTCAAAACGTGTTGCAATGTCCTATGCCTGAGCACACCCATTTATTGCTCTAGACCTCAGCAAGCATTTGTGTACAGAATTAGCTGGGCTGGGTTAAAACAGGTTCTCAAAGGTAAAAATTTGGTGTAAATTTGGTGTAAAATTGGTGCAAATGTCTGACGCTTTAACTAGACAATTTTACTAGACGCTTTAACAAGACCCTCAAGTTGTACAAGACCCTCGAACTTCAAACTCTACCATTGACGACACAGCAGTGTAGATGTCTACGATATCCAAGTGACACATCAATTATTGCCCTGGCTTCTGTTGCTGATGCTGCACCTCCACCTGGGTTATGATGCTTTTGTCAGGCACTCATGTATTAACATAGCTGCTTATACCTGTGTACTCACACGCTTAAGATTTTGCCAATTTCATCTGAAGCTATCCTGTGGATCTGAATGTGGTGGACTCAACAGAATAGAACAAGAGGCTGATGGAGGCCTATGGCCACTATTTTGCCAATCGTGCATGGATTCATGTCTTTAACTTGTTCGTCCTGCAGAATGCGTGGGGGGACCGAGCAACAGCTGTCATGCTGGTCTGCCAAAACTGTGGGGCCACACACGTGACCAAGGATGGCGACGGTGAGCGTCGGACGATCAGCACCATGGAGAACACCAACAAGTATGACAAGGCACACAACAGGTACGTACCTGGATGTGCATTGTAAGGATACTGGTCAGCTTATATTTGACGAGGTAGCCCGTCTAAGACCGTGCCTGTGACTAGTGTGTTAAGCATAGCCCGAAGGCTGCCTCAACGGAGTAAGACCAGAAAGTCTATTGTTCAGGTGATCTGATGGTCTGCAGGAAAGGAGGGGTTCAGTTGCACGTCCTTTCTGCTTAGCAGTGGACGTCCGGCCACAACTACCACAACCAGACGTCAAAACTAGGTCCGCAAAACCTCAAATATTGCAGCCTGACATTTTACATCGTCTGGTCTGTGCATGCCTGTCTTGAGGTCTCTGAAATCATCTATCTTTATGCTTGGGTTTTGTACACCTGCAAATCATCCGGTCAATCAGTGTTAGCAATGCCAAAATCTTTCAGCCAATTTCGACATTGGACTGCTATTGCTTCCCTTCCGCTTCTTGTTTCTAAAGTACGTTTGAATTCCATTTTATTTTGGAACACCCGGAAGAGCTTTAAATTTGCTGGATCTCCCAGGACGATTTCCTATGCTCCTACAGTACTTCTATCACCTCGTAAAGCCTGGGAAGGGCGTATGGTAGCAGAACAGAGAGCAAACTCACATGCGAACAGCATGTTTGCTTCCCTTTGCCGTGTTGTTCTTCATTGAGATTGTTTATGAAGCTTATTGGTGCTGAACAGGGCTAAAGGCCCTGCAGGTTTGATGCGGGAAGGGCAAAATACCGTAGATTCACGATCACTTCGGGACCACACTTAATAAGATTAAACCATTTTTCGACTTGAGTTCGTGAGGGGGTTGGGAATTATTTTTTGAGTTCAAGGGCACTTCGGGAGGGCCCTGTCGGGAATTGATTTTTGAGTTCGAGAGCTCCCTGTGAATGCTGTGCATGCTACCGCTGTTTGTTGAAGAGGCGGTGGCTGTGGCTGAGGCTGATGCTGCACAGTGCTCAGAAGCAGGGAAAGGGAGGTGAGGGGTTTACATGCAGCAATAGCCACACAAAGGGGCAAACGCAAATGGGAAAGAGAAGAAGGCTTGTTGATGCTGCATGCACAGATGCACAGGCCTCTTCATCACAGCCTCGCCCCTTGCCTTTGCCTCTTGCTTCCTCTGCCAGCTCCTGAACTGCCTCTCCCTCTGCAGCTTCTCATGGTCTCTCTGCTGAGCAGCCAACCAATCAGCTGGCACCTGAGGCTTCAAGAACAGGGCCAGGGGGTTCACACTGGCGCGATTGGAGCTCGTATTAAAAATCACCCTCAAAACCACTATAAATAATTATTTTATCACTTCGAATTCAGTTCGGAGAGGGCCCCAAAAATTATTAAAAATTTCGTTTTCTGACTAAATAATTAATCAGTTTCCGAAGTGATCGTGAATCAACGGTATTTATAATTTGGGGGTGCGGGAAGGTGCAGGATTCTACTATATATTTCTGAAATCTGGGGTGCAAGATGAGTACGATAAGGTACAATACTTGAAAACTGCTGCAGAAAGCCTACGCACACTGCGGATTAAAAATTTTACTTGTCAATATGTTTGCACATGCTGCGACTCTTCCCGTCCTCAAGGTACACATGCTCTGCAATTACGGAGGAAGCTCTAGTGTGCCCGCGCACAAGCTCACATGGTTGAAGGGGGGCAACGGTTAATGGACGCCAACCAGCCTACACAACAGCTATCCAATAGCCCAATCTTGCCTGCCTGCAAAGTCTGGCAAAGGAGCATGCTGGGCGTATGTGTCCCACCAAGTTTGTTACCTCACGCCTTTCTCTTATTACACATTTACAGGAATATTGCTGCCAAAATGGTGGCCAACGGCATTTTTGATCGTACAGCACTGGCTACATACACCAACCCAGATGCAGGTAATGGCCGGGTTTATAGATATATGTGTTGCACTGCCTCTGTTGGACTGGAACGCCTGCAAGATTGCCTTGCTGCCTATCAAAAGAACATGGTGCTTACTGCATAACATTAATGTTCAATGTGTTTGATTTGCAGCTCCCCGGACTTAAAAAAGGCAAGGACTAGAGAACAGCAGCAGCAGCGGCTGCATTAGAATCGTGCATTTACAATTAGTTTGAAGCAAGGGCCTTCCTCAGCCTTTGACGAATCAACAATCATCGCCAGATATCATTGTGACTGTCGTACATATTACCAAGCGATCATACATGTGACTACTAAAGACAGAGTGTTTCCTTACTATATTTGGTTGGTCGTATTGTGAGTTGTGAACTGCAGTCCACTGCTGTTGAATGTCCAAATACATTTCATGATTTCAGCGCATGCTAGGAAGTCCTTAGCTTTCTCTGGCATGACGATCTTGTGATGTCCAGAAGCCAGTTATAGCTTGTGATCTGACTGAAATACCTACTTCTAGGGCCCTTGCCAAGTTTGTCGATGCGGTTTTTCTGCATTTAGTAATCATCTGGTTGTCACGTTGTCACATTTATTAATAGGATATTTCTTTCTTTGATAAATCGATGCAGACTCATGTGCAATGATTTTTCTTGCGTTTTCCCTGTCACCCCGAGAACATTTCTTCAGGAAAGTCGCTAGTAATGGTTTGGCTGTACGCCAGTAGGCCAGTAGATTCAACCATCGGCCACAAATGTAAGAAGCAGCGTCAGCTAAGAACGTTTGATGCTCATGATATTGAAAGAGAGGGGCAGAATGCAAATCGCCAGCAAAGTCTCCTGCCTGCGCAGTTGATACTCTTTCTTTCTTGCTGATGACGTTTGAACTTCTCTCAGATACAGGATTCTGGATTTCTGCACGGCATAAACACTGGATAGCATGATCCGAAATGCTTCTGCCCTTACAACCCCCCTAAAATGGTTACAATGGTTACAATGGAGGGTGACCTTCAGCCAGGTTGTTTGGCTGATCGGCTGCTGACTGGTCTCGGCCAGCCACAAATAAATCCATAAGCTTGGAAAGAAAAAGAAAAAGTCTATTGTTCTGCTGAGAAAGGAAATCATGAACAAGTTGGTTGTTGACCTGTTGCAGCAAAAAGGGTTGGGCTGCTGAAAAGTCCTCAAAAAAAGGTGAAAACAGAAAGGAAAAGTGTTTCCTCAGCTCACAAACTTGATGGTCTTGGCAAAATAAAAGAGCATGCACCTCGTTCTGAACATGTTCATCTTCACCAGGACATTGGTCACATACGCAAGAACCCCCCTAAAAAGTCCTGCTTGCGACCTACTCTCGATTTGCTGGCACCGAAGTGCACCTATTTTAATTTACAAGCTCAAAATGTGAATTTCGCCGAGTTGAATTTCCTGCGGCCATGCTCTAATTATTTTTAGATTTTGCGATTAAATTGCTGCAGGCTTTTAACTTGAACCTGCAGACAACCATGGAAAAAAGTTCGGATGCTCGCAAAGTCCTGGAAGGCAAGAGGAAGTCAGAGGAATGCAAATTTGCACCACCAGGTGTGTGATCTTGCTTTGGGTGTGTCACGGATCAAGGCTGATCATGAGCTACAGTTGTGGACACAGGTGCTGCAAGGGGATAATTATAAATGCTTGTTACATAGGTATATGCATATGTCTCCGCCAACCGACAGAAAGGAAAGCCCACTCAGCCTAGGGTGTAACTATTACCCCCTTGTACTCTCTTCAGTCAATTTTTGTGTAATTTTATGCAAAATACAGTGGAGCTCATTGATAGGGGCACTACACTACCTAGCTGACCTCCTCCCTTGGTTATATATGTTATGTATCACTATATCAGCAAAGCTTAACATGAGGCACCACTCCCTGTGTTCTTGTGCAGCAGCTGCTCATCCGCACCGACGACACAGTCTGGAAACCTTTGACCAGCCGTGGTACGAATCCTCTTATCATGACGTCACATTGATGGAAGTGCTGGTTGTTCCTACTTGAACATCTGCCTGGACACGCACACGCGCAGGTGGTCACGTGCAGATTCTTGTGCTTACAATACAGAGTGAGTGTATGTGTCTGTCTGGCAGACAGGGCAGAAGGCAAAGATAATTCATTTACGCGTATAAATTGCTGCAAACCTCCAGAACGCTATGGTGCTGCCGTACACATATGTGTGAACATGTATTGTTCTCCACACAAAATAAGCGATGAAAGAAAGCCGCCATGCGGTGGAAGTTGTATTTATTGTTGGACGCCACACGCAAATTTGATTTAGGAGTCAATGTGTATATTGGCAACTTTCAACAAGGGTTATAGTGCAATGAATTCGGAGATTGTGCACCAAGCGAAAATCTTGACTTCTCTTTGAACAGCTCTTGTTGATTCTCAGGTGGCAGATTGATCTGAAGGGACAAATTGCACACATTTATAAGTGTGTGCAGATCTTTGTTATGGTGTCAAGGCTTCCATTCTCTTCAGCATCCCTCTCCAATGAAAGGACTTTGCAGCTGTGTAGTGAGTAAATTGCGAGGTCTGAAGAGGGGCTTTAAAGAGGCATGCTCAGCACTCCGTGCGGACTACACAAATTATGTGTTCCCCTCCAGCTCAAACCGATCAGGGAATCTAAGGCCCAAGAGCAGGCTGATGAGCTGCACATGATTGAAAGCATGGAGTTTCACACATCATCCTAACTATCCATTATAAAGACAGCAAGAAAAGAAGAAAAGTAAATAAAGTAAACACCTCAGCACAGCAGGATTTACTGCTGGGCTACAAGAGCAATTCCCTGCCGTTTGGCGGTGAGGAGCTTTCAGGTGCTGGCACGTTCGTTCATCAAATGCTCTTTCCCCCTCATGTTGAATGCGGTATCAATTGTAGCGGCAGCCTCTGTCTCTTTCAGCCTTCTTCTTCATACTTCCTGCCTGCACACAGGAACCCCCAGGAGTATGAGGAGTGCCTTGCCAGCAGGCACCAGAAAGCGAGGTATACGCTTGTACTCAGCAAAGCAAGAGCACAGCGTAAAAGCAGAGGGTTGCTCTCTCGAAGCAGATCGTCATTATACCAGCATAATATGCGCAGGTTTTTTTGCATTTATCAGCATTTTTATTTTGTTGTCACATGCAGCTTTACACCGTCAGACCTGGCGCTGACACACAGCGCCTTGCTCCGTGCATCCGAGAACAGTGCGGTGTTGAAGGGGAAGGAGAAGGAGAAGGAGAATGTCGAGCAGCCAAAACAAATTGAAGAGGAAACGAGCACGGCAATGCAGAAGTAGTAGCAATCCTCCTGACTTGAGCGTAGCAACAAAGGTAGAAGCGCACTTGTGCTAGTTACGACACCCTTTTTGATGTGCATTTGGCGATAGGTCCAAAAAACTTTTTGCTAAAAGGGCCACTTGTCTAAGCTATGGCTCTCAGTTTCTCTAGCAATCCATAAGCCCTAGACACTTCGTGTCCTAGGGTTCCAATTTTGCTTATTCTTTTTCGAGGATACAAAACAAATCATCTGGTAGCAAGTAAGAGGGTGCAATATAATCTGGTCTTGACACTCGCATCTGGTCTTGACACTCGCAACATGAGCCTTGGCATATTGGAACCATCAGTCCAGACATTTTTGTATTACAGCATGGCTTGTGAAGTTCAGGAGGACAGGTCAACCGCATGACATTAACCGCTTGACGTATCACAAAGAGAAAGGGATAAATCTGGAAGCTAGAAGGCCACATGTATGTAATCGTCCTCAGTACAAGGCTATATTGCACGTCTGCATGCACACGGATTGGGCTAAGGATGCAGGGGGGTTATGTAGTGCTTTTAGAATTCAGTGTCTTGACGCATGCAGTAAAGACGTAAATAGCGGAGTTATTCAGTATGCAAGCAATAGATTAAGTACAAATCACATAAGACCGGTAAATATGCAATTGATGAAATGGCAATGCCTACAGAGCTGCAACTCACCCCAAAAAAGGAGCAATTACTTAATGCAGAAAAATTAGGTTTTACAAAAAGAGCAGCCCTGTAAAAGTTTCGTCTTGGTCTGAGATACAGCTTGGACATTTGGGAGCAAAGTCGTCCAGCCTAAATAATGGAAAGAGACGAGCGAAAAACATTCAAATGCAGAATCCTTTTTGGCATAGAGCATGGCTTCCAACAGCTTAGACACGTATGCATAAAATGAACTACAGTATGAAATTGCAGGATTTGTGTTTTGCATATGCATTAGACTTGATTTCAGTGGCTTGGCATGTTCTTTTGGCCTGCAATTGTTTTCATGATGCGTAACCAGTTATAACACGGCTTGTTGCGAAGCAGGAAAAGATGTGCAGAAAGTTACAGTTGGCACAGACATCGAGAAAACAAAACAACCTGGGAAAGTTAAAAGAAAGGGAAAAAAAAAAGGCCTGATGAATTAGACAATAACTGACAGCTGGACCGTTGACACAGTTGACACCCATGCTTGCCCGCCGATTTAACACTGCACAAGAGACCAAAGTCGAGAGGAAGGAAAGGGAACAAAAAAACAGCTGGCAGAGTTTCTCGAGAAAAAGGCGCCGAAAAGCTGTGGCTGCATCATAGGAGAAGGGTATTGTTCTTGGGAGGCTGTGTATTGTGTATTAATGACCCTAAAGGACATGCGTTGTTGAGGCTTTCTTCTGTGCATGTGTACGTGTAGGTATACGCGCATAATCGGTGGCAGCAGAAACTGATGAATAATGACTAGCATTTGGCCGGCATTAAAGACATGTTAGGATTGACACTTGTTCTACTTGCTTGATTAACATCGCTACAAAGCCAACCTCGATACCTTGACTGCTCCATCCACTCATGGCACTTGTGCTGGTGGTTTTGCTGCGTCCCAAATCACTGCTGATATGAGCTGTCACCCAGCCTCTATTTAATTCAGCCAGACCCCCTGAGCCTGAAACGAGTCTGAAATTTTTGACTGAAACCCCTGGTCAGAGAAGATTTATACCTATCTGTATTATAAAACAGTTACCAATTTAAGCGAGGCGTTAAACAGGGCATTTAATCAATTTGCCACGTGTGTTTCATTGGTCAGAGGGGAGAGAGGAGATGTCAGCCTTGCAGCAACTTGCTACACAAGAGCTCCCTGTCCTTGACACCCGTCCATGGCATGATTATTGTGGAAGCAAGCGACTTCGGAGTAGTGTGCACATGAGCCCACAAGACATACTTTCAGGTGTGTTCTGTACCGCACACGCTTCAAAAAGAGTGACACTCGTGCACCTACCTTCGTTCATGTGAATGCATCCGTTGTGCAAGTATGCAGCACTATCGAGCATTGCGATGGCGCCGTTGCGAAAAGCAGCAAAAAATGCGCTACCTACACGAATTTTGCACTGGCCACCATCAAAATTTACAGCAATGCTTTGCCTGCATGTGCACAAAGTCATGCACTGCACTAGCAAGTCGATTCTTAAACACCACTGTGGGGTCCAACCCAGAACTTAGGCGTAGTTGCTGCATGCATGCTAACCCGTGCCATAGGTTCAAGGCACGTCAGCATTCTTGCAGAAATATATTCACGGAGCAGGTTTCCTTCACGAACTTGCTAGTCGTAGCCGCCCTTTCGTTTTGCGCAAACCAGCCCAGCTCTAGCACACTCTCTTGACTTATGAGCCCGCCGGACAACACACAGGCCTGCTTGCATGGATCCCGGACAAGCATGAAACTTTCCTCTGCGTTTTGCCACCAACGGAGGGGGAAGGAGTTAAAGAGTTTTTGTGCTCCCGTGGCTGGAGCAACGTGATGTTTGTTTGCGGAGACAGCCAGGCGAGTGTTCCAGAGGGGGGGCACTGGGCAAGGAGGAAGGGCAAGGAGGAAGGGCAAGGAGGTGGCAAGTGTCCAATAACATTCCTTTTTCACATTCAAGGGGCAACAGGTTAGAGCCAATCTAGCTTCAAATTGAAGCTGACATTATAAGCTGCCAGGGCATGTGCCCAAACTGAGTTGCTCTATGTACAATTGACAGGTCTTTTAAGACACCTAGCTTGGTGCTTTTTTGGGATACAGCATATTATTTCCATACCACATACCCTATAAGTATGGACTCAGCGTCTACCCTCTGCAACATTTCTACGCATGTTCGCTTTAACATTACCTGAGCATATTTTTCCCTCTTCGGCGCTACCAATTCTACCCAATGTCACCTCAGTCGACCAATCCAATACAGCATTACCAGAGCAGCGGGACCGAGCTTGCCACTTACGCAAGTGGTGACCCTTGTCCCATGTTCACAGGCACTTTGGAAAGAGGCAGAAGCGCTCAACCTGCTTGATGATGAAGGGCTAGAACCCAGCGTCTTGCGCAAGCGCTTGCTCATAAAACCTTGTGCGCTTCTGCACCAAGAGTGAGTAGGCGGCTTTGCGCTAGCCAACTTCCACTTGCAACGTATGCAAACTTGCCCATTACTACTAGAATTACAATGCATCCTTCTAAATCAGCTGCACATGCATTGAAAAATGCAATAATAATTGGCCTAGTAGTGTGCATACTGATTTCTCCTGGTCACAGGATTGGCCGCATTGAGAGCTCCTTGAAAGCTGCCAGCAGCACACAAGAGCGCAGATACAGGGCATTGGAGCCAGGGTGCGGGAGTGCAAGGAATCTTGTTTGGCTGTGTACCAATGCTCAGCGTTCCAAATGTACATGGGAAGTGCTTGGGATTGACATCGGGTGCGGACGGCTCTTTTTACGCAAATGTCAGGTTGAACTGTGCTCTCCAGATGGCTGCCACTAAAGGAGTACCCAATATAGATAAGCACAGGGCAGAAGTTTACATCTCAGCTGCGAATGGTTTTATTTGTTATCAGTTGGAAAAAGACGTGCACCAAGGTGGAAAGAAATCGACTCTGTCTGAGTTTGGATGTTGGAGTGACTTGTTTGTACTAGTCTGAGGCTTTCAGCTTGGATGACAGGCGTGCTCTAGATAGAACACTAGCAGCACTGCCATGGCCCTACAAACTTGCGATTTAAAGCGTCCAAAATAAATGGGCACGCCTGCACACGTGCCACGTACACTTGGAGCGTATGGTGAAATCAAGCGTACACTTGAGAGCGTATGGTGTTACACAAGCATCGTGTTTGCATTGGCATTTTATAGCCGATGCAAAGGGTTGGGAGGAAACCAAGCCGCATATCTTCCATGACTGCAACCCCATTCATGGGCAAGGTAAGGTAAGGTTACATCGCTATATGACTGTCCAAGGCTGTGCTACTCGGTGGCTTTGCAGGTACACTATCCTTGTACGGGTCCAGGAACTATTACAGCATGTGGGAGTAGAACCAGAAAGGGCACAAATGCGGTAGGTGTGTTTAGTTTGAATCCTCTTTCACGCCTTGCCGCGTTTGCCCGCTCGCTCGCTCTCTCCCTCCCTCCCTCCCTCCCTCCCTCCCTCTCTCTCTCTCTCTCTCTCTCTCTCACACACT
>Ga0307947_1002134_pt1 | contig 15851 bp, 17 predicted proteins | sample OrgLakmetagen232_FD_201840 | JGI IMG/M metagenome (GOLD analysis project Ga0307947, IMG submission 201840) | Saline water microbial communities from Organic Lake, Antarctica - #232 | ecosystem: Environmental > Aquatic > Non-marine Saline and Alkaline > Saline | place: Antarctica: Organic Lake...
CCCCCTCCCCCCACGCACTCCACCTCCTTTCCCCCCCACATACACACACGCAAACACACACAATCACACTCACACAAGCAGGAATTGTACCAGCATGGGATAACATGCAACCTGAAGGAATCAATTAGTAAGTACCGGATGGCGCAAAAGCAGCAGCAGCAACAGCAACAGCTGCAGCAACAGCAACAGCAACAGCAACAGCTGCAGCACGCACAGCACCTGCAGCCACAACCGCTAGGCTTCATGCCCACCCCAGGTATTCCTCCCCCGTATCCCTCTCAGCTACAAAGCCACACCCCTATCCAACAGCAGCAGCAGCAGCAGCAACAGCAGCAGCGACAGCAGCAGCAACAGCAGCAGCACTTTCACCAACTGCAGCAGCAACACCTGGGCAGCCACGTCCATCCTACAGCAGCATTAGCGGCGCAGGAGGTGTTGGGGCCGAGGCAGCCCATTGGGGGGCTAGGGGGGCCGCCGTACATGGTTCCTGGCCAGATCAGCACACCTCACCAGCCCGGACAGATGGCGGCCCCCCCTGGTGTCCCCATGCAGAGCGTGCCTTACAACCCCATGGAGTCACAAGTACCAGGGATGATGCCGGTGACGGTGCCTCCTGGTGGGGCTCAAATGCCTGGAGGGGGGCAAATGCCGGGGGGGGGCCAAATGCCGGGAGAGGGCCAAATGCCGGGGGGGGCTCAAATGCCGGGGGGGGTCCAAATGCCTGAGGGAGGCCAAATGCCGGGGGGGGGGCAGTTGCCCAAGCCGCAGGTGGCATACAATCAAGCGCAGCAGCAACAACTGCATCAGCTGCACATAGCGGCGACCCAAGAGAAGTCCATGGACCAGGCTTCACTGCAGGTGTGCCGCCGCTTTGGTCCGTGCCTGTCATGATGTCACACCATCTGCACGCAGGCCGCTCCCGTGCGTGCAGTGAGCGCAGCTGTCACCCCTCCTCCAGGAGCTGCTGTTTGGTCCATCCCGCCCCCCCCTCTTGATCAAAACCCTTGTGCTTCCCCTTGTGTTTGTCTGTGGTGTGGGTGCTCACATTGCTACGAACCTAAATGGCCTCCTTCCTGTCGTGATTAATGTGCGGAGTGGTTTCCCAGCCTACGGATCGCACACATTTCCTTTTTCAGCACGGGCTCCATCAGGGAGCCTCTTGTGTTGAGCACTTGAGCACTTGAGCAGCATACGTATAGCTGACATTTTAGGCTGTGAACTTTGCTGCACAAGGCTGTCTTAAGCATCTCGGTCAGCAGGGTCACCTAGGTTCAGATCACTAAGTACAGGGTTGGTCAAAACCGTATATATACGCTGGTATGTGACCACATATATGATTATATCTCTGCAAAAAATGCCTTTTATACAATGTATGTATATGGTTCTGGCTGACCCTAAAATGTACAAAATGCCCGACTAAAGGGGGAGGCAAGGTGGACCGACCACATGTTGTGTTCAAAGCAGTGTAAAATGTGGTTCCAGCTTTTGGGTTCTGTTATCCACGGCGATTGACCTACGTGCCAGATTAGCCTTAACCTCTCACTAGCCTCACACGCACTCACACAAACCTGTTCGCACGCACATACACACACATAGGCAAGCACACGTGCATATGCACACAGAAAATGCACACACATATGTAGGCGCATGCGCACACACACACACACACACACACACACATACACACACATACATACACACACGCACACAACACACAAAACACAGACACGGGCGCACAAGCTTACACACAATTTCACAAACACATATGTACACATCTGCACACTCTCATAGAAAAGATTCCCTACATACGAAGGCCACCTGAGAGCTACACACATGCATATACACACACGTAGACTCTTTTTTACTCGTTTCCCGCACACGAAGGTCACCTGGGAGCCACATACACGCATACACACTTACACTTTTTCTTCACTCTTTCCCTGCACACAAAGGCCTTTTGGGAGCTGCACAGCTCCATGAAGCACAAGTACCTGCCTCTCATTGAAGGTTTCCTGCAAAAACTGAAGGCTCAGCTCAGCGCTAAGCAGGTGAGCTCAGAGTCATTTGATCAGCTTCTTTCTTGGATGTCTGCCAGCTCGTTCATATGAAAGCATGGCGTATGGCCACATCACCAAGTGGCAAGTTGCGATCTGGCTCATTCGTATAACTCTCAGGCTCCTTGTAGCACTGTTGCTGATTCAACACGCCCTCATTCTGGCCTCTGGCTAGCATTCTGGCTTCTGGCTTCTTTTGTACCAAGGACTCGTCTTGCAAATACACACCAAGCTAGACGGAGCGTTATGTTGTTATGTTGCTCACAACACTGCATAGCTTTCCATGCCCTGCGTTTGCCTTGCATCCACTCGTCCTGGTGGCATGTGTCCTTGTATCCCTCTTATCAGTTGGATCAATTGCACACCCAGGAATCGATGCAGAACCCAAAGCTGATGAAAATCACCTTCCTGCTGGATTTGCTCAAGAGTCCTGAGGTGCGTGGTACAATATGCTTTGAGATTTTGCTGACGCGGATAGGAGGAGGCATCTGAGCCTTTGCAGAGCTGTGTTTGTTGGCTTGGTGCAGTTGCTGTAGTTGTGGAAAGCAGCATGCATACTTTAATGAAGCAGGATGAGCATCTATTTTATCAGGTTTGCAAGGTGTGTTTCAAAAGTTAGCATTTGTTGAGAGTCGGTGATTCCCTTGGCAACGGTTAATGAACGCGCCTGGTACAACTCTGCACTTTGAGCACATAGTATAGCAGTGCCAATCAGCGCACAAAGCCCAGCTTCTAAAGTGGCAATGCTGGCCGCTAAGCATTCTGTGTGTAGCAGGCTTTTCTGCATGCCGTTGCGCTTATGCGTCCATGTGGAACCCTGCATAAATCTTACTCATGATCTGTGTATCTGTGTACTAGAGTTCATTGTTGCTTTTGTGCTTTTGACTGGCAGGCATTCTACTTAATCATGCAACCTTTACTTTATTCCGTCCCAAAATGGTCCCACAAGCAGCATGCAGGTCCTTAGTACCCTTGTTGTGCACTCCCCATTCACGCAGACCTTCAAGCCAACCCAAGCCACTTTTGACATGCTGAAGCAGTGGGAACCAAAGGTTTGTCTTCTAACTGCTGACTGTGCCTCCAGTTCCATTGCAACCCTACCCTACCCACAATGCACTGTTTTCCAAGATAAAAGCTTGTCAGAGTTCATTTGAGAAAACTAGAATTGGAGTATTGGAGTAGTAGCTAGTCTTGCGCTTTGACCCTCCCTTGTATTGTGGCTTGTAAATGTGAACACATCTCATTGCTGTGGGTAAATAATCTTATAGTTGCCTTGGTCCTTGGTTTAGTGTCTTTGCTACTGTCAGGACCGTCCTTCAGTGCTCGTAGTCCTAAGCTCTGCAAGATGTTCCCTCAAACACACACATACACATGCTTGCTCTGCACAGTGCACGTTGCTCTGCACAATGTCCTCTCAAACACACGTACACATATGGCTGGCCAGGTCCATACCCCAGTACCGTTTATACTGTGTTTAGAGTGTCAATATTGCTGTGTAAACACGCTTTTCACTTTTAGCATGTAGCCAGAGAAGAACGGTTTACGTTACCAACAAATATATGCATGTACGTGCCACGCACACACACACACACACACGCACACATAAAACTCACTCTTACACACCTGTACACACACAAACATAATTGCGCACACATACACATACGTACACACATGCACGCAGCTACATGAGGAGAGTGAAAGGCACAAGCGCAAGGTTGCCCATCAGCAGGCTCAAGCAACTGCTGCAAGCTTGGCTGGAGCAGCAGGTGTGCTATAAAGGAGGCGTCTGTCTAAGATGCTTCACAGCATAAATTGTTACACTTGCAATGTGTGTAGAAGAAGAAAAGCAGAATGCGGTGACGTGGCGGCATTTGTAAAAACAGGTAGTCGAGAATTGTAGAAAAGAAGGCAGATTGTGGCACTGGGTTGTTTTGCAGCGTATGTGCTTCAAGCGTCCATCACAGTTGATAGCTCCTCATGAATGTGTGTGTGGCATGAGCACGGTTGGCTGCGGCGGCTCAAGGCCGGGGTCACAATGAGCCTGTCCATAATTTATTGCTGTATCGTGCTGCTTTTTGTGAGCAGCCAGATGGCAACGTCATCCTCGCCTTGTTTTTCTCTTGACTGTGCTCACATGAACAAGGCTTTTATCTACCAATGAATGAGAAAATTGCAAGCACGTTCAGGTTTGGAAAGGCATTCCCCTACCTTCTTTCTGTGTGGCACCTGTCTAGCCTTAGCACCTGTCTAGCCTTAGCCAAATCTGAAATGAAGTCAACCAGGGACATACGGACCTCAGAGACGTTCAATATGGTAAAATACGCATTAAATACGCAAGACGCGTATAATACGGTTTTAAGCAATTTTGTAAGTGCCGATTTTTGACCCAAAATGGACCCAACTCGCCCCAAAATCACCCAATACGTTCCCAATTTCTTTCCAATATATTATGTATTAGTAAAGTATTATATAATCGCACTGGAAGCTCAAGGCCCAAAAAAGGCAAAAAAGGCAAAAATTTGCAATCGTATAATACTGCCAATTTGTTCAATACGGTAAAATACGCGTTTTATTACCATACGGCGTATTATACGAGTACGCTGTATGACCTATCCCTGAAGTGAATCAACGTGCACGATCCGTGCTCCCTATCTAGGGTAACTCAAAATTGCCTGTGATTTCTCTTATACCTCACCGTGTCCTCCCAGCTTGTAAGCAGCTGTCGTTTGAGGGATGGTGCACCCCCTGCACTGCCTGCCTTAACCCTTTACCCTCCCTACCTGTGCAGGTGGAATGTCTGGCCCCCCTCCCTTTGGCGTGCTGCCCACTGCAGCAATACCGCCACCTCCTGGAGGCCCTCTACAAGTGAGTGCACATGCCCGAGCAGAGTGCATGCCTGTTTCGCAGCTCTTGCACACGAATATGTGCAATTACCATGTGTGTGTAGGGTCGGCCAAAACCATATATGCGGTATACATATATACGGTGTATGTACGGCATTTTTGGCAGGGAAATCACCAAATATACGGTTATATACAGTGTTTTTATACATACGGTTTTGGCCAACCCTACGTGTGTGTGATTGCGTGTTCGAAAGAGAGAGCTAGCAGGTGGTGGGTGCCCAACTTCAAAATTATATTGTGGATATAGTTCACACTCGAATGCCTAGCACCAAAGGTGTTTAAACCTGACATGAAGCTTGCAGCAGCTTCCCTGTTCCACAGTGCCACCAACAAATTAAGTTGATCAATTAATCCACAGTGTCTCATGAAACCTCCCTCCAAAACAGCTACCACTTCAATCTGTTAAACAGCCCTCCCACTGTGCTACCCATCCCTTTCGCCTGCCCAGGATACTTATGCTATGCAATCAGGCTTTGTCGCTCCCTCACCTTTCTTGCCCCCTGGGCAACCTCGAGACGCTGGGGCTGCCCCCACCATGAACTCCCAAGCCACAACCATGCTGGCCGCGCAGCACGCGCAGCACGCGCAGCACGCCAGGACAGGCGGAGGGGGGATGGTGCACCCTGCACACCTACAGCAGCAGCAGCAGCAGCAGCAGCAGCAGCAGCAGCAAGAGCAGCAACAGAGGATGTTGCAGGGCCTGCCCCCGCACCAGCTTTCCCCTGTGCAGATGCAACAGGTATATTTTAAACACACACACATAAGCACGCAAACATTGATTAAAAGCATACATGTGCATATACGTGCATGCACACATTTAATTATCACCGTACGTGCACACATACTCGTTCACATTCACATACATACACACATGGACATAAACACAAACACCCATAGCCACACACAAAAGCTTGCATTTTCTTGACCTCGACCAGCCCCACCATCCATGAAAAAAATTTCCTGGCCCCTTCCAAGTTCACCCATAACATATAACATCGCTTTGGTTCCTCTGTTGTCACTGTAACACCAAAAATGTAGCTACGTCTGCCTCCTCTCCTTTCTGCTTCCTCTTAGGCTCTTGCAGCCCGCCAAGCAAGCTCTGGTGCCACACACCCCTTTGGCAATCCACCATCAAACCAAGCCCTCAGCCCTCAGGCAAGTGAGCTGGTAGCGTTGATGTGAGTCGTAACATGCACACGTGTGATGTGTGTTGACTGCACGTGTGAAATGCTTTTCGACCTGTATCGTGCACGCCATGAAAACCCAACCATGTTCTCTTTTACTGCAGACTCCTCTTGTACGCTACAGCCTTTTTACATTGTTTCCTCGAACGCAAGTGCTTGTAAATACACATAGTCTGGACCTGCGTATTCTTATTCAGGAAAGGGAGACATTGTTGTGCTGCGAGGGATGTGCATTCACGTTACCAGGCAGATCTGAGCACGCGACCCCAAACAGTCTGGCCTGATTACTAGAAGGCTTTCAGGGCGGCTACCCAAAAGACCAGATGAAGTTTCCTCTTACCTTGGACTTTTCTCTACGAACTACGAATTTCTTACGATTTCCTCTCATACTACTGTGTGGAATGCACAAGTGTGAAATGACCTGACAAGTACACGCGCACGTGCTGGTAGACACTTGTCACCATGTGTATCTAGACTACTTGCATGTTCACACATACGCACATACACACAATCAAGTGCATTCTCAATTACACGCACATACACACAATCAAGTGCATTCTTAATTACACGCACATACACACAATCAAGTGCATTCTCAATTACATGCACATACACACAATCAAGTGCATTCTCAATTACACGCACAGACCCACCAGTCCCAAGCCCAGGCTCAAGTCCTGCAGCAAAAACGGGCCCACCAGATGGCCTTAATTGCCCAGCAGCAGCAGCAGCAGCAGCAGCAGCAGCAGCAGCAGCACCTTCAGCAGCAAGGCCACCTGCCCTCACTCCCCCCTCTTCAAGTCACCACTCCCCCTCCTCTCATGCCCTCTTCCACGGCCCTTCCAAGAACCTCGGCAGCAGGAGGTCGTTCAGCAGCCACGCCGTCCCCACCCCCACCCCCACCCCCCTCACTTCGCCTGATCAACCTACTCACTGCACGGGGGCGTAGTATTGCAACAGACACTGCTTCTGCTGCTACTGCTTCTGCTGATGGCTGTGGAAGTAGGGTTCAAGAAGGTTCCCGTGTTTCTGTACCCACCATTGCTGGCAGTACTCTGTTGGTGCCTCCCCCCATCCCCCCCTACTTGGCTGCCTCTCTGCAGCACGAACAGCGCACGCTCACGGGCTTGGCACCAGAAGCAGCAGCAGCTGCAGAAGCCCGAGGCGATGAAGGCATGCAGCATGCAGTGAGGCGGAAGAGGGAGAGGGAGGGGGAGGGAGCGGAACGTGCGGAGGCGGCCTTGAAAGAGCTGTGCTTGCAGGTAAAAAAACTCTTTTTTGGACACACACACATTTTCACGCGGATACACATGCACTATCACACACACTTGCACGCATGCGCGTGTGCGCGTACTCAAACACTAGAGGGAGGGGCATGCAGGCGGCATAGACTGTAATTGAGGTTGGGACAAAGGAGGGTGCATTACCGCTCTGTGAAACTTGTGTGTGATGGACGCCTGCAGTTGCTGTCGCAATTTCACCATTTTGAGGCTCCCGATGCCGCTGGCTGGGATTTCTATTTCATAGCTGTGTGCGGTAAGGGGATTTTGTGTGCCCCCTCTCAAGTTACCTTGTAATACCTTGTCCGATGCATTCAAGCCAGCCCTACCCAACAAGTTTGTTACAGACACTCATTATAAAGCACATATGCACACTCGTTCACATATAGTGTGTACATATCAGTGTGCACATAGTGTGTATGTAAATACACATTATCTGTCACAGCCTTGGCCTCTCTTTCACGGTGGTATGCTCCTTTTGTTTCAAAGCCTTGGCCTCTCTGTTACGGTGGTATGCTCCCTTGTGTCACAGCCTTGGCCTCTCTGTTACGGTGGTATGCTCCTTTTGTGTCCCAGCCTTGGCCTCTCTGTTACGGTGGTATGCTCCTTTTGTGTCACAGGCGCAGAGCACACTAGCCGCTCACGCAGCCATCTCCATGGAGCCAGGCCACGTGAGCTTAATTCTGGAGGCAGGCACCCGACTTGAACCCCCCCTTGACCCTGGTCTCCTCCTCGTCACCTGCAAAGCTGGGGTGCAAGGTTCGTGGCACAGATCTGGCCTAGTGTGTCTGTGTCTGTGTCGGTATCTGCATGGCTGTCTCTGTCAGTGTCTTACCCCTTGTGGAGGTTGTTGGGTAGGGTTGGTCGGAGGGGAATAACGTGCTCCAGTGTGCGTGAATGTGTTTGTGAGTGGGTCGGTGGGTGGGTGCACATTGTGTGCACCTAATAGGTACGCCTATACCTGATTCCTTCCTCGTGCAGCTACCTGTAAAGTGGACGCGCATGGCCATGGGCACAAGCAAACCTGTGCTACCTAGTTCAATTTTTGATCTAGTCTCGATTTTATTCAGATCACATGCTACACTATAACTGGTCGAACCTTCTTTGTGTCTAACGTCCAGATCTCTACGGGGTGTTCTTCGTTGTTTTTGTTCTGGGTATGGACTCAGAAGCCAGGATGCCTGTCATGCACGTAGAAGTAGCAAACAACAACAGCAACATGGCCGTCCGTCACTCTAGTGTAAAATGTGTTTGCATACTCTCATTGCTACCTCTACGTTCAACTATTGCAGAGTTCTTGCCGACCTTTTTTTGAAGATGAAAACATTCCTAACAATACAGGTTTTAAGCCTTCACATGTATCAAGTGTTCACTTGCACACCATGCATGCATTGCATCAAGTGTTCACTGTCCTTCACTTCCTTCACTCGCTTCAATTCCTTCACTTGCTTGTACCACGTGTTCACTTGCACACCATGCATCCCGTGATCCCCCCACCCTTGACATGACAGGATGCTCCCACTCGTATCACTTTTGCAGACCCTGCCCTAATAGCCAGGCTCCCCAGCATCGTGTCCGACGGTGATACTTGGGGTCAGCTCAAGATGTGCGTACCTGAGTGGCTGCTGCTGGAGAACAAAAAAGGCAAACAGCATGAGTCAGCAGACAAGCAGCAGGAGGGCACACCCTCCTCCCCTTGCCTAGTTGTGCCTCTGTTTCCCTCCTCCGACGCGGGTTATCAGCATCCTCTTGGCATAATGATGCGCATGCGGTTTCAGGTAGGCTTGCAGGACAGGTACGAGTGAATAGAGTAGGTATGGTTGTATAGTCATGTGGGACCAAACCCTTTTTGGCAAGCACCTAACAATGCATGTAGTACGTACTGTGCTAGATGACGCACGCAACATAAACAGGGAGCTCTTTATCTTCGGCAGAGGTGCTTTATTCATGAGGCTTTTTCCCCTATTTCTTCTTAACACAATGCTCACCATTTCTCTCCCATGCGTTTCTTGAGTAAGGTTGCAAGACATGGTCAGGAGCCAACGGTTTTACTATTCCCAGGGCTTAATAGCATCAGCTCCCTCAGACTTCTGATTGCATTGCCAACCACGTGTGCGCAGATGAGCCTAGAGGAGGAGCATGCATCCCTCACGCTTGTAGATGCTGCCAGGATTTGGAAGCAAACAGCTGCAGATGTGCTCAAGAGCGTGCTCAGTGCTCAATTGTTTCTACCAGCGGCAATGATTCCGCCGCCGACGTTGACCGCTGGAACTCTGGGAGCTCCAGGACAGGCTCGCCTGCCTCTGTTTCCGGACAACTTGAATGTGCACCGTGTTGAGACTGTGCTAAAATAACTCCTGTGGACGAGGAGAACCATATCTATTCTCTGACTTGTGCAGCTTGTAACCTTTTTACGAAAACCATATCGACATTCATTAAGAAAAAGTGAACCACTTCCAGTGCAAAGTGCAAGTTCGTCGCTGCCATCCTTAGTTTCGCATCCACAATGTGTAGCACATGTTGCCCTGACGCCACACAGTCCTAATGATGACCTTGGCAGTGCGTGTGGCTTCATAATACGTTGATGCAATAGACACAAAGCCAGCCCTATTAAAAAATAGCCAGTACAATTGAATAAATGCATAAAAAGCTCGAAGGTCTACGCACTGCAAATGCTCAGTGCAAGGATTACAAGAATTACAAGGAAAGGCCTTCAGTCAAAGCGTGCGACTGCTAGCCTGCTTATAAAAACAATCAGTTCATGCAGAAAAAACAGAGTTTGTTGTTGCTCCGGTGCAAGAAAATGCTCAGTGCAAAACCACAAACTTGATATTCAAAAAAGAAATAAGCTTCTAGTATCGCGCTTTTGAGTGAGAATTCAAAAAACACAACTCACAGCTTTGTGATGATCAGCGGTGTCTTTACTGCTGAAGTGTACACGTGAGTGCCCTGTGGAATGTTGGTCATTACGAGGTCAACACCTCCAAGCGTCGTGTGGTGCGTGGGTGGGTGCTAATCTAAGGGGCAATACAATAGACTGCGGCACAGTGTGAAAACCAAGCTATTTCATCGTACCTGGTATCCAATGGGCTTTGATTGCTGAAACCCCACTGACAGCTGGGAGCTTTTGCAGAGCAGCCCTAGATCATCCAATTTACTCCCCATGAGCTATGAGGGCACTGTGTGCTTAAGTTGAATACACAATAAGTCAAGACGTGCAGCTATTTTGATAGTTTCTAGCGTTGAGGATGACACAGGAATGGAATTTTCTAGCAAGATAACTAGCATTATGGATAAAGTACATGGCTGTCCATTTGAGCGATGCAAGATAACTAGCATTATGGGATAAAGTACATGGCTCTCCATTTGAGCGGATGTAAGAAGAAGTGTTGGCGACAAAAATTCTCCGTGCTTGAACGCACAGCAACTTCCAACCTGTCATCAGGTAGGGAAAATGTGCCGCCTTGCTTGTGCCAAAAATCCAGCAGCTACGCCAGCCAGCTGAGCTGCCTACATGACAGAAAATTGCTCATGTTGCTGATTGTTAAGTTGTTAAACCCTTGAAGCATCTCTTATTATATGTGGCCCTTTAATAAGCAAAGCTCTCTTTAACACCCAAAATGCCACGAAGGTGTTAAAACGGACTCATTGAAAGGTTTATCAAAATCTGTGATGACATCAAGAGCATGCACAACAAAACCAGCGTCTCATTACAGGCAGTGGCCACTATGCATATTAAAATCAAAGAGATTATGGAAGTTAAGAGGGGAATGGAAAGAACAAGCACAAACATGCACCTTGGACAGCCCAGTTAATTCCTTGGCTGGGCTGTTCAACAGCAGTCGTGGATGGTGGTGTGGGAGGAGCTTGAGGGGATGGTAGAGGTCGGATCGGCATCAGAACGAGATCAATCATGTGGACAATAGCAGTGGGTCCATGAAGGATGTTGCCTACAAGTAAGGCGGCAGGAGATACAGCCTTTTTAAGCGCAAGCCCTCTCGGAGCGAAATGGGAAGATTGTGATTCAGTAATCGGTATGAAGCAAAAATCCTGCGTGATTTTCCTTTTCTTTCACTCTCAGAGCAGAAGGGGGCAGCAGAGCAGTTGCTTCTGTAACAGAATGGGATAAAATCATCAATAACACCTCAGCACGTTAACTGCTGCAAAGACATTGCGGACTGAAATGACTATTTCTTTGTGTTATGCCTCCAATGACCTCTCCTGGAAGACCCCCCGTTGAAACCGACAGAAGAGATCCGCTGCATACAGGGATAAATAGGAGGTCATTTGATTTAAACCCACATATCTTACCACTTGTCACATCCAACATCGCATGGCCTTTTCTTAAACAATCATGCTGTGAGTTGAGTTTACGGGGACAAAATGTGAGCTCAATGTTTTAAGAGGCAGTCAATAATCCTCCTAGAAGCCTAGAAGGGAGGCTTAAAGGAGCGTGGCGCTTGCTTTTAACTTGTATTCACTTCCTTGTCACTGTGAGACGGTCCCCAGAATGTGTGGTGTAGACGCTGCCTCCTTGGGGGAGGTCACTTAGAGTCTGAACAATGCCTGTGTTAAGGTCGTGGCAGCTAGAGCATGAATCAGTAACGAGAACTGCTCAAATTTGAAAAGGTAACACACAGGCATTTCAACCAAAGGAATTAAAAGCAGATCACACGGACACGGGGTTTGCATGGCATCTGTATTGTTCAGCAGGTTTACTTACCTGGTATGACGTGCGCCATTGCACTCTCTCCATTATACACATAGAAGTCAACAACTAAAGGAAATCTCAATGTATCCAGGTTTCCTCACACGCAGTTTTTTATAAAGTGTGCTCTTTTATTCGACGGATTCTTCTGAACTTGATTTCCAGAGCTTTCTGTCGCTCCCCTTATTGCTCTTTTTTTTGGTCCAGCCGGCCCCTCTTGCCATCTTTGTCCTCCAGTTGTTGTTAGCCAGTTTACTCCTTCTTCCTTAGGGTTTAGGGTTTAGAGTTTAGGGTTTAGGGTGAAGGTTTAGGGTTTAAACCCTTCCCGTGTTATCCGCGCAGTAGCGAGTCTGCTGTCTCCCCTTGATCTATGTATTACTCTGTGCCACCATTGAGTGACGGAATCAAATTGTCCTACCTTTGTTGCACGGCTGCCTAGATTCACTTGTGCTTGCAGGCAAGCCCCTGTGCACCTTGTTGGATTGCTTACATAATCACTTGTCCAGCAACACTGTGCCTTTCTTTGTCATTAAAATTATAGAGTATGTTAACGCCATGGTGTACACCTGAGGAAGAGCAAATATTTGTGCAGCAAGGCTGGAGCTTGATTACTTGTCCGTTTGTGTGTTGCTTTATTTGTTATAAGTTTGAACAAAACAATACTGAATGGGTGGCTCACGAGACATGATCTTAGCACAGGTGTTAACTTCCAATGCTCCTTTGTAAGGGGCCCTTAGCTAGGGACGTGATCTCAATTGCCTTTAGTTAGTGCACGCTGTTAGGGGCCCAGGGGCCAGTGAGCATAGGATGATACATTTGAGGGGATGCTGTGAGGGGTCCAGGGGCCAGGATTTCGTGTCTTGGGCAGTGCTGGGGCGTTTGCGGTGTCTAGATTCTTGAGGGGTCGTCCAGGGGCCAGGATTTCGTTTCTTGGGCAATGCTGGGGCGCTTGAGCGCCCAAGATGTCTAGAGTACTTGTCGCATTGTCTGTCTGCACTTTGCTGGGCGGTGCTGGGGCGCTTGTACTGAGCACTTACGTTATCAACTTCCCTATGCTGTACCGGGGCGCATGTAAAGAAAAAATTTGTTTTACTTCGTACTATTGCACAGCCTTGTGCTTGAAATACATTGTTAAACTACTGCCTCCCTCATTCCCGGTACCCTCAGGATGACCGTCCACCTTTCATTTGCCTAAAACTCACATATAATTCCCCCTCTTTAATTTATTGTGGTCGGTTGGTCCTGGCAGATGCTTAATTGTTTACTGATTTTATTCAGTGCCGCAATGGCATAAATAGCGTTGTGCCTTTCTCCCCTTTCCAGGGGTTCTTTTGTAGGTGCTACAAGTCTGGTGCTACAAAAACAATTATTGCACTTTCTTACATTTTTACCATGATATTTTACATACGCAGCCTAGCAGTCGCATGTTTTGACTGATGGCTTACTCTGTAAACTCTGTAAACTCTGTGAGTTGCTTTGTTTGCGTGCTTGCTCTAATTGTGTGAAGGCCAGCCAGACTCATTTTATTTCATGTCGATGAAAAATATCTGTGTCAAGTTTTCTTAACTACTTACCTTGCTAAAAGAACTGTCTGCATTTGCTTTGAAGGTGCAGCTGAAGAGAGTGAGAGTATCCTGTTGTGCAATTAACTCCTTCTTTCTGGCTTCCGAGAGAATTCTGGACTGCAACATTTAACCTCTCTAGGGGGCAAAAGGTACAACACCTGTAAAGGTCTCTAAGCAAAAGACATAACAGCAGCACTTAACCTCTCTAGGAGGCAAAAGGAACAACGATTTTAAATCTATCTAAGCGAAAGACGTGACATAAAATCAAAACAAACCTCGAAGCAACAATGGACCACCAAAAAACGAAATAAACTCCAACACATCTGTTTGTGTCAGTTTCTTGGTATCTAGATAAAAAATTCCTCTGGAGGGCCCAGTTTGCATCTAATTTCCAGCCATTTAAGAATTAACAGTCTCTAAATGTTTAGCCACTCGCCGCCAAATGGCCCCTTGCACTCCTTACGCTGACATGCCTCCACCCTGGGGTATCCCACAACATTTTGCCCAATTCCGCCCTTCACCCGCGCTGCAAGGGTGAAGGGCGGAATTTGGCAAAAAGTGGTACCCATTGGCACCTATTTACCAGCCCTCCCTTGGCTCTCATCCTTGAATGGGGACTGACCCCACCCCATTTTAATCCAACTCTTACCCTTTATGTTTTCCACTGCGCATGCGAGTGTGTGTTCATATGTGCATAGTACAGTGCAATGGACAAACATTGGATGCATGATGCAGCAATAAATAGTGTGCGAGCAACCTGTGCAAATTTCACGTCTTACTTATATCTCAATCAGGCCAGCTTCTCACCTCCCAGCCAACGCCAACAACCAGCATTCTCGTTGGTCAAGGAGATTGACTGCCCTGTACGGGAGTCCTTGGGGACGGTAGATGTGCGTCCTGTGAAAGGACAAGTGCACAGTTATAAGGATTACAACCTGATCTAAATATGAAAAGGTGAGATTGGATCTGTACATGTTGTAGGCATTGCAAGTATTGAAGTGTGAGCTGGACAAAGCAACCAAAAATGGCATGATGGAGCCTATGTGTGCCAAGACCCTCTCTCAAGAATAACAAACGTTGAGTTACATCCATGTTTTGACAGAAATGTCAAAATTTAAGAAGAGATACGAAAATTGTGTTCATTCTTCATACTCTCCCATTGCCGACCAAGCATAACGCTAGCCAGAAATTTACTGGCAAGGCCATTGCAGTGCAGTTGTATTTTGCGCAGTGTGGCAGGCTCTTCTATAGCCATCTCCACGGCCTTATCATGCGTCATTTCACCAGGAATAAAAGTGGTACAGCCCATTGCCTATAAGCACTCCTTGGCCAGGGAGTGCTTAACAGCAATGGCCTTTTAAGTTTCTGTGCCACCTGCACTGCCTACGGTGACATACACGCACAAGGGAAAAGAAGTGAGGAAATGGAGTGGGCCGTTGCTCGAACATCACTCATGCGCCCGTTGCGTGTGCATGTTTGTGGTCATCAGAGGTAGGATGGTGAGTTCAGGCGCATTTCACGCAGCACTGTCGCACACGCAAGTGTATACACCACATCAGAAGGGTATGCTGTAGCAGAACAAGAAGAGCAGGTCTGCCACCAGCAGATATTTCCAAGATTGTATAAGTCATGCCAGTAGTTTGCACAGCCCAGGACATGCACGCAACAAAGACCCCCTTTGGGTGATGTTGGTCGCTGGCAAAGACTAAATAAGGACGCATGCATCCATATATTTTACATTGCAAGAGGGCAGACGTAAGACATCCCACAACCTCAATATATATACTTCAGATCAACATTCTGTCAGGTCAAATTACGGTCACTGCAAAGTATAAGACTCAGCACATCTACTGATGACTGGCCATCCAGCTCATTGAACAAGACATAAAGAAAATCTCAACTGCCAACCAACTTAACTGCTCTGTCACACGATTCGTCGCTGCCAACGATTGGGCGTGACAGCTGTCAGGTCAAATTATGGTCACTGCAAAGTATAAGACTCTGCACATTTTTCACGTAATCTTCTAGGCTTGTTCACAAACCTCTCAGAATAGGGGAGTATCAGTAGATGTGCTGAGTCTTATACTTTGCAGTGACCGTAATTTGACCTGACAGCTGTCACGCCCAATCGTTGGCAGCGACGAATCGTGTGACAGA
>Ga0307947_1002135_pt1:0-7500 | contig 15851 bp, 19 predicted proteins | sample OrgLakmetagen232_FD_201840 | JGI IMG/M metagenome (GOLD analysis project Ga0307947, IMG submission 201840) | Saline water microbial communities from Organic Lake, Antarctica - #232 | ecosystem: Environmental > Aquatic > Non-marine Saline and Alkaline > Saline | place: Antarctica: Organic...
TGTGTGTGTGTGTGTGTGTGTGTGTGCATGCTTGAGAGGGCCAGCTGTTCACTTGCTTGGATGGCGCCCTGCAGAGGATGCAGTGTGTGTGTGTGTGTGTGTGTGTGTGTGTGTGTGTGTGTGTGTTTGTGTGGATGCATGAGAGGGCCAGCTGTTCACACGCTTGGATGGCGCCCTGCAGAAGATGCAGTGTGTGTGCATTTGGGTGTGAATGTGTACGTACATGCGAGAGTGTGTGTGTATATGTGTGTGTGTATGTGTGTAAGTGTGTGTGTGTATGTGTGTGTGTGTTTGTGTGTGTGTGTATGTGTGTGCGTATGTGTGTGTGCATGCGTGAGAGGGCCAGCTGTTCACACGCTTGGATGGCGCCCTGCAGAGGATGCAGTGTGTGTGTGTGCATGCATGAAAGGGCCAGCTGTTCACACGCTTGGATGGCGCCCTGCAGAGGATGCAGTGTGTGTGCGTGTGTGTGTGTATGTGTGTGTGTGGACGCATGAGAGGGCCAGCTGTTCACACGCTTGGATGGCGCCCTGCAGAAGATGCAGTGTGTGTACATTTGGGTGTGCATGTGTAAGTACATGCGAGCGTGTGTGTGTGTGTGTGTGTGTGTGTGTGTGTGTGTGTGTGTGTGTGTGCACGCGCGCGTATGTGTGTGTGCGCGCGTGAGAGGGCCAGCTGTTCACACGCTTATATGGTGCCCTGCAGAGGTTGCAGTGTGTGTATGTGAGTGCGCGCGTGAGAGGGCCAGCTGTTCACACGCTTGGATGGCGCCCTGTACAGGATGCAGTGTGCATTTGGGTGTGCATGTGTACGTACACGCGTGTGTGTGTGTCTGTGTGTGTCTGTGTGTATGCATGCGTGAGAGGGCCAGCTGTTCACGCGCTTGGATGGCGCCCTGTACAGGATGCAGTGTGTTTGGGCGTGCGTGCGTGTATGTGTGTGTGTGTGTGCGTGCATGTGCGTGTGCGTTTGTGTGTACGTGAGAGGGCCGGCTGTTCATTTGCATGGCGCCCTGCACAGGATGCAGTGTGTATTTGGGTGTGCATGTGTATGTACATGCGAGCGTGTGTGTGTGTGTTTGCGTGTGTGTGTGTGTGTGTACGTGCGAGCATGTGTGTGTATGTGTGTGTCTGTGTGTGTTTGCGTGTGTGTTTGTGTGTGTGTGTGTGTGTAAGTATGTGTGTGTCCAAAGTGTGTGTATTCATGTGCATGTGTATGCATGTGTGTGCATGTGTGCATGTGTGTGTGTTCATGCGTCACACTGCACCGCTGGATGCCCCCTTAATCAAGCCTTGCTCCTGAACAACGCAACGCTCGACGGGGAGTCTCTTATAAACACACTCACGCCGCAATTTGGCTTGGTAATTTGTTGTGGACACACACGCACAGCACACACATGTACACGGGCGCACACGGACGCACACACGCACAAGTGCACACACGCACAAGTGCACACACACACACACACCATCAGGTCCCCAAGGTGGTAGCTAGCCTGCACGCTCATCCTACCCCCTCCACGGTGTTCCTTTATACAACGGGGGCTTCATAGTGCACCTCATGGACAAGCACACTCACACACTCACACACTCACACACTCACATAAACACACACACACATACGCACACAACCTCACCATCAGGTTTTTTTGGGGGTAGCGAGCCTGCACGCTCATCCACCCCCTCCACGGTGCCCCCCTTATACAAGCAGGGGCCTCATAGTGAACCTCATGGACAAGCACACTCACACACTCACATAAACACACACACATAAACACGTATACATACGCACACACACTCACCATCAGGTCTCCAATGTGGTAGCGAGCCTGCACGCTCATCCACCCCCTCCACGGTGCCCCCTTTATACAACCGGGGGCCTCATAGTGAACCTCCATTGCGGCTAGAGCGTCATTTGGTCGGTTGCAGGCAAGCAGCGTACGCACGCGCAGCGCGGCCATGGGTTCGCTGTACACCACCTGCGTGTTCATGTTTGGGTGCGTGTGTGTGTGCGCATAGAAGTGTAGTGTAAATGCATGTGGGTTCAAGCAAGCAGCGTACGCACGCGCAGCGCGGTTATGGGTCCGCTGTATACCACCTGCGTGTTCATGTTTGTGTGTGTGTGCGCGCGTGTGTGTGTGAGTGCGCGCATAAAAGTGTAGTGTAAATGCATGTGGGTTCAAGCAAGCAGCGTACGCACGCGCAGCACGGTTATGAGTTTGCTGTATACCACCTACGTGTTCATGTGTGTGTGTGTGTGTGTGTGTGTTGATGTGTGCGTGTGTGTGTGTTTGTGTGTGTGTGTGCGTGTGTGTGTGCGTGCGCAAAGAAGTGTAGTTTAAACGCATGTGGGTTCAGGCAAGCAGCGCACATGCAGCAGGACGACCATGGGTTCGCTGAACATTATTTAAGTATTAATGTGCATGTATGTGTGCATATTTATTTGCGCATACACTGTGCGCGTGCTCATGGATTGAGGCAAACAGCGTACGCACGCGCAGTGCGGACATGGGCTTGTTATACACTATGTGTGTGTGTGTGTGTCTGTGTCAGTGTGTGTGTGTCAGTGTGTGTGTGTGTCTGTGTGTGTGCGCGTGATTGCTTACGTACATGTGCATACGTATGTACATGCGTGTGCGTGCATGTATGTGTGTGCATGTGCATGTGGCGCTGCATCCAGCATTGCCCATACCACGCACACCTGTGAGTGCACCGCTCCTCATGTGTTAACAGAGCTGCTTATGAACTCCTATATCTTTGAATGATTGCACACACAAACACACACATGCCCACACAATCAAAATTAGTACATAAAAACACACACTCCCATTCCCTCACCATAAATCATCTGTGGGTGCACCGCATCTAGCATGTACGCTTACCCACACAATTAAACAACCACACACATGCCCACACAATCACACCCATTCGCCCACTCTCATGCCCACACAATCATGATGAGCACACACACACATACACACACATACATACATACACACACCTGTGGGTGTACTGCATCCAGCATGTTGAGCGCCGCTCCCAGGGCATCCCTATCTCCTTTGTTCTTCAAAGCTGCCTGGCCCACCATGTCCATAGAGCGAGTGAGGGCCTCCACTTCGTGCAGCTTCTTGTAGATGTCCTGCATCAAATTGAGCACGTGTGGCATGTGTGCAGTTACGTGAAATGGCCCACCATGTCCGGGGAGTGTGTAGGGGCCTTCACTTCTTGTATGGCCACAAATACACACACCGAAACTGACACAAACACACACACACACATATACACACACTGACACACTCACAACAGCCACGCAAACACACATATACATGCTGCCAAACCCACACTTCCTCACACCACCCACCCACACGTACTTGACCCCCCACCACCACCAACCACACACACACACACACATACATGCTGCCAAACCCACACTTCCTCACACCACCCACCCGCACGTACTTGACCCCCCACCACCACCAACCACACACACACACACACACACACACATACACACACAGATGTACACGGCTAGATCGCCAAACCCACACCCACACCCACACCTGAACACCCATCCACGCACCTGGAAATGTGAGCTGGAGGCTGAAAGCCGGTCAAGCACTTTGTCAAGGATGCGTTTCGCGGAGGCAAAGTCACCCATCCTGCGAAGAAGGAGTGTGTGTGTGTGTGTGTGTGTGTGTGTGTGTGTGTGTGTGTGTGTGTGTGTGTGTGTGTGTGTGTGTGTGTGTGAGGATGTGGGAACGCATGTGTGCGTTTGTGTTTGTGTGTGTATGCTCATGTGTGTGTACGTGTGTGTGTGTATGTGTGTGTATGTGTGTGCATATGTGAGGATGTGGGAACGCATGTGTGCGTTTGTGTTTGTTTGTTAATGTGTGTGTGTATGTGTGCGCACATGTGAGGATGTGGGAACGCATTTGTGCGTCAGGGTATGAAGAACCTTAGTTTTCCCCTCACCCCAAATTAATTTTGTGCGGCAAGCCTTCAGCTGTTTTCCCCCAAAGTGAAGAAAATTTCATCATCCCTTCACAGAATTCCTTCACAAAATTCTTTCACAAAAATTCCTTCACAAAAGCACAGCCCAGGCTGTTGAGCATTAAGGAAGCAGTCACAGCAACGTCAATTTATGCGTGCGCATGACAAGCACAGGACAGACGCGCATGCGTGCATCCATGCGCGCATGCACACGCACCACAGGCAATGTTACACAAACAAAATTTCAACAATTCCCCACCATTTGTAAGGACGTGTCAAACTGACAACTTTACGCACCGTGCTTCTGCTTGCACATGCACGTTGCAGGCACATTGCAGGCTTAAGTAAACATATGCCAAATGCCATGCATGCACACGCACGCACAAATTCTAACACCATCTACTTCCCCGGGCCTCATTTTCTGTCAACCACTTTTTCCTCCGGGCAGCCTGGATGAACAACTTTAATTTAATGCTGGCGTCCCGGAGCCAGGTTCCTTTGAAACCTGGCTTTTCTCCGGTTAGCCCGGTATCGGCCCTCCAGACAAACCCAAAATTCGCTTAATAAGTGCAGCTCCCGCACGGGATGAACTTCCATGATGTGATTTTGTGTTTGTGTGTGATTGTTTTTGTGTGTGTGTGTGTGTGTGTGTGTGTGTGTGTGTGTGTGTGTGTGTGTGTGTGTGTGTGTGTATGTGTGTGTGTGCATGTGAGAATTTGTGCGTGTGAGCATGCATGTGTGTGACCTTGGCACTCCTTGATGGTGAGCAGGTTGGAGTCAGTATACACGCTAACATTACATCAAGCATTCTGTGTAGCACACATATTTCTTCATATTAATGATATTTTCTACGTCTAAACCGTCCAGGGATCAATACTTAGCCGATACACCCACACCCACATCACCCACTTTCACACACCACACACCTACACTCTAACACACACAGACACTGACTTAAAAAATCCACTCATGCTCCCACACCCACACTCACACCCAAATCCGTACCCACACCCACACCCACATCCACGCCCACACCCACATTTGCACCCACACTCACATTTGCACGCACGCGTACACACACACACACACACACACACACATAATCTCCGCTCCCACCCCCCCACACACTGACCTGCAGTGGCAGGTTGCTGCACGCGACACGGCCTTAAAAAACTTGGGGTCAAGCTGCACAGCCATCAAAGCGTCAGACAGCGCAGCTGCGGGCTTGCCGACCTGTGAGTGTGTGTGTGTGTGTGTGTGTGTGTGTGTGAGAGAGAGAGTGTGTGTGTTTTAGTGTGCATGCGTATGTACATAATCAAGGGAGAGGTATGTGAGCATATGTGATTGTGGATGTGTGTGTGTGCGTGTGTAGGCGTGCGTGCGTGCGTGTGTGTGCATGTATGTTTGTGCATTTATGTGTGTATCAGTGACTTTTTGATAATAAGCATGTGTGTGTTTGCTTCAATCCGCGCAGTGGAACCTCAAACAGGTATGAGTAGGGTTGGCCAGAAACATAAATATGTACGGTGCATATACGGTAGTTTATGCAAGGATTACTTCAAATGTACGGCCATGTGTGGCGTACATATACGGTTCTGGCCAACCCTGGGAATGAAATTAGTCTGACCTCACATTGACTCCATTACCAGTCAGGTTAGAAAGGACACACACATACACACACATATAATTACACACACATATACACATATATACACATACACATATACACACATAAACTTACACACACACATATACTTACACACACACACACACACACGAGCCCACCCACCATCAGGCGTGCCCCCGCGCGGTTGCTGTGCAGCACTGCCGCCTCAGTGCCTCACACACACATACACACACATATACTTGCACACACACACACACACACACACGCACACACACACACGAGCCCACCCACCATCAGGCGTGCCCCTGCGCGGTTACTGTGCAGCACCGCCGCCTCAGTGCCTCACACATACATACACACACATACACACACATAAACTTACACACATAAACACACACATATACTTGCACACACACACACACACACACACACGAGCCCACCCACCATCAGGCGTGCCCCCGCGCGGTTACTGTGCAGCACCGCCGCCTCAGTGCCGCCAATGCTGTCCGCAGACAGCAGGGATAGCGCAGAGGAGTACGCAGCCTCAGCCTGCAAAACACGTACGGCAAGAAAGAGAAAAGGGAAGATATGCATGAGAGGATTAAGCAGCTTCAGCCCAGATCAGCCGGTAAAATAAATCACCCATTGCAAGAAAGCGCGCTGGGATGAAATGCATGAGAGAGGACTAAGCAGCCTCAGCCTATAAAGAATCACCCAGTGCAAGAAAGCGCGCTGGGAAGATATGCATGAGAGGAGTAAGCAGCCTCAGCCTTCAAAACAGTGCGTGCAAGAAAGAGCGCTGGGAAGATATGCATGAGAGGATTAAGCAGCCTCAGCCTTTATAACTAAGGGTGGGTAATAAGGGTGTATGTTTTTGCCAGCGAGGCTCGGCGAGCCTCAACAAAGCTCGGCACTCGCTATGGAGGCCCTAGTTGGTGCATACGGTTAAAAAATTACTTTCTCAAATCTGCACGGACTGAGCCAACACCTTTTCTGCTGTTCACTTATATTCATTAGCGTTGAGACCGGGTGGAAATTATGGGCGTGTGAGCCAGGAAATTTGGTTTTGGTTTACACCCCACCCTGTTGCACACCCCTTTTTAACTCTTCCTGGTGTTTTATAATAATAAATACATATAATTAATGAAGATACTTGGTTTGAAAGATGGGCCTGTCAGCCAATTTAGCCACAAAAAACTCGGATTTGGGGGTTTTTGGGGATTTTTGGGGAGATGGGGCTGACTCCGCCCAAAGAGTGGACACCCTTGCTGGCCGACGAGTGTCTTCCACACCGGGAAAGAGGCTCACCGAGGCTAAGCGAGCTTCACACTCGGCGAGTCTCGGCGAGGTCATGACCCACCCTTATTTATAACACTCAGTGCAAGAAAGAGCAAGAAAGCGCGCTGGGGTGAAATGCAAGAGAGAGGAGTAAGCAGCCTCAGCCTGTTTAAAAAAAGCACCCAGTGCAAGAAAGCGCGCTGGGGTGAAATGCATGAGATCACTTGCTCTGTGAGTTGCCTTACAACACAGAGCATACTCCCACTTTTGTTACACCCACCACTCAGTGCTTATGAGCAGCATATTCAGCATCATCTACACTGCAAAAAGATAACGAATGAGAAGCACACTCCCCCTTATATTACACTAGGGTTGGCCAAAACCGTTTATATACACCGTATTCGACCGTAAATTTGGTGATTTCTCTGCAAAAAATACCGTATATATATGGTTGGCCAGGACAGTATTTATACACCGTACATGACCGTATATTTGGTGATTTCCCTGCCATAAATACCGTATATATAGGGTTGGCCAGGACCGTATTTACACCCTGTACATGACCATATATTTGGTGATTTCCCTGCCAAAAATACCGTGTATATA
>Ga0307947_1002135_pt1:12500-15851 | contig 15851 bp, 19 predicted proteins | sample OrgLakmetagen232_FD_201840 | JGI IMG/M metagenome (GOLD analysis project Ga0307947, IMG submission 201840) | Saline water microbial communities from Organic Lake, Antarctica - #232 | ecosystem: Environmental > Aquatic > Non-marine Saline and Alkaline > Saline | place: Antarctica...
ACTTGAACACCCACACCCTAACACAACCCCCCCCACAAACACACAAACACACACAGCCACAGCCACACACACACACACACACACCCACACACACACACACCCACACCCACAGCCACACACGCACAAACACCTGGTCGATGTGGCTCCGCCCAGAGCTCGCTGCATCCGCCGCGGAACCTGGCGCGGTCGAGGTCCCTGCGAAAGACGGCGGCACTGCCGACCAAGTGTTGGAGCCAAAGCCCTTGTCCTTATCCAAGCCCCCTTTAGGAGTCGAGCTCCCTGACCCTTCCTTGCTGCTGCCTCCCGCTGCACCCCCACCGTCCCTGCCCCCGCCGCTAGCACCCACACCCTTACGCCCAAAACTGCGGCGGCCGGCGGTGCCAAAGCCGCCGAAGCTGGCGCCCATGCTCTCAAACGCGTCAGAGCCGAACGTGTGTGCCTTGGAAGCCGAGCTGTTCATGCCGTCGAAAGCGTTAGAGCCAAACGCGTTGGAGCTGTAACGTGAGCTGCGCAGGCTGGAGGTGTCGGTGTTGGTACCAGCTCCGCCACCGCTGCCTTCACCAATGCCTGACCAACCCCCACCTACGACATCAACACCAGCACCACCAGTGGCAGCCACGGATCCTTCGCTGAGGGCATCTGGGCTGAAGGCACTGCCCACACTGCCAACACCAAATAGTTGTACCGGGGGGGGGACCGGCTGGGAGGAGGCCCCGTCTGCGTGTGTGTGTATGTGTATGTGTGTGTGTGTGTGTGTCTTTGTGTGTGCGTATGTGCGTCTTTGTGTGTATGTGTGTATGTGTGTGCGCGCGTATAAGCGTCTTTGTACGTGCGTATGTGTGTGTGTGTGTTTGTGTGTGTGTGTGCGTGTGTGTGTGTGTCTATGTGTGTGTGTATGTGTGTGTGTCACGTGCGTGTGCGTGTGTATGTGTTTATGTGTGTGTATGTGTGTATGTGTCTATGTGTCTATGTGTGTGTATGTGTCTATGTGTCTGTGTGTGTATGTGTCTATGTGTGTGTATGTGTTTGTGTGTCACGTGTCACGTGCGTGTGCGTGTGTGTGTGTTGTCTGTGTGTGTGTGTGTGTGTGTATGTGCGTCTTTGTCTATGTGTGTGTGTATGTCTGTGTGTATGTGTGTGTATGTGTGTATGTGTGTGTATGTGTGTGTATGTGTGTATGTGTGTATGTGTATGTGTGTGTATGTGTGTATGTGTGTATGTGTGTGTATGTGTATGCGTGTGTGTATGCGCGTGCACGTGCTCCTGCAAACAATACTGCATCCGCATCATTTCTCTGAGATGAAAGGTTTCCTCGGAAGTGTTTCTGCAAGTCAGTCCGGGTGAGCGTATGATTATATGCACCTACATGTGGCGGCGTACCATGGAAATGTTCAGTCTGCAATACGACTTGCGCTGTGCGCCTACGTAAGTATGCCTGGTTATGCATGTGCTGCATGTCTGCATACGTGCACGTGCCGTGTGCCTGTGTATCTGTCGTGTGTGTGTGTGTGTGTGTGTGCCTGTGTAACTGTCGTGTGTGTGTGCCTGTGTAACTGTCGTGTGTGTGTGTGTGTGTGTGTGTGTGTGTGTGCATCCTGGGTATGTTTGCATCGTGGGTGTGTACAAGTTCGGCCACGTGAATCTGCATACGTGCATGTGCCGTGTGTATGTATGTGTCGTGTGTTTGTACGTGTTGACAGGTATCACGCGCATGCAAGTCACGTGTGCCTGTGTGTCGTGTGTCTTTCTGTGTGTATGTGTGTGTGTGTGTATGCGTCGTGTGTCTGTACGTGTTGGACGTCGGCAGGTATTACGCCCATGCAAGTGCCGTGTGCCTGCATGTGTGCCTGTATGTGTATATGTGTTGTGTGTGTGTGTGCGCTTGTTTTTGTGTTGGTACGTATTGGTATGGCCAGCTTGCCGTATGAATTTGCATTGGTCTCAATGTCAAGCTAAATCAGTGGCATGGACAAATCGTGTGATTTCCCCTGGAGCCTATACGGCTCACATCTGCGTTTCATGCTTAAGCTGGTACCATGAATTGTTGTGATGTCATCCTGCATGCCTGTGCTGCGTCTGCCCTTTTCGTATGTTCCAGCTCTCACCCGTTAAGTTAATGCTAACCTCTTCAACACACACACACACACACACACACACACACACAAACACACACATGCAGTAATACCCTTCCCGCAGTAATCGTGGAGGGAATGGGGGTAACACTGCCTACGTGATAATTGCTCAGTCGGTATGTCCTGTGTGAGATTTTCCTCTGGTTCCCTTGTGTTAAGGTCTTCAGAGAACCTTTCCCATGTGATTAGGAATTCCAAAACAGGCTTGTGCTGTTCGGACACGTGCTTAGGGGCACGATTTAAGGATGTTTTGACCCACCTTGGGTGGTGGGGGCGTCTTCGCCAAGGTTGTATTGGGGGCTCCAGGCCATTGGGGAGTAGTTGGGGTGCGTGGAGGTGGATGCGGAACCAGGGGCCTGCATGTGTGTGTGCGTGTGTGTGTGTGCGCGCGTGTGTGTGTGTGTGTATGAGTGTGAGAGAGAGAGAGAGAGAGAGAGAGAGAGAGAGAGAGAGAGAGAGAGAGAGAGAGAGAGAGAGAGAGAGAGAGAGAGAGAGAGAGAGAGAGAGAGAAAGAGAGAGAGAGAGAGAGAAAGAGAGAAAGACAGGGTTTAAGCTTTCAAGTAGGCAGACACGGCATATAGAACACACACATGCAAAAAGGAGGCATAAAGGGGCCAAAGGCTAAAGGGTGGCAGCCACAGCACAAACAGCGCACGTGCACATAGGAGAATACCCTCTCATGTTTCATGTTTCATGTTTCATGTTTCATGTTTCATGCTTCATGCTTCATGTTTCATGTTCCAAGCTGCACTGTATGAGGGCGCAGGGCAGCTGCAGCGCAAAAACTGCGCACATACACACATACAAACACACACACACACAGGCAATCTCACACATACAAAAACCCATACACACACATACACACACGCACACACACACTCACACATACATAAACTCACACACGCACACACACACTCTCACACATACAGTATACACATTATCTCACACACATACAACATTCTCACATTTGAGGTTGCACTGTGTGAGGGCAAAGGGGTAGCAGCCACGGCAGGAGTTGGAGAGGGGGGGGCACCGTGCCTTCCCACACCACCACTGCTGCCCCCACCCCCTCGGTGCCCACGTTTGCGCGCACTGTGCTTGCCAGAGCTGCCTGGTGTGCTGCCGCCTGGATGTGTGTGCGTGTGTGTGGGTGTGTGCATGTGTGTGTGCGCGCATGTGTATGTAGGTGGGTGTGTTCGTGTGTGTGTGTGTAGGGGGG
>Ga0307947_1002138_pt1 | contig 15843 bp, 17 predicted proteins | sample OrgLakmetagen232_FD_201840 | JGI IMG/M metagenome (GOLD analysis project Ga0307947, IMG submission 201840) | Saline water microbial communities from Organic Lake, Antarctica - #232 | ecosystem: Environmental > Aquatic > Non-marine Saline and Alkaline > Saline | place: Antarctica: Organic Lake...
TTGTCTCTTTTTCTGGTGTCTTGTTCAGTCTGGCCTCCTTCTCTTCTTGAAGCTGCCTTTTTTTTTGTGCTATAGCTCAACTGCCCTCGCTGGCGGATATAGCTGTGTAACCCTTACCCCTTATTAATAAAATCAATAAAATCTGTAAGCGCTGTTGCTGCATATGATCAAGGGGGACTTGGTGACGTGTGTAATGTTGCCAGTATTAACAGTAACTGTTTTTCTTGAGTCCATGAAGAGCCAGCATATTTTAGCCAGTCTTGGTGCTGCCTGCGTTTCTAAATTTCCAGATTGCATCTCCTGGTGATAAAGGAAAGAAAAGACTCCACTTGCAATGATGACACAGCCAGCATGATTAAGGGAGGGGGTTACGCAGGTGCCCGCACCAGGCAACTCCCCACCGTACAAACATACGAAAGAAATGAATCAGTGTCCTGGTGATAAGTCTCGTTTTATATTTGAACGGGATGGGTTGTTTGTAATCAGTTGCTCTGGCATCTTTGTTCCAGACTACTAGGATTCACATGTTGCTTTTGGCAGAGGTGGTATTTTGCTTTGCAGGTATAGGAGTGGCATTTAGCACACTTTTGTTTTTGGGATATTTCCAGGAATAGTGCAAAATCCTTGTTGTCAGTGTTGTGAAAGGCAATGGTGCTGTTTTCTATCCAGTTTGGGAGCAGCAGGAGGGTCCTCCATAATGAATGTACACAAACGAAGATTGATTAAACTAGTGCGGCCGCGTTGCACTTGTGTGCAGTGACGCCACCTCAGTAGCGGTCGTGGCCCGGGAAAGGGCTCTGGTACTCAACTCCAGAAGGGTCCATTCCAGGGGGAGGGGGGGGCATGCCGGGACTGAAAAGAAAAGAGCATTGGTGGAAGTTTGTGATCGTGTGACCCCTCTTATCTTTTCTGGCTCACACTGTGTGTGTGTGTGTGTGTGTGTGTGTGTGTGTGTATGTGTATCGCTCCCAACACCACAAAAAAAATAATAACAGGAGAGGGGTGGGCTTTTCGGAGTGGCAGGGGGCAACTGAGAAGGACCGGGAGCACATCAGCAGCACCGCCAGCCACCACCAGCAGACCCACCATCCCCAGACAGCACTGACTTAAAGATCTTGGCATCTTCAACGTGACATCCACCTCATCGAGAACAATACTGCAAAACACTAGACCTCAGAACCAGCTGAACGCTGCACAAGAACAGCACAAAATTCTCTTCATTTGTCGTCAAGGAGTCTCTACTACTCTCCGCGCCATCCTTTCGGGCATGGGTGGCACCATCTACAAAACACTCACACAATGGAGCCATTCAAGGACTTGATTCTTAAAGAGTTAAGAAACTTGCTTTTAGGATCCGCATGCATTTTGTCAACTACGCTGCTAAGCAGTTGTCCATACCAGACGTGGTCTTTCCAGTATCTAATTATCTACAATAACTCTCATGAGGAGCCAGTTATGGGCCAAACCTGCAACCCTCTCAATCTTCATCAATTTTTAAACTTTCTCTCTGGTGGAAGAGTTTTCCGGTTTTTGGTGCCAAAGTGGCCCCTTTCCTTAATTAATGTGGGGAGTGGTTTTCACTGCCTGTGCAGTTTTTGTGTGTGTATGTGCGTGCATGGGTGTGTACGTGTGTGTACGTGTGTGCATGTGTGTGTACGTGTGTGCATGTGTGTGTATGCGTGCGTGTGTTTGCTATTTCGAGCTACGTAAAGTTCATAAGCAGGCAGGTGAGTTGAGGGCAAGAGAACTGTGATTTTATTTGCCAATGTCTCAAGCGCATCACAGAGGAGTTTTACACGGGTAGAGAACAAAGACAGGTGAGATGTCCCATCAGGTTTGCTGTAATGGCAGTACACTACTATAATGCTAGAGCACGAGAGTTTACTGGTTCCATGCTTGGCATTTGCGGGCAAGCCACCCAGGATCTGAAAGGGAGACATCTCCTCGAAAGGAGCAAGGGACACGTTTACGAGCAGGTGAGCTTGCAAGCGTGCTTGTGTGCTAGTGTGCTGGTGTGCAGGCTAATGTGCAGGCTGGTGTGCTGGTGTGCTAGCTGGTGTGCTGGTGTGCGTTTGTGCTAATGTGCTGGTGTGCTAGCACAAAGCAATTCACATGACACGTTTGCATACGACGACAACCAATCCCTGTTATGAAAGTTGTGTGTGTGTGTCATTGCTAGCACAAAGGAACACACAAACAACATGTTTGCATACGACAACAACCAATCCCTGTTGTGAAAGCTAGAGCTGATGTTCAAACATTGATTCTCAAAGCAACGGCCACCGTCTCTCTAATCCACGTATTTCTTCCGTGAAATTTGAAGATTGGAAATGCGCCACTTATAGGCGCCTGGTCCTTTTAAGACAGTGCACATGACTACAATCACATGTCAGCTGCATTTTCCTTCCATGACTCACAGGTATCCATCATCAAAGGGGGCGCCAGCTCCCCAGCCTGCTCCGCGCCCGCCCCCTCCTCCTCCTTGGCCCCCAAAGCGGCCGCCTGCAATCCATTAGGTAATTGACGCATCTCTGTACGAATACTCGCTCTGGTCCAGTCAGAGTTTGTTTTCATATTATTGGCAGTGGGATGAAATGATAAAATGTGGTTAACTCTTTGCGAACTCTTTTCACGGTTCTCTTAAGAGCTATAAAAGCTGGGGAGCTAATTTCATGCACCCAGCCAAACATCGGTCGTTGCAGGCCTAACTTTGCCGCTTCACACCCTCAAACACCAACACCACCAAAAGTTTACTGGAACGAAATCACCGCTTCACTGATTTAAGCCGTCCGCCCCCTCCAGGAATAAATATATACGTGGAACAATCGACTTGGGCGATTTGAACGCTGCCCCCTTCCCCAAAACGCTATTTCGGCATGTAACGTTAGAATTACACAGTATGTATGCATGTACACCCATAACCACACACACAACACGCACGCACATACAAACACATACACACACACGCACAAACACACACACGCACATCACAGAACTGCAACCCCCTGTTCCTCACCTCCCATTTCACCGTGATGGCCCCTTGTGGGCATGTACCCTCCACCACCACTTCGGCCGCCACCACCACCGCCAACACCACCTGCGTCAGTGGAGATAGGCATTAACTTCTGACGTTTGTACCAATGAGTGACTTTGGCTGAATTTGAGGTGCTCAAGCACGGTTTAGGCCTAGCAAGGCATGGTCAAGCACACGCTTAGAAAGCCGCGGAAGGGTTTTCAAGTAACAAAATATTCCACTAAATAGGTGCAATGCAGTTTTGGGAGGAGGAGAATGTGGCCAGCGCATCCACGTTAGAGCTCAAGGTTGTCAGCAGAGCACATAACAACCAACCACTAGTGGGCAAGGATACAAAGCAGTACACCCTTCATTCTCACAGCAAGTACACCACTCACCAGTATACCCCTACTAGTACCCACTGTACCCTCACCAGTATACTCCACTAGTACCCTCTGTACCCTCACCAGTACACCCCTACTAGTACCCTCTGTACCCTCACCAGTATACCCCTACTGGTACCCTCAGTACCCTCACCAGTATACTCCTACTAGTACCCTCTGTACCCTCACCAGTATACCCCTACCAGTATGCCTCTCATTCTCACAGAGCAATGAACCTTCCTGCCCCCCCCCCCTCCTGATGCAAAAAGCATGAAAGTTGCTTCTCGCACGCGCATGGTGACATGCAAACACGAGTGGCTCACAAGGTGTGCATGTTCATACAATTTCCTGCCAATACCCAACTTATGGTTTTGAAAGCTGTCACAAACGCTACTACAGTACCTACGCCACTACGTTACGGAAGGTGCAAGCACTTGGCTCCAGCCAAGGGTACAATGCTGCTCAAAACATTCACTCCCTTACCCACACACACTCATATACATACATACACCAACCATCTCGTGTGCGCACAAGTGGCAGGCTCACATAATGCCCAGGCACACACAAGTGGCAGGCAAATTATGCCCAGGCACACATAAGTGGCAGGCACATTATACCCAGGCACATTACGCCCAAGCACATTCCGCTCTTGAGCACAAAAGAGCATACGTACCGTACATATCCCCACCCATGGGTGCAAAGCCATCCTGCCCAGCAAGCTGCATGGCCTTGCGCTCTGATGGCCTCTGCACGTCACCCTGGATTTAAGCAAAAGGAAATAAATACACAACAGGAGTGAGAGCAGGTCAACATCCTAGGAACTGCACGAAATGAGTAGCTTGAACTAAAAAGCTGCTGAACAGGACAGGAGACACACAGGTGAAGAAGTGACCGTCTTTGTTCATCAACACTTTGCCGGAGTCCCTCACATCTCACATGAGTAGGGTTGGCCAGAACCGTATATATACACCGTATATGACCGTATATATGGTGAATTCCCTGCCAAAAATACCGTATACACACCGTATATATATGGTTCTGGCCAACCCTACACATGAGACAAACAAGATGCCTCCCTGCAACGTCCCCCCTTCTATAAGCCACAAACAATCTGCCAAATGCACCACCGTCCTCTCAGGTGGCTGGATGCTGCAGATTAGGGTTGGCCAGAACCGTATATAAACACCGTATATGACCGTATGTATGGTGATTTCCCTGCCAACAATACCGTATATGCACCGTATATACCTATCAATGTATGGTTATGGCCAACCCTACCGCAGTCCCATCAGGGATGGTGGCGACTGTAACAAGAGATATTACTGCTGGCAGTAAGTATCAAGAGATGCTACTGCTGGCAGTAAGTAACAAGAGATGCTACTGCTGGCAGTAACAAAAGATGTTATACTGCTGGCAGTAAGTAACAAGAGATGCTACTGATGGCAGTAACAAAAGATGCTACTGCTGGCAGTAAGTAACAAGAGATGCTACTGATGGCAGTAACAAGAGATGTTATACTGGTGGCAGTAACAAGAGATGCTACTGCTGGCAGTAACAAATGATGTTGTATTGGTGGCAGTAACAAGAGATGCTACTGGTGGCAGTAACAAAAGATGTTGCACTGGTGGCAGCAACATCTCGTCTTACAGTCGCCAGCAGCGCGCCGCCTGACTGATGCAGAAGCGTGCTCTCCTGCAACCAAGTGGATCTGCATCACCTGGAACTTCACCAAAAACCTCTTCTCTTTTGCACCAAACAAAATCCCACTAAACAACATCACCATTTCCATTGCGCACATTTTTGAACGCTTACAGCCCACTTACCGTTTTAGATTAGAAGAGGAGCCACTTCTTTGGAGCCGGTGCCAAACAACACACCACGTCCTGTTGCTTGTTTGACAAGGCTCTCTCTCTCTCTCTCTCTCTCTCTCTCTCTCTCTCTCTCTCTCACACTCACTCACACACACATATACACACACCAGCCTCCCTCTCCAATTACCCTTTGTGCAGCCTCCAAAGCAGCATGCGAGAACTTGTCAATCAGCTCATCTACTGCCGATTCTCGCTCCTTAATGAGTACTGCAAGGGATGCACGCTTGGAATCCTCAGTCTCAAGCGTAAGCTGCTCCTTGGCATCGTCCACCTGGGCCTGGAATTACATTGTGTGTGTATGTGTGCGTGTTTGTGTATGTACATGGAATGAGTGTATGTCAACATACATGCCTTAACCTTACGGAAATGAAGAGAATCATAGCAATTATAAGAGGCTGTGCAAGTATGAGCATTCTGATTATGGGCCTTTTAATGTAAAGGGCGATATCCAACAGTACTTTTGATTAAAGAACGGTTGAAGGCTGGATGCCTCTGGCCTGATGCAAGTGGGGGGCGAGCCACTCACGGTTACTTTGCAAGCAGGCGCCTTACTAATAACGGGGCCGTTTGTGCTACCCCCTTCCCTGGAACAAACAAAGTGGCTCACCTCCAACATCTGCTTCTCCTCAAGCTGTTGCGCGTTAAGGCGCAAGCGTAATCGCTCGCCCTTGATAGCATCCCTCAAAATCTCTTCCTCGGTTTTGCCTGCAAGGCATGAGGGAAGGTGAGCGAACCTCAAGCGTTGCATGTGGATCGCCAGCAGCCAGTGCTTGATCTAAGCCTCAAGCTGCTGGTACTAGCCATTGCAAATGTGTACATGCGTAACTGACATAGGCAAGACTTTGATGAAGATCATGCACCAGGTGTACAAGGAGTACTGATCTAGCGTGCATGCAGAAGTTCTATCACACGTACACACGCGCAAAAACACATGCCTACCTACATTCACACGCACAAGTTGCACACTTACCTACATATTACACGCATGTATCTACCTGTGAGCGTGGCAAGGTTTTGCTCTCGAGGCTTGGCAGATCCAAACGGGGAGGCTTTGAGCTTGTCCTCACGCGCTGCTTCGGCCTGAGGATGTTGGAGTAACAAAATATATGGTCACCAGAGGGGAAACACCATAAGCTTTTTAGCTTACAGATAGCAAGCGTATACAAGGGGGATGCAAGGTCAAGAATATGCATGTGGGGAAACTCAAGACTGAGGAGGTGGTTGCCTGCTGATTGCCATGCACTGGAAACATACACCTAGTGCACACTAGCATTGAACATGCATCTGCAAGCACCTATCAGCCTGCAGTATCTACACAGGAACTTTAGTGGGCGTCGATACGGCGGTCACGTGAGCGAAACAATGCAGGCATGATATTTGTGCAAGTTTGAGTATGCACAGCATGCTGGCCTCACCTTCTTGGCAGCCTCTGGATCCCTAGGTTTTAGCTGCAAGAGAGGAGAGAGAGGAGAGAGGGGAGAGGTCTTTTTGAGGGGCTGCCACCATGCAAACACGCAAATAGCACAAGCACCACACCATGCACGTAAATAAACACAGCATACGTGAAGACATGTTTCGCTTACATTAAGGCGAGGCCTGCCTCCAGAAGGGGGTGCATCAGCTGACATATGGACGAATGAATCTAGTTGTAAATTACGTAAAGAATTATGTATATAATTAAATAAACTAATGGGCTGAATGTTGAGTCCCGCACACTGTTGTCAGCCCCGCACACTGTTGCCAGTCCCGCACCCTGTTGTCAGTCCTCTTCGATCAGGAAGTAGTATTTCACTCGGAATACGGCGAAAAACGAAGTTCAAAGTTGCAAAGGTACACACACAAACACACACACACACACACACACACACACACACACACACACACACACACACAAACACACGCGCACACACACACACACACGCACACACACACCACACACACACACACACACACATACACCACACACACACACACACACACACACACACACACACACACACACACATACACACACACACACACTTGCACACACAAACACAAACGCATGCGCGCACACACATACAAACGCACATGCAACGACTCACGTATACAAAGTTTTGCACGCACACACTCACAATGAAGAACATACACGCACGCGTGCAAATATTATAAATTATGTTAAGGCTGGCCAACGAACCCCTGAGGAAGATGTACGGGCTCTACAAGGAGGAGGCTTGCAAGAGAGTTTATCAGAGGAGGCAAGCGCTCAGGTGAGAGAAGGGCAACCTTTTTTCACGCACAAGCATGCAGGTTTAATTTGCAAAAACTTGTCCAAATGTACTTTAAAAGGGTGCCCTCGCGCGCGTGCACACACACACACATACACACACACACATACACACACACATACACACACATACACACACTAACATATTTGATATTTACATACAAGTTGGCGTCGATATTGCAGCTTTTATGTATGTGCCGACTAATGCTGCACAGGTAGCTGATCTGGTGGACACAGACAGAACTGGGGAACTGCTTGTTTGGCTTTGGTCGTCCATGTTTCAGAGGGAAAAGCATACATCCAGCCAGGTGCGTGTCCTGGGATCGTGTGTGTATATGTAATGACTGAGGGCAACGTGATTCATTGCTTGTGCATCAAAGCCCTGAGCTGGTGTATAATCGTGTGATCAATACTCAGGGAGTTTATGACGACCTGTCTTCATAGCCCCCCCCCCAACCGGGGGGGTTTGTTGTAACAAGCTGTCATACTTAGCTGGCACAGCAAGCCTGCATCGTCAAGGCTGCTCCCAGATCATTGATCATTCACACAATGAGCCTAACAAAGGGTCGGGGAGGCAGACCCACTTTTCTTGCGCTTAGCTTGCCCAGACGAGCTGCACCTCATCAGATCAGAGTTGAGGGAATGCCAGCTACCGGCTGTGATCTCTGACCGTGTCACCCCCTTTTCCCTACAATATTTCTTATTGGTACTGCAACTTTCATTTCCAGGCCTGATCCTGAACCTTGTTCAAATACTAAATACCAAAAGGTACCTAATAGTAGAAAGTCCCAGAAACACTCCCTCTGGCGTAAGTAGACTTGGCCAGAACCGTAACACCTATGTACTGTATACGACCGTATATTTGGTGATTTTCCTGTCAAAAACACCGTATATACACCGTATATGTATGGAACTGGTCAACCCTACGTGTGATGTAATGCGTTGCATCTGCCGAACATATTTTTTATTAGGGTTGGGGGTTGGCCAAAATCACACATACATATACGCGGTGTATATACGGTACTTTTAGCAGGGAAATTACCATATATACGTTCATATACAGTGTGCATATACGGTTCTGGCCAACCCTACTTATAAGTGATCTATCACACACTCTTTAAAGGTGCATTTCGTTTCAAAATTACATGAGCACATATATATACGCACACATATTTAGATATACAACCTCAATTATACACACAGGTACCAGAGGTTAAGCCGCACCTCACACTTGAAGGACCTACAGGTAAAAATTCCTCTTCTGTTGTTCCAAAACTGTATAATGCAACAGCACCTTCAAAAAATTTAAGGTGAAGGAAAAACTATGCAGGCAGCAAAAACCATTCCTCGCAGGTTAATTTAGAAAAGGAGCCACTTCGGCATAATCTGAGCTACGCTCAAAGAATATTTTGCACCCTGTGTTCTCCAACATCCCCCTTGAACCTTTTGAATCACCACTTGTAGAAATTCACCACCTGTAGGCGAAAAAAGGTTAACATGCACAAGCTAAACTTTTGGCTCACACACAGAGATGTGTGTTCTAGGAGCTGGCTGCTACTGGACATTAGACGCGTGCTTCCGCCGCATCAAAGGTGATTATGTTGACACACCACTTATGCCCTATGTTGCCCACAGTCCTTGCCATTTTGCCACATCAAAGTGATGTTTATGTGGACACACCACTCATGCCCTATGGTCCTTGCCCTTTTGCCGCATCAAAGTGTTATGTTTATGTCGACACACCACTCATGCCCTTTGGTCCTTGCCCTTTTGCCGCATCAAAGTGTTATGTTAATGTCGGCACACCACTCATGCCCTTTGGTCCTTGCCCTTTTGCCGCATCAAAGTGTTATGCTTATGTCGATCGACACGCCACTTATGCCCTGTGGTCCTTGCCCTTTTGCTGTATAGTCAAGCGTTTAAGGTGGAGGTCACTCACAGGGAGAATACTGCATGTTAATCTCAAAACAGGTAGTGCACATAACACGCCATCCGCTTTGCCTTCTCCATTTTTGGGGCTGCAGTGTCAATGATGTTTAGGGTTGACCAGGACCGTCTATATACTATACACGGCGTATATGACCGTAAATTTGATGAAATCCTCTGCAAAAAACACCGTATATGCACCGTACATGTCTGGCCAACCCTAACAATGTTTGCTTACTTCTGTGCAACTAGTCCCTCATCTGTAGTTGTGGCTCATGAAGGAAGCATTGCAAGGGACGCAGGCGTGCTTACATGTGTACAATACATTGAACATTGACCACAAATTCATTGCACGTGCATTGCAGGGGTGCTCCGAGTTCAAACAGGGTTTGCTGGAGGGCACCTGGAACAACCTAGCTACAAAAAAGTGAGGAGTGGACTAGCTAGGCCGTAATTTTGTGCACGATACGAAGCAAGAGCAGGTGCTCCTTCTCGTGCTTGTCGACTTAGGGACCCTGGGCTTTGTTTGGGCGCGAGACTATGTTTAACAGCTAGGTACAAAAATACACTGTGAGGAGCCGTGCTGCTACACTGCAGGGTTGTTAGCCGTTGTTAGCCGTCAGGGTTGTTAGCCGTGCTGCTACAGCCGTTAGGGTTGTTAGCCGTGCTGCTAGCCGCACGCTAGCCGTGCTGTTAGCCGCTACAGGCCGTCAGGGTTGTTAGCCGTGCTGCTACACTGGCCGCACGCTAGCCGCACGCTACACTGGCCGCACGCTAGCTGCTACACTGGCCGCACGCTAGCCGCACGCTAGCCGTGCTGTTAGCCGCTACAGGCCGTCAGGGTTGTTAGCCGTGCTGCTACACTGCAGGGTTGTTAATCACATGCAACCATGAAATATGAAATACAAGAAGGTCATCGCCCCCCTGTTTTTTCTCTCGCCGTCTGCCCGTGATTTCCTACTGCTGTAAGTTTGCTGCTGCTGCAACTCTGCTCTGATCGTTACCTGCAGTTTTATTGATAGAGCTAAATGGCCGTGCTTCCGTATGTACGTATGTATAGTTTAGGCCATCCTATGCATAAACCAAAATATACATGGGCCAAAGGGTAAGCCGACCGGCCTATTTTAAAGCAATGTCACCATGACGTACAATCAGGGGGTCAGAAGCTGATGCCAAGTGCATACTTGCCTCTGAAGCTGCTCTAAGATATGCCGATATGCCACATATACAATATACACAGGCATACCAAAGGCTAAGATGTGACAGCGGACAGAGACGCGCAGAGTTTGTGAACCACACCTAAAATGACAGCATCTGATTCCTTAGGTCTGCGCAGGTGACACTGGGCACGCAGAGGTCGTCAGGATAGAGTTCAAACCGGATTTGGTGTCCTATGCTCAGCTTTTGACTGTCTTACGTGATAAAATGGACTTGGACCTGAAGACAAAAGGGAGTGCCGTGTACTCCAAGCCGCAGTACAGGTGTGCGTGGGTGGTCGCATAGCCTGCGTCGCCTTTGGGTTCCCGTGTCTTGCGTTTCAGCTTTTTGAGGCCCGTTTGAGGGTGAGCGTAGAGCACCCTACGCAATGTTCAAGGAGGGAGCTTATGCCTGGACAGCAATTGCTTTCAAATATGCCCTGACAGCAGCTGCTTACAAATATGTAGGGTTGTCCAAAACCATACATTTATAGGTATATACGATATACGGTGTACATACTGTATTCTTAGCAGAGAAATTACCATACATACGGTCATATACGGTGCAGATGTGCGGTTCTGGTCAACTCTACAAAATTGTCCAGACAGCAATTGCTGTACAAATATGTCTGGACAGCGATTGCTTCTAAATATAACCAGACAGCAACTGCTTTCAAATATGTCCAGACAGCAATTGCTGTACAAATATGTCCAGACGTCAATTGCTTAAAAATTTGCCCAGACAGCAATTGCTTACAAAGCAATGTGAGATGTGAGGAATGAGGGAATGTCTAAGGGTGCCAGCCTATGCACAGAGAAATGGCACGAGCCCGCTGAATCACGAATGGAAGCACCTCAGTGGATACATGGATGTCTCAGTGGATACATGGATGCCTCAGTGGATACATGGAAGCACCTCAGTGGATACATAAGGAAGCACCTCAGTGGATACATAAGGAAGCACCTCAGTGGATACATAAGGAAGCACCTCAGTGGATACATAAGGAAGCACCTCAGTGGATACATAAGCACCTCAGTGGATACATAAGGAAGCACCTCAGTGGATACATAGGGAAGCACCTCAGTGGACACAAATGGAAGCAACTCAGTGGATACATAAGGAAGCACCTCAGTGGATTCATGGGAAGGATGGGTGGCAGCTTACGAGAGAAAAAACACACAAAAACTGATAGATTGCTGAAGCAATCAGTGCTGATTGCTGAACACGCATAAACACACGCACACATTCACACACGCTCACACACAAATGTGCACACTTATGCACCCACAACAACATACGGCGCACACTTTGCATACATGCGCATACACATTTACATACATACACACGCGCAAACACACACACGCCATGTGATCGTGCACACATACTTGCACACATACTGCACACACTGCTCACACACATAAATCATTCACATACACACACATGCATTGGGCTGTACAGCTACTACTTATAGTTGCATTTTCTCACTACAGACATCCTTAGCGGATACAGAATTGAAGCGGTTGAAATTAAGGGATGAAATGGATGGAATTCACTGCGGTTGAAGACTGGGGTTGAAGCGGTTGAAATCAACTGGTTTTGTCTTTGTATCAGTTGAACAGCGGCTGAAGCGGTTGAAATCATTTCAACCGAGGCAGCGGTTGAGCTCCAAGCCAATTCAACCGCAGTTGTTTTAACCGTGGTTCAACCGCGGTTCAACCGATGCCTGCTTTGTCTGACGCAAGGAGTGTTTGTTGTCCATAAGGGCCTCTCAATTTCCATGTTGTGAATCATAGAGTTTACAGAATGCCTTCAGTTAAAATGAACGACTGCTAGGCTGTGTATGATAAGGGCCTGTCAATTTCCATGTTGTGATTTACAACCCTGCACTCCTTTACCTTTGCAGGCCTATTGTATTGCACAGCAGTGATGCGCAACAGGAAGACACCAAGCTCGTGCTAAGCAACAGCAATCCTGGAAATGGTGTAGAAATTGGCAGCCTTACCCACTTTTGGCCAGCAGCTCCACGACATCAAGAATTTTATGAGAACAACATTACAAACACTTACTGCACAAGGGAGATTACACCTGTGCTCAAAAGCCTTTCGGAATTGCACCCATCTCTATTTCTAGTAGACAGGGAAGACGAGTGATTGTAATGTGGGGCATGTTGACAAGTCTGTTGAACATGCTGGAAAAGAAAAATAAAGGCAGGTCGTGATGAGGCATCCTGCTTAATAATGGGAATGAGCACGAAGTCTAAAGTGTTCACCAAGCTTGGTTTTCAGTTTAAATGAACCTTGTCCTAGATCTGAGAGATGTTCGTCAGTTTACTCTTTGGAGATGGCACCCAAACTCAATCAATAGCACTTCTTGGGCCTTTAATGTCTGCCGGTAAAGGAGTTATACGGTGCTCGGTACCAAAATGGCTTACTTTTCCTTAACTTCATGTGGGGAATGGTTTTCACTGCCTGCGTAGTCTTTCTTTTCGCTTCAAAATTTTACCAGCTTGTATAACTTAGTTTGAATAACCAAGGCATTTAACTAGGATGGTTACTCAACAAATGAGAACGAGGCCTGTTTGTATGCTGGAGGAACCAATTTATTAACGATTGCTATCCTGTTCCGTTTTTGTAGTATGGCAGTGTTCAATTTGCTCAGGGTTACCTTCAGCCGTTTTTAAGCTGATCGGCTGCTGACTGATCTCAACCAGCCACAAGTAAATCTATAAGGTGAGGTAAGGTTACATCGCTATATATGCCTGAAAGGGCATCTCAGGGGAAGCTTGGTAAAAGCCTGAGACCACATCTGCCAGATGGCGAAACAAAGTGTGTGTGTGTGTGTGAGAGAGAGAGAGAGAGTGTGAGTGAGAGTGTGTTTGCATGAATTCGCGTGTGTGCATGCGTGCGTGTGCATTTGTGTGTGTGTGTGTGTGTGTGTGTGTGTGTGTGTGTGTGTGTGTGTGTGTGTGTGTGAGTGTGCGTGAGTGTGTGTATGTGTGTGTGTGTGTATGTGTGTGTGTGTGTGTGAGTGTATGTGTGTGTGCGCTTGCACATGCGTTCATGTGTGTGCAAGGAAACAGGTGCAACCTGGAATGCGGCCTTGTTGTTCTCCTACACAGGCATGCACACACATCGTGGTAAGGGACACAGGTGTGGACTTTACTGTTTGAATTTCAAACACCTTCACAAAAGCTTCGTGCGCATCAGGGTGTTCCCTCAGCGCTTTTACAATTGCTGTTTTACTATTGCTGTTTCAAAAAGCTTGTGTGCTCAAAAGTGGATAAGGTTCAGTGATTGGCAACCACAGGGATTGCGCCTTGCTCCCTGCCTCGACATCCACCAAGGACCTCTTGAGTCTTTTCAGCATCCCCATGGCGTTATGCTGGGTCAGGGTGGAGAGCACGCCGTAAATAATGACGCGCATCACCAGCGAGGGGTGAGATGGATGCCAAGGGCCTTTGGGCCAAGGCGCCCGGAGCGGTTCCTGCCTACGCTGCAGTTCCTGCACATCATCCAAGGCATGCAGCACTCCCATGCGCTGTTTATTAACTGCATAGCCAAGGCCAATGCCAGCGGGAATGAACTCGCGTGCATCGCACACGAATGCATGCTCTTGAGACAGGACGCATGCACATGTGTGTGTGCATGCGCATGCACAGCCACAAATACACAAACGCCCACACACATACACACACACACACGCACACACAGCAACACACACGGCACACAACACACAGCACGTGAGGTGCTCCTTTAATACACAACTTCAACTTGTGCATGCAGACATCATCTCAGGCTGCAGAGGACCCTTCCTGGAAATGCCACAAGCATTCACCAACTCCACCAGCCCAGCGAGACAGCGACAACAGCAACACACGAAGCGCGCTTGGCACAGAGCTTGGCACAGAAGGCTTATTATGCCATGCCTCTCTTTGAGGTGCGAGGTGTTGCACACATGCATGCATCAAAAACACCAGGCACATGATGGCAGTTTCAACGCGACGCAAGCCTGGGGGAATGACAGCAGCATTCATTGGTTTAAAATGCCAGGAGTGTGCATACATTGTGTAAAAGGTCAAATACAAACTGGGCAGACACAATTTCTGTTCATATAATGCAAGGTCTGCTTGCACTCTTGAAAGTCATTGAGTGGGCTAGGTAATTGCCTGGCTGTTGAGATCCTTCAAACTAAATGACTGTCGTTGTAAAAACATGCAAACATCTCTATGTTGATGTTGTGAGGGTGTACTTCTCTCTCTTCAGTTCGCAAATGTGCGCAATGCCATGCATGTGCAAAGTCGTATCATACTACGATGTGCATTTCATTCTGCTTAGGTGAGCGTGTTGTTTAATAAGTGCATGCAATACTACACACACAAATGTGCCAGCTATTCTGCAGTACTGCATTTGCTAATTCATTTCAATTATGCAAAAATATAAGTGTTACATAAAAGTACAATGTTAGCAGCCATCCTGGATTTCCCTTCCCTCCTTATACAGGGGGGACCCACAATGCTGTGCATAACTTTTTATGCAGGATGTGAAGCTGCAGACTCGGCGGAATGGCGATGCATTTGCCGTCGCAGCCTCCCAGGCACAGCAGGCACAACCAGGATCCCGACGCAATAGCTCAAGGGTGGCAGGGCAGGGCGCCACAGCAGTAGCAGCAGCAGCAGAACATCCTCTGCAGCTGATGACTGTCACCCCAACTGCAGGATCTCAGACGCGGAATGTGACAAACACCGCAGCCACATCCTGCTAGATCCGGTCAGCAACAGCGGGAAAGTGGATCCAAACGTGCTGATTCCAACTTGTTCATGCAGCAGCAACCATCTTTTGAGCCCATCTTCATGTATTGGTACCGAACATTTACGGCACCAGTTCATCCACTTATTTGATAATATTTCTGAAGGTGATATCAAAGGTTTTGTTTTTCAACATAACTCAGAATTTATTTGTGCAGCTGTCGATCTTTTTGATTGATTTATTTGTTGGGACCTATAGGTTGAGCAGCCATGCCAGGCTGGAGGCCTTTGTAATCCAAACTAAATAGTTACAATAGTTACAATGGGGGGTGACCTTCAGCCAGGTTGTTTGGCTGATCGGCTGCTGACTGGTCTCGGCCAGCCACAAATAAATCCATAAGCTCAGAAAGAAAAAGAAAAAGTCTATTGTTCTGCTGAGAAAG
>Ga0307947_1002139_pt1 | contig 15841 bp, 21 predicted proteins | sample OrgLakmetagen232_FD_201840 | JGI IMG/M metagenome (GOLD analysis project Ga0307947, IMG submission 201840) | Saline water microbial communities from Organic Lake, Antarctica - #232 | ecosystem: Environmental > Aquatic > Non-marine Saline and Alkaline > Saline | place: Antarctica: Organic Lake...
ACAAGTGTCACCTGCCTCAATGGTGTGAGTGGTGCTGCAGCCACCCTTGTTGGGATCTTCTGGCACATTCTCAGGCCTGGAGCCACTACTGCCTTCTGTGCACACAGACTGCCCGATGGCCAGCGCAACGCAGTCAATCCCAGGGTTCAGCTGCATGAACTGCTGCTTGGACATGCCGTTGCTGTCCCAGAGTGCCCAACAAGTGTCACCTGCCTCAATGGTGTGAGTGGTGCTGCAGCCACCCTTGTTGGGATCTTCTGGCACATTCTCAGGCCTGGAGCCACTACTGCCTTCTGTGCACACAGACTGCCCGATGGCCAGCGCACCGCAGTCAATCCCAGGGTTCAGCTGCATGAACTGCTGCTTGGACATGCCGTTGCTGTCCCACAGCTCCCAGCAGGTGTCACTTGCCTGGATGGTGTGAGTGGTGCCGCAGGTACTGCCTCCAATGCCTTCATCTGGCTTATTGTTGCTGTCCTGATCCCTCTCGCTTTCTGCGTTGCCATCACACTTGAGGCCACTGGGAGGGGCAGGGCAGTCTATTGGCTCCACTTGGTCACATGTGCGTGGCGTGGCCCAGCTCTGCTTGATTGCCCGCAGCAGCTCTTGGCCATCGTCAAGCTCTCCATCCCATGCCATGGTGCCCAGCAAGCCATAAGAGGCAGCGTAGCAGACCTAAGAGCATGAGCGCAGGCACTGCTCAATCAGTCTACATTGATCATGGCTGGTGCGCAAGCAAAGCACCAAATCTCCTGTAACTTGTGATGAGTAATTCAGTCAGCCCCCCCTGGCAACTAACATGTGATTCATAACGCTCTTACGTCTTTTTAAGCTACACCTGTGGTATGTGTAATTAAGTGTGAGCCAATTAAAGGAACTGCAACCAGCTGCTCAACCACACCTCACCTTCATGTGCAGCGTCTCAGGCGTGTCAAACCCGACCCAGTACTGCTGGTCTGATCCGTATTCTGTGTATGCAGCCATGCCCTGCTTGTCCACAGAGGGGGAGGTGCCAGAGGCCTTCATCTGCTGCTTTATTTCATACCAGGCCAGCATGCCAGGGGACAGGGTGCACGAGCCTTCTGGGGCAGGGCCTGAGGGTGCATGCGCAGGTTTGGCGTCAAGTGTTGAAACCCTTGACCAAAATGTGATTCCTTAGTAGTGGCTGGTGGTTTGGCGAGCACACAGGAATGTAGGGTAGATGGATGAATGGACAGATGTGTGGGTGATTGGATACGTGGGTGCATGCATGCATACACGGATGGGGAAAAGTGTGTGTGCGCGCGTGCATGTGCAAAGAATCAAACATTTGCAAAGCTTATATTGCACAATAAAATGGCCTGTCAAAAAGCATAAGTAGAAAGTTAAATTCTACACTGGTTAAAACAAGCCGAGGGACAACCCGGCACCAAAATTGCAAGTAGTATGGTAAAAAAAAAAGTCAAGTTCATTTTGTGTAGTGTCAATGTCACAGTTGGTAGCAGGGTTATTTGGGTACTGTACCTTACCCGATCCATCCCGGTGCCGAAATTTTCAGAAATATTGAAGGTAACCCTGGGTAACCCCGGACCCTCCAAAAAATAATTAGACATTCTGCACCGATTCCGGTGGGCATTTAGCCCAGCCAGTGGGTGTACGTGTGTGAGTATGCACCCACCAAACTTTATTTTCGCCAATCCCGGTCAAACCCGGAGCCTCAAAATAATTATATGTAAATAATTAATACCGGAACCATCCCGGAGGGCAAAACACGTTATTTAACCAGAAAGGTACGGTAATAACTGGGCCTGAGCGAAAACCGTGCGAGTTTTGCGTCATTGCACACTTTTTCGAGCCCTGCGTAATAATTGTAGCTGGAAAGCTAAATATTTGAAGCAGTACACGCGCAAAAATGCGAAAACATTTTTTTGCAGCAATGTGTGAGCAAGGCAAGCAGGAGTGGCCCCCTCTTCCTTTGCAGTGTCAGCAGCCTCCTCCTTGGCAAAGAGCAAGGGGAGGGGGGCGGGGGTTGTATTGCAGAACTGAGGGAGGAGGGGGCTCTGAGGAACGTGACCACGATGAGGCTAGGTTGAGGCTAGACACCATTACAGGACTTGAGTTTTGAGTAAGAACCTGATTTGCTTCTGGGACCACTGTTGACACACCCACCAGTAGCAGCCGCAATTCCAGGTTCAGTATTTCCACCAGGACTGGCAAGCTTGAAAGTGCGCCCATAGGTGGCAAGACCGAAAACAAGCTTGTTGGGAGGAACGCCTGCATCCAGATACTCTTCCAAGGCGGTGCTGATGTCAAAAGGTTTGCCGCACCATGAGCTAAGGCAATCCTTAATTGGGGTCTGGACCTGCATGACGTGCACCACACAATTTGTAACGTAAATACAGGATGGGTCATTTTCAATATCTTTCAGGAATATTGTGCCTTATAAGTACATACACTCTGCACTCATTAAACAAATTGCTAGAGTGCACAATGCACAGTGGAACATCGAAGTTTTGGGGTAACCAAGCATGTAAAGACGGTAATGAGCATCTTGGGCCTTCTGCGCCACATTCTCCCATGGAGAATGGAGCAGGGGGGGGTCACAAGGCCATTTTGAGGGGGTCTGTGATAGGAAGCTTTTTGGGCCCTACGATCGGAGCTCCCTGACTGCCCCGTTCCCAAGTTTTTTTAGGCAGTCCTGTTACTTACAAAGGGACCATACTGCAAAAAAGTGTGGGGGTGGTGCCCCGATGTGTGCGTAGAAGGGAGGAGAAGGTGCTGGGTAGGTGTGGAGTGCACTACCACATGGCTCCATTTGACTCCATGTGAGCTGCTGAGAAGGGAAAGTGAGAACAGCTTATGGGAATTTTGTGGGAGTTGGCGTTACAAGCAACACTGGAAAAACACTTGGCGCAGCTGGATTGTAGCCTCATGTGGTCACACTCATTTATCATGATCAGCAAGCGCTTGCAAGAACAATTTCATGCATGTAAATGCAACTGTGTGTGTTTGTGTGAGTGTGAGCGCTTGTGCATGCGTGATTGCGTGCATGCATGTGTGTGTGCGTGTGCACGTGTACAAATGTGTACACGCATGCATGTCTGTGCGAGTGCATGCATCCATACATGCGTGTGTGTATGTATGTGTGTTTTTATGCTTCAGCAACTCCTCATGTGTCACCATGTATGGAGGAGCGTCGCTACTGGCACAACTCGTTGCCCAGCACCCAAAGCCTCCCGTGACTTTAAAAACTACCTTAAATAGTTGAATATAAATATAGAATATAATTGCTGTGAATGGTGCAGGAAATTGCTGTGAATGGTGCAGGAAATTGCTGTGAATGGTGCAGGAAATCGCGACCATGCTGGGCATGCTGCGGTCAGCATGGTAAGACAGAGTACACTTGGCCACCAAACTCAGCATAGCTGCTCCCATTGACATGTTGATTGAACCTGCAGCCTTGGATGCAGTCCGTAGGGCCCAGGAGGGTGCTAATTGAAGCAATGTAATTTTAACTGGGATGAAACATTTCATGTCCCCCAGGAGTTAGGGAGGGAAGTGCAGGGAGTGAGCTTTTAGAACCAAATTTGTGTTCTTTAGCAAAAAAGGCAACATTAGGGGCTCCGCCCCTAACCAAGGCTGCGCCTAAAAAATTTCCAGGGCCGTGGACAGCCTGCTTTTGCACAAGTTTTAACGAGAAAAACTATGTTTAAAATATTTGATTAAGCAAACAGCGAAGAATCTTATTTTTGGGATTCATGAATAACTAATAATGGTACCTCAATTCATTCTCAGCAAGTTACTTAAGACCCCCCCCCGAAATTAGACGGTGTTCAAAAACTTATCCATGCATGTTCAAAACCTGTGGAGAGCAACTTTTACACATCAGGTGTGATAAAATTGATGACCTTGCAGGCCTAGGTTTCTTAATAGATCACATTGTAGAGCAACAAATCCTAATAGATCCAAAGAACTGAAAAGGTGGCAACTTGCACCCAAAACCAGTAATGCCTTTTCATGCTAAGCATGACCAAAAAGCACCACCGGTCCGGTTTAATTAAAGACGTCCCTGACCAAGATGGGCCCATCATGGCTGTTTTAAATTTGAGTCTCACCTGCTGACTGATAAGGTATCACTTTATCTGAATATGCAGATGCTCTTAATTCACCATCAAAACCTTGCCTAATAAATTTCAGAACGATTCACAGGGTTGCCCAGTCAATGATCCATAAACAGCAATTCAACGGCTCTTGCCCCAAGCAAAAGGGCACCAGGGTTGACGTTAGGTGGCTGCATGGATGTACTCAAGTGTGAAGTTGCGGGTTACGAAGGACGCCTGTGTAAATTTACACAGGCGTCCTTTGTAACCTTTAAAGGGCATGTAAGAGAGGCTAATTTGGGGAACCCTCTCAAACATCTTAGTGCTTCTCCCACATATATTATCGAGCCTTTTTACCTGAGCGGTGCTTGTGCCTGGGAAGGATCCACCAAAGAAATCGTATGACATGATGCCAATCCTGCAGTATAGAGGGTTTGGTTTCTCAGTAGATGTTAGATGTCCTGCACTCATGGCCCAGGTAATAGCAAACTCCTTTCGGGGGCTAACTCTCAGTACACTTGGCCTGCTAAGGGTGCCACTCATCTCAGCAGCTGTTCCAAGATCTAATGGAAAGCAGCAGCATCCATCGCCATGTGCCAGGACATGCAGCTGTATTATGAAAAAAAATCATCATTTCACCCAAGTGAGAGTTCTGCACCCCAGGTGAGCAACTGGCAGTACCCGCTCCATACCCATCAATGATTTAGCTTGCTGTCAGCGGTGCCATGCAGAAGCAGCAGCGGATTCACCCACCAGTCCAAGTACTTGTGAATCTCTTGCAGCTCGTAGTGAGGCTCCGTGTTCAGTGCTTTTGTGGCAGCAGTCAGCAGGAGACCAGCTCCCTGGCAAGCTGGGTACATCTCTTTCAGGAGCAACGTGAAATCTCGGCGTTCTCTTTGTGTTTCAGCTGTGGGCAGGAGCAGGCAACGCATTAGGAATGCCATTAAGAACTAAGCTCAGCGTTTTTTTCAAAATATTTGCTTGAAAGGGCTTGCTTAATGATTGACTGCTTAAAGTACAGAACATTGCAGCCTCCTAGACCCCTGCGCATACTATGCACATGCTTGCACAACATGCATGACTTCTTTATGCACTCAAAGGGCACATTTCAGGGAAACCTTACTTGAAAACTTCGGGTTCTCAATGCCGAAGTAAAGAGAATGAGTGGGGCAGCTCCGCATGTTGCCCAACAAACGATGGTCAGTCTTCTCCTTTATTAAGCAACTTGCAACTCACATCCTCTTCCCAGAGCGAGCAGCACAGCCCACCAACTGCATTTTCCATGTGAGCCTCATGACTGTGCAAATGTTGTTCCTATTGCGCCCTCTTTACCACTTCACATAACAAAAACCTACACATGCAGAGTTCACTCAACAAGCAAAATGTAAGGGAAGGATTGGGGAGCAAGCGCTCCCCACCAAACAACACTCCGCACCCTTGAGCTGCCAGTTGGGGTACTCCCAGTCAAGGTCGATGCCCTTGAAGCCCTTTTTCTTTGCATAGTCGATGGCAGAGGCAATAAACTTGGCCCGTCCAGCACTGCTTCTTGCAAGAGCAGGGAAGATGGTGTGCGAGTCCGTACCCCTGCGCAGGGGTGCATGCATGCACAGGTTGAGTAGCAGGGAGGGGTTGTCGGGTAGTCCTGACCTTGATCTTTAATGCTCGCTTGTACATTTTTTGCTGCAAGCAGCAGTAAAAGCTCGGCAGTGAAAGAGTAGCAAGGGGAAGGAGTGCATTGTAAGGGTCTTAGCAACCCTCCCATGCCACTGTTTTCTGGATAGTTAGTGGGAAGCAGATATACTGCAAAGGATGCATGTAGGAAGTCTATCTACTTGAGTGGAGCTTGTCAGAAATTGAGTAGTGCTTGTGCTCTTTAAAACCTCCTTCTGCCCTTGCTAATTTTTGCAGTTGGCCCTTATAGGAGATCACCATCTCCTCGGCCATTGCAACAAAAACAACAACAATATTTGAGTGCCAGCTCATCATCCTAATCGTAATTATGAGAGAGATAATTCTTTGAATAATTCAGTTCCCAGGATTGTAAACATGTCAAAGATCACAAAATACAGCGTGTTCACTTCGGTGGGAATGAGCTTACTTGAAGACTTCGTCTGATCAAGAGCAGCTCCACCCCCCTTTCAGTTCCCAGGAATGTGAACATGTCAAAGATCACAAAATACAGCGTGTTCACTTCGGTGGGAATGGGCTTACTTGAAGACTTCGTCTGATCAAGAGCAGCTCCACCCCCCTTTCAGTTCCCAGGAATGTGAACATGTCAAAAATCACAAAATACAGCGTGTTCACTTCGGTGGGAATGGGCTTACTTGAAGACTTCGTCTGATCAAGAGCAGCTCCACCCCCCTTTCAGTTCCCAGGAATGTGAACATGTCAAAGATCACAAAATACAGCGTGTTCACTTCGGTGGGAATGGGCTTACTTGAAGACTTCGTCTGATCAAGAGCAGCTCCACCCCCCTTTCAGTTCCCAGGAATGTGAACATGTCAAAAATCACAAAATACAGCGTGTTCACTTCGGTGGGAATGGGCTTACTTGAAGACTTCGTCTGATCAAGAGCAGCTCCACCCCCCTTTCAGTTCCCAGGAATGTGAACATGTCAAAGATCACAAAATACAGCGTGTTCACTTCGGTGGGAATGGGCTTACTTAAAAACTTCGTCTGATCGAGAGAAGCTCCACCCCCCGATGCTGATCAGTGGAATTGGCCCGTCTGGCAGGCCTGCAATCAGCTCATCCGCATTCTCCTCTACGTCTACCACTTTAAACTCGGGTGTCACCTGCACGAAGACACGTTGCCATTATGTTACTGTTCCAAGGGCTGAGGAGGTAGTGATCTCTATGAGATCCAACAGCAAAAAAGAGATTAGGGCACATACCGCGGTAGCATAGCATAGCCAAAGCAGCAGGGCAACGTACATTAACACATTGCCTGCAAGGCGCGCTTTACATTGTAGTACATACCACAGCAGCATGAAAGTGCAACAAGGCAAGTTAGAGCATTGGCAGCGTAAAAATAGGAGAAGTACAACATGGCACATTCGCCACTCAGCAGCACAGCAGAGCAGGAGCAAATATTCTACATCAATGCACCTGCAGGGCAACTGGGCAGAAGCATGTCCACATGAGAAGGGGCAAGCTGCACACATGTACATGCTTGCATTGTCAATGCCTATGGACCCACCTTGGCAAAAGCATAAAATATATGGGTGTACAGGTTGGGGTCAAGGTGCTCAGGCTTGTACGCATACTCATCGCAGAAAGAGGGCCTCCCATTATCGGACCTGCACGTGATAACTGGGCTGGGCCGTGAGTGCGCATATTTATGAGGAGCTAGCCTAGAAGGTGCAGGTGGCTTGCCACTGTGGCAGCTTTGTCAGCAGGCATCATTGCCTAAAAACAAGAAGCGAATTGGTGCTAATCATGTGCTCTTGGGCTAACCAGTGCATGTACGTGAAAGTTGTGATGGAGCTGCCCTAGCAATATCCCCATCCCATGTGATGGCCCTTGCTCGCCCACCTGCGCCATTGTGCCCAGTCTGTGGTGTATATTGCATTGACCTGCGTTACAATGAGTGTGTGTGTGTGTATGTGTGTGTGTGTTTATGTGTGTGTGTATGTGTGCACGTGTGTGCACGTGTGTGTGAGTATGCCAGCATGTGCATCTTAGATTTAACTCCTTCAGTGGTAAACTAGTACAAATTTTGGACGTCATGCCCAAAGCCAATTAGAAAACTAGTGGTGGGTCACTGGGCGTATACATTGTCTATTGGTATCCTCTTTGCAGAACTCAGGTGAAAAGGAGAGTCCTAGGTGCATGGTCAGAATTCAAGCCACGGGCGCATGCTCAGGATGCAAGGCATAATCAAGGCAAATGTCCAAAAATAAGCAAGCACTAAAGAACATTGTTGGTCTTTCAGATGGATGAAGTGGGTTTTAGGGGGGTTAGGGGGGGATGGGGAGCTACGGTCCTCCCGCAAAACTTTTTGATATGACGTCCACTACTTTATAACTTTTACTCTCCTGCTCGCTGCAGCCCTTATGATCTTGGCTTGAAGCAGTGCCGTGAGCTTGCAGAAAGTAGTCATCTGGAAAGCCTCAGGTCCAAGGCTTATGTGATGCAGTGCGCATTCACACACACACACACACACACACACACACAAAACACACACACACACACACACACACATACACACAACTTTGCCCGCACACCTCAAAGCCATGTTGCCCCGGGTCAACAACGCCGGCCGGCTCCCCACTGATGGCCAGCTCTGTGTCGCAGGCCACTACACCAACCGAGACAGGTAAGAGGGAAAGCCCCACAGTCATGGTGTTGGCCATGCCCACAGGGTCATCGCTTGTTGTCATAATTGCAGCTCCCGAGTATTCTCCGCTGATTGGAAGAAACGGAATAAGATCCAGGCTTACAGAGGCCAGACGACTCTGTCCGGCAATGTCGCTGAAGCCAGCGGCATCATAGAAGGAGAAGCTGAAGCCCACCGAAATCGAGATGTCACCTTGAACCCCGGTGCTACGAGATTGGCATTTGCAAACACACAGATGGATGCATGAACACAGGAAGCCAACCACATGCAAGGCGCATTAAAAAAAGGGGTGGTGATTTGGTTGGGAGACCTGAGAAAGGGCTCGTTATTTAAGGAAGCATGTGTTGACCAAGCCGTGCATAAACAAGCACGCCTCATGTCTGCACAAATACCCCACCATACCCATCTCAATTGCAATTGAACTCTCTGGTAAGGCAGATGGTGAAGGCGTTCGTCTTGGTCAGTCAGTCAGTTAGTTACTTACAAGGGGTCGAGGAGGTAGCAATTCCCTATAAGAGGCCACAGAGGCCAAAGTGAAACGAGAAAGGAGGCAAGAGAGGGAGGAAAAAGCTAGAAAGCAGGAAGACGAGCAAAAGGTGTAGATTTTTGCTGATTAGTGACATGGTGGTGAGTCTGCACTTGCACACAATTTGGCGGCTTGCCATGGCTGCTGTTCTGGTAGCCAACATGAAAAGGCCCACTGCACTTTGTGAATCAAGACTGCACAGCAGAAACCCAAAATACTTGGGTTTCCTGGTCCTCCCCGCCAAGAATTATGTGGCCTTCTACCAATTTGGACGCTTGGCAGAGAGAATATTGACTCCTCGGCCCTTGTAACAATAACAATAACAATTGACTCAAGCTGGCCACCCACCACTCTGTCTTGTAGCACCCAAACTCGTTCGGTTCAGGTCCATAAGCCACCCCCCACTCGGTGGCCTTGGCAATAGGATTGCTGAAAGCGAACAGTCCTCCATAGGTGTGAGCCTTGCCCTCAGACGTGGAGAAATCTGCCAACCGCTGCTCAAACATGCTGCGAGGCAGGGCAAAGAAGTAGAGCCCGTTGTTATTATAATGTAAGCCCAGATCTTGTGGGCTGTATGATGTGCAAAAAAATGAGTGCAAACTCCCCCTTGCAGGCTTGAGCTATAATAGTTCCAAAAACGGCAAACCTCTGCAGCATAAAAAGGGTTGGTATGATGTATATCATGGAATCGTTCAACTATCTCATATGCTATTTCATGCTGTTACATGCTAGCTAACAATCTGCACATTCAACATTGCGGAACATTAACATATAATCTCAATATTTTTCCTAATCTCAGTGTGCTCTTCCTAGACTTTAGTTCTTGGGCATTGCTATGTCCCTTTGATGAGCACCGTGTAACATTCAACATTCAACAATTGCGGTAAATTAATCTACAGTCTCAATATTGAGGTTGAAAATGAGTCATTGTGGATTCCCTTGCCCATTACTCCGAAAGTAGATGGACAGTGTGAATTCTGGTTGATTACTGCGTCTGATAACTTTAAACTTTGCTGCAGACTTTTCCTTTGGGCACAAACACTCCAACCTAAGCACAAACCAGTTATTGTTATTACGTTATGGAACAGTAAGTCCCTCCCTCTAAAGAAGCATTGCAAGGGTCGCTCACTACAGTCACACAGGGATGATGTTAGGTGTTGCGCTTTAGCCCCAGGAGATTGCATAATCCTCATTATCAACTAATACAAGAGTAACAGGCCGACTTCTAGAGGAAAGAAAAGAAGATACCACGGGATACCTAACCCACCTTCTGCATGTATGCTTGTTGTGGATGTCAAACTCGCCTGGCGCGCAGACATGAACAAAGGGCTGACAGGCGAGATTCGGGCCACACTCATACCCTGCCACACAGGGCTGGCCCATACGCCTGGGCACATCAAAGCACTGCACAAGCAAGATACAGGTGTCCTGATTGTAACAGTGACGGCAACATTGTGATCTGATACCCTCTGAGCATGTCCTTTGGGCCTTCTTCCTCTTTTCCAACTGGAAGAACTTAATCAACCAAGGGAGAAATATCTGCACCTGTCCAGCCCAGTTGTTGACTAAAGGCGCTCTACCTTGACAAGTGCAACTTTAGCCACCCAATGGGCTTGACCTGAGCTGCTCCTGCACAGCTTGCTCCCTGGCTCAGCTTGCCCTGGCCACTCGACATATTACCCCAAAGTCCAAAGCAAAACCTTTGTATTTACACAGCAAGTATACCTTGTGTACGCCAGGATGACAGTTCAATCCAGCTCCACACTCATGGCCATCCACACAAGGCTCATCAAACTGGCGGGGAACGTGGTAACACTGCAAATAGCCATGTGCAATAGCACCAGTCTTGCCAACAAGCGAATGAGCACAAGATATTGTATTGAGCAAGCCTCAGGACTGTCTGAGAAGCAACATTAAAATTACCCAGCAGTATCATGCAGCCGTACTCGTGACACGTAATCAAAGCTATCAGAGAGCAGATCTGGCTCTAGAGCATGCCCTCATTCTCACACATGCCCTGTTTTTACCTTGTGGACGCCTGGCTGGCAGCTGAGACCATCAGCACAGGGCCGTGTTGTATGGCATGCCTCACCCACTTCACCTAGCTTGCGGCACACATGAACGCCAGCCTCACACACGAGGCCGTCTGCGCAGTAGTAGCCCAGGACACATGGTTCTCCCTCCTGGCGGGGACTGTGGTAGCACTGCATTCCAGGGAGGAGGAGCCAATAAGGTTTCTGGTGGTGAATTGGACCAGGTCAAGCTCCTGCACTGCTTGTGAGAGGTCGTGCTCCTACCCCACCAGGATGCCGTAAGACTGTTTTTGATTTGTAACATGGGGCCGAGGAAAAAGTGTCTCTTATAGTGGCCACTGCAAAATGAAAAGGGAAAAGGCAAGGGTGAGAGTAGAAAGCCACCAGGCGCAAAATGAAAGCCAGAGGAGGAGGCAAAGGTCATTGAAAGAAAGCATGAGCAGGGTTGGCCAACTCCGTATATTTCCTCAACCCCTATGCACCTACCCTTTAACAAAATATACGGAAGTGGCCAACCCTAAGCATGAGGGGCACAGGTTAAAAAAAAGTTACAGATAGCTTAAGTATGATCGCGATGATCATGAGGGCAAGGGGTGCAAGCATGGGGCCACAAGCATTACTGTACCAGGGCTTTCCTATCTGCTGGTCTGACATCCAGCACTGACTTCTACTTTTCACAACTGCAGCAGCACCATAGGCTTGGTCATGCATGCATAGGCAGCCAAACCTGGCCAGCAGGCAAACCAGATGCGTGCAGCTAAAAGCTCAAATCTGGAAGGGGGCTGAGTTGAGGGAAAACACGAGGGAGTACAAATCAAGTTCTCCATCAATGCACAAATAAACTGGCAATAATAACCCTTGGCCTTACTTCCAACCTCCCACCTTGTGCACGCCTGGCTGACAGCTCAGGCCGTCACAGCATGGGTAAAACACCGAGCAACCAGTTCCGCTTGTTTGGCAGGCCTCTGCAGCCTCCGGCAGTAACACCATCAGCAGCAGCAGCATTGGCAGCAACGCCTTTGGCTGAAAGCGCTCAAGCATGCCTGCCTGTAACACATTTGGTGGATGCTTCAAAGCGTGCATTCCCACACTATTCTGAGTGCAGACAGAGCATCATTCTATATTTATACGCTGGTCTACTACCCTCCTTGATATCAAAAACAAGACTAATGACTTAATGGCTTGGAATCCCCACGCACCGTAGACTGGAGACTTGCCCGCGGTGCCGCGTGCGTGCCTCGGCTTAAAATTTATTTTTCGAGCTCTGCAAGACCTGCGTTGCAAATCGAGCAGGTTAAGATCCTCGTGAGTGATGACACGATCAAGCAAGCGGAACTACACCTGGTGGAGCCGAGGGAGTCCTAGGGATACCCTAGTAGCACGGGAGTGAGTGGCCGCGAGAGTCGCCTTCACAGAGTTTATTAATTTTACCCACATTGAAAAATAAATTACCAAGATTATAATTTGATTGTGGCCCTGATGAAGCTTCGGACCTCAAAGAAAAGTTTTTTCAGGGCCGCACTTATGTAACTGTTGCAGCGAGTGTACACCGGGATTAAGGAATCTTTGAAGTGTCAGTGAATCTTCATTTTCTTTATGAATGAGAAATCTTTGATACGGAGTGGCAGGGAACAACTGAGGGCAACCGGCAGCACCCAAGCAGCACCGCCAGGAGAGCCACCAACCCTAGACAGCAACGACCAAAGGATCTTGGTATTCTTCAGCGATATACACCTCGGTGAGATCAACAGTCCGAGTTAATTGTTCCGGGTTAACTGCTACGGGTTAACTGTAGTGGGTTAGGTTTTGGCTGGAGCTGTTTTGGGGTGCTTTATTTGTCGGCATTACAATTATGAGGTTGGTCAGTGCTAATCAGGGCACTTGTTTTATCTGGCCCTTCTGAGGCTTGAGGGTGGTCATTGGGTAGTTTATTAATTTTGTTGAGTCTTGAGTGTTGTCCGGAACCCAAGGCTGTTTGGTAGGGATGGTTATGTATGTTTTGAATTTCCCACTTTGCCTCAGGGATTTCTTTGGAAAATTCTCTTAGCCAGTCTTCGTTGTGAGCATTGATGCAGACCCTGCCCTTGGTGTTCCATGTGGAAATGATCTTCAATTCCCAGGAGTGTTTAAAAAGTGGTATTTGCATGTTGTTCCAGAAGGGCATCTTCTCATATTGGAGTTGGTTTGATGGGATGGTGCCCAAGAGTTTATATATGTGTGGGTTATTTGTGGCAGAGTGATGCATAGGAATTTGTGGTCATATTTTTATTTCAAGAAGGGAGGAGCATGAATATGGCTGTTTCCTCTGTGCTGACAGCAGCAAAGTAGATGGCGTGTATTGTTGCTAAGAGCATGGTGTTTTCATGGTAAATGGGATGGCAGATGGAGAACCCAGAAAATCGGGAGGAGAAGGCATTGGTGCTTGCTCCAAACACTTTGTCCCTTGGGTCCTCATTTCAGTAGTGGGGGAATCTGGGGTCATAGTCGAGGGGGGATGCCATTTTTTCTTTAGTGACCAGGGCCCACTTTTAAAAGGTGGCGGTGATGTGGGAGGGGAGTATCCGTGCAAAAGAGCCTTTGATTTTTTTGTTCGTATGTTAAAAGACAGAGGTGTCTTTACGTGCAATGAGGCTTACAAGTTCTGATGCAGAGCTAATGGGAGGAGGTTGGACGTGATCGTGTAGACCGCTGCATTTTGCCCTGTCAAAGGCCTTTCGTAGTATGTTAAGGCGCTCGGGAGTAAGCATACCATTACACTTTCCGTCGACATTGTAAATACAAGCTACTGTGTCAGTGTACACTTCAGGAAGCATGGTGTCATCTGGGGAGGATAGGGTACTCTTTTCTTGGAACTCCATGAGATCAATGGTTGTGATCCAGTACTCACAATGCCCTGTGGCCGTAATATCAGCCTGTGGGTTGGTGGGCTGGATGCCAAAGCTAACTTTGTTCCAAAGATCGACATTGTAGGGTTGGTACTAGTTGCCCTCTTGGATGGCAGAGAACCCTTGTTTTTGAAGATCATTTAGGTGTTCATCTGGTGCAGGCTGAGATAAGTTTGGTGCGGCGATATGCTCTTCAAATTTATTGAGGCTCTGCTTGAAGCTTTCACAACTGTTTTGTAGGTCTTCTGGCTCCTAGGTTGGGTTCCATGAGACTTCTACAATCTCTCTTTTCTGAAAGTGGATACGGCTTTCCTTTTCATTTTGCTTCAGATTGATACAGGCAGGGCAGGCCCATGAATCGTTGGCATCAATAGCTTCCCTTTCAGTGACGCTGCAGCAGCTTATTTTAAGCATTGCCAGTGGTAAGTACGGTTGCAAACGTCACAGATGTACATGTCTTTAAAAGGTAAGGAGAGGTCTGGAGATTCAAGTCCTAGATGGTAGGAGCAAATTTCACAGCTTGCACACTTAATTTGGCTCCGGGCAATGGTCTAACTAAATTTAGGCACTAGTCCAACTGATTTAAAGAGGGATGGGGCCCAAATTTCTATAGTCATAGGGGCGTAGTGTGTGTGGTATTGTTTCTGTCTTTTTTGGAGTGTATCGTCTGTCTTTTTTTCTGGGGGTGAAGAACCTTCAATCATCTATGTGCAGGATGATTTTTTTTTATAACAGTAGAGTGTGTTAATGGCCTCTGTGGGTGTCATAGAGAAAGCCTTATCCTTCTCGTACGTCCAGAATTCTTGTTGAATATGTGTGGTGCGCAAGGGGATTAGGTTCAGGCTAGGGAGGTCATGGGGTATATCGAGGATCTCACATCTTCTTTTCCTTTGGGGTCTGCGCTGTGATGCTGGTGCTTAGTGGTCTGCAATATCAAGGGTTGGGTTGTTTTTTACCTGGTAAGTTATCGGGTTGATGATATTGATATGCTGAGTGGGAGGAGTGATTATTTATGTGAACGCTTGTGTTGCATGGTGATTGTGGCTAGTGATTTGCAAGCGTGTGGTGCGTTTGTTTGGCTGACTGTTTGTAGGTTGTTCAGTAGGCTGAAATTAATATTTGTGAGTTTAAAGCATCAGTGTCTAGGATTTGAGTCAGGGGCGTATGTTGCTGGCTTTTTGTTTGGCTGCGTGTCCTCTTTCTGGTACCGGGGAGGGTATCTTGTGTCTGCCGTGCGCGCTTTGCTTGTGGCCTTGGGAGAGAGTGGCCAGTTAGTTAGTGGGTGCAGGGTCAGAGAGGCAAGTAATAGCTGTAGTTTGTGGCAGTGGTATTGGCGATGTGCTCGTAGAGTTGTGGTTCCTTTTTGTTTGGTTGGATACCCTTTGTGAGTAGCGTTGTGAGCGCAGGGTTTCCGTTCGTGGTCAAGGTGGAGGCCCTACCACTGTTGTGATGAGGGAGTGCTGTGTTTGGGGAAACTCAGTGTGGGATATGTTGCCATGTGCTGTGCGTTTCCTGGGTCGAGCATTGGATTCTGTACATTGGGGGGTAATTTCCTCCAAAAATGAAGGTGGAGGTACGTTGAGTGCAACATGACCTTGAATTTCTGTTTGAGGTTCGGTTGTGATTATAGAGGAGGCAGGGGATGTTTGCGGCTCTTGTTGTGTGTGGTAGGTGCCGTGGTCTGGGTGGGGGGGGTAGTTGCTCTTGTGGCTTGTGTGGGGCGTTTAGGTGGTGAGGGGATCCTAGGTTAGTCGTTAGTAGCCGCCCGTCAACAGGGTTCTTCGGCCGTGTTAGCCTCTCTTTGCCGTGCTTCTATGCTTGCCGCTCTTGTCTCAACAACTGCAACTACGTGCGAAAAAAAATAGAGCCACTGTACTCGTTGCAGTGGCTCTCTCAATTTTTGTCGGGTCTGGCGACCTGTGTTGGTTATGCATGGTTATCAGGAGACCAGCCTCGCCGTCTCCTCTTCACGTGGCCCTC
>Ga0307947_1002140_pt1 | contig 15832 bp, 17 predicted proteins | sample OrgLakmetagen232_FD_201840 | JGI IMG/M metagenome (GOLD analysis project Ga0307947, IMG submission 201840) | Saline water microbial communities from Organic Lake, Antarctica - #232 | ecosystem: Environmental > Aquatic > Non-marine Saline and Alkaline > Saline | place: Antarctica: Organic Lake...
TGGGGCAGAAACCAAATTGTGAGTCTGGTATTTGGTGTTCAGCAAGAGCCCAGTCCATCAATAAGTCCCTGACCACGTTTGCAAAAAGTCTGTAGACACAGCCATTGATTGCTAGCAAGCGATAATTCTGTGGGAATGTAATTGGACCTTTCTTGTGTAGAGGCGTGATTTTAACTTTGTGCCAAAGATGTGGGGTGACACCGTCTGACAGAAGCAGATGGAACAAGTCAGTAAGAAGGGGAAGCCACACGTTTTCAGTGTGACTCTTACCACGATCATCCCGAACCGTTTTTTCTGCGTGTTTGATAGAAGAAGCAGAGAAAGGGTCTAAACCTGGGCTGGACTGCGTGCTCATGTTTGAAATGTTTTTTTCAATGGTGGTAGCCAGAGTATGTATAGGGGGTAGCTCGTACACAGGTGCTTGCTCATTGCTATGTTGAAAGGTAGTGTTCATGTTTCTGTACCTTCCAACAGGACCGGGTGGGACTGCAATGTCAGAAGGAAGAATTTGTCCAGACCGCAATTGGCCACTGAGTAACTGATGCCGTGTAGCTACATTAAATTGACGTACATTAAGTGCAATTAATTAAACTCTAAATGTTATCCAAATAGAAGAGTTAGGTGCCATGCCGTCACTGCCATTGACTGGCAGTGACGGATCATGTGACAAGCTGTTAACTAGAGATTCACAAAAGTTTCACAAGAGTTTCAGATTAAATTTAAATCAGCCAGACTGTTCGGCTAATCAGCCTGTGACTGGTCCTCGCCAGTCAACAATAAATCAGACACAAAAGAAAAAGGTTGTTGTTGTGTTGCAAGAGGAAATCATAAACCAAATTTCTCCTTATAGCACAAACGTCTGCATCTCTACACATCAAAGGGGCATGCACTTTATGTGGGGAGTGGTTTTCACTGCCTGCGTAGTTTTTCTTTTCTTTTCTTACAAGCAAGCAAGACGGTCACACAAAAGAGAGTTTTTTATGATCACAAGATGATTGATTGAGGATGTGTGCCCTAAGCCTGAAACAACTGGCATTCTGCAGGGCATGTTGGGACAGATCCAGATGCACACGTCTTGGCGAATAGGGGCATGCACATTAAGATCAAATGGCACTGCAAAAAAAGATTGGCGTGTTGCCAACTTGCTGTTTGTGTCCTGTGGGTTAAATCCCTCAACATCTCTCCACACTGCTCGCAATCTGTGCCTGAGTTCAAGTGAACTCTTGAATAGAAATGGAAGTACCTGCCGCACTGCTTGCACAAATGAATCACAACGCCGCAACCCTTTAAGAAGCATCTAAGACCCGGTCCAGCAGGAGGGGTCACGTGAATGCATGCTCAGATCCGCTTTCAGCACCCTGCTTGACGCCTCACTGTTTGGCTTGAGCATATTATACAACTTGACAACAGACCTGAACCAGTAAAACTGCAGTAGCTCGTGTCTACACTCCCTCAAGACAGCCCAATTCGTAGTGGTACGCTTAATAACACCCAGCGTGCCCTTCAAGGAGCACGCACATGTGTCACACTTATTGCAAATCACCCGTGAAGACCTCATCCTCTTTAATAATAAACTCAGTGCCCCACAGCTGTCCAGCATACGTACCTGCTGGGAGGACATACGTTTTCCCAAGCCACAGGGACACAAATGGCCTATTCACCAGAGAGTTTTCACGTACAAACTGATGAACCAGAAAAGCAGCCATAAAAGGACCAGCTGCGCGCTTAGAGGACTTAATCGTGCTCATGCGCCTGTAAACATCATACCCATATACTTGAAAATTTATCTGTGTGCAAGCAGCACTCTCTCAATTTTAAACACAGGCACATTTGAACCAGACGAATTGAAATGCACCACCTCAGACTTCGCAGTATTGATGATAAGGTGCTTTCTCTGAGCATACCAATTTAAACGTCTGAGCATGGTCTGCAGCGCATCAGGATCGTTAGCCATCAGAGTCAAGTCATCAGCATACAACATGTGCGTCACAGACGAACCAGTTGTGCCTGTGACAGCGCCTTGAACACCCTCTGCAATCTCATCAACATCATTCACATACAGAGAGAAAAGCAAAGGGGTCAAAGGGCAGCCCTGCTTCACACCTGTGTGAGGGTAAACTAGAGCAGTCTTCTCTCCATCCTTCAAAATGTGTTCATCGTCGTCATTCATGTCGTGAACAATGGACAAAACAGAGGCCGGCATGCGTGTGCGCTGCAAGTGTTTCCAGAATTCCTGTCTAAGGATGGTGTCATGCTTGTTTGAAATTAATGAACACAGTGTGCATGCGGCCAGATCCACCTGGGTTGAGTGTGCGTGCAGCCAGATCCAGCTGCGGCCAGATCCACCTGGGCTGGAGCGTGTTACTATTGATTCCCCCAATCTGTGTGTCAGGGATCTTTTTTGAAGCCATGCACCAGTCTGTGACAAGAGAGCGGATCACATTGCATACATGCGGTACATTGTGCCACTGACAGCCAGCATGCGGTAATTATTAGGATCAAGAAGGGGCCCTTTCCATTACAAAGGAGTCAGCTTGGCATGCTTTTCAAAATGTAACAACTTAAAAAACAATCGTTCTGTGCACCCTGCATCAAAAGGGCCTCCACATCTTGCCCGTGACCTAAAGGAACAGCCATATCTCTAGCAGACAAAGCCACACTCCCATGTGCCAATTGAGCTGCCTCTCGGGGCCAAAAGTCACTCAGTGAAAGCAAGCAGGCTGAAAGTGGGACAGGGACTCACCACCCTGTGCCCCTGTGGGACAGGGACTCAGGGAAAGCAAGTCACTCAGTGAAAGCATGTGGAAAGGTCTATTAAGCAATTACTGCTTGCACTACCTCAGCATTAGTGCTCCCACCGGGCCTGCCTTCTTAGTCTGAGAAATAGCGAACCCCGAGCTAGGCTGAAGACCAACACAAGTAGTTGCAAGGAAACTTCAAGCTTTTTGTAAAGTAATGTGCAAGGGAGAGGGTTGAGTGAGCTTAAGCCGAACTGAGGCGCTCATAGGGCGCGGCAAAGGGGCTTGTATGGTGCGTGCCTTTGTCTGTTCAACAAACGGAATTTGTAGGTCCAAAATATCTGTGGGTATGCTGCCTACAAGCAGTGTGCGGTCTCATCTGTAGCATTGTTTGCATGTTTTTGCATGGTCTTATGGGGGGAAATGTCTTGATCATGCTGCTAAGCATAATGTTTTCCTTGTTGTCCATCCCTGTGGGCCAGGAATTGAATAGCCCAGAGCCTTGGATTATTTGTATCGTCAGAAGGGTGGTGGTTGGGAACTTTTGAATTACCAGAACCCAGAAGGGTGGTTGGGAAACAAGAAAGGCTTATGGATTCTGATCTGGAGGTAGCTGCCCTGTTCGCCTTCCGGGTTTGGATCCGCCTGGTAGCGTGAGTACTTCGCCGTCCTACAGCTCCGTCTCCGTTTCCTTAATCCATGCTTGAAATGTTATCACCCCTGCGTAGGTTTTCTGTTTCTTTTATTTATTCTGATGAAGTTGTGTTATTTGCTAAGCACAGGGTTTTTTACTACTAGTACGATCGTGATGCATGTGCTGCCCCTCGCACATGAGTTGTATGTATGCCAACATTTGCCTCCCTATTTCTTGATATCCTCAGTGTGAAAGTCCATGTTTTAATGAGCCCAAAACACACAGATGATGATTTCCCCTCTTTGATTTAATGCGGTCGGTTGGTCCTGGCAGATGCTTGATTGATTTCACTGGTTTTATTAAGTGCTGCAATGTCACAAACTGCGTTGCACCTTTCCAAGGGTTCTTTTGTAGGTGCTACAAGTCTGTGGTGCTACAACAAACACTCCTCACGTTTCAACATCAATTACATACGCAGCCTGGCAGTCACACTTCTCGACTGATGGCACATGTAACATAAATGAAAATAGCAGAGGAGTCAAGGAAATGTCTTGCTGAGAGCTTTCAATAAAAATGGGTCGACAAACAGTTTGAAAAAGCAGACACTTCACTTCCTCTCCAGTTATGCCCTGGCTAGTGAGAGCTTTGCAAATCATATGCTGCTTATCATGTACACGCTCCTGCTGCGCATCCCATAGCATGGAACTGAACAGCATCTGGCATTCTTCCCAATATGCAACCGGACACATTCAAACACACACGCATAGAGTCACAAGTTAAGACATGAAAACACGCAGGGGCAGACCACACAAGTACAGACGTGAAAACATTATGTGCAGCATGTCATGTTATAGTCAGTGTCCTTCTGCGCCTCAGCTGCTACGCAGAGCATAATTTATTTCGACTGAATGCAGCTTACTACTCTGTACATTATTATAACTAGAATTCAAGGACAGTGCCTCCACATCATGGATAGCCACGAAATGACGTGCAGGATAATGAAGTAAGACACAACTGCAACACGAGCTCCAGGCGGTGCGACCCTTGCGAGGCGGCTACTTGCTGACCAAATGCTATCCAGTGTGTTGGCCGCACCGCGTACGCCTGGGTTTGCCGCGACGGCTCGAAGAGGCTGCCATGTGACTAGCGGCCGCATTGGGGGCTTGTCATTCCCGCCTTGTAAAGAGCAATTAGCCTCTCTGTCACTTGTCCCCGCAGCTGCCTCCGGGGAACCGATGCTGCTAGTCACACGATTCACAGCTGCCCTGAATCCCTCCATGCTGAGCAGGTTGCGCCATGCAGCCCCGTCTCCTTCTTCTTGTTCTGGCTGACTGTCCTGCTGCTGCTGCTGCTGCTGCTGTTGCGCAAGTGTGCCATCCACCAAGGGTAAGCCAGACTCTAAGTCAAACTGTGCAGCTCCCGGTGTGCTGCCCTGGCTTTGGGCTGTGGCGCGTCGAGTGGACTGCATGATCAGGTAACAAATACGGGAGAAAGTAATTAATGCCACCTCGCTGTATGTCACCACAACTTTGTCACAGGCTTGTACAGTCACAAGCTCTGCACTCTTTAGTGGAACAGTTCTTAAGCCAATCTCCTCACCTTTGGTCTCAAAGACACGGAACTGCTTGTACTGCTGGTGCCACTTGCTGCCCCACAGCTGCTTCCATCTCCACTCTTTACGTTGCCACTGCTGGCCTGCTGGACCGTATGGGTCGGGAAGGAGGCTGGCGAAGGCCAAAGATTGGAGGGTGGTGGGAAAGACACTGAGCTGTAATGCTGGTGGTCAGGAAGGTGCAAACCATTGACCTTGCCTGCCTGCTGCTGCTGCAGCTGCAGCTGCTGCCAACTGGGGGCTGGAGCTTCTGCCTCAATTTCGGTGGGTAGGGGCAAGGGGAGAGGGGGAGGGACATGGGGGATTGCAGAGGTTGGACTGGTTCTTGCTTGCTGGGAGGTTTGGGACTCGGCAGCGTGGCCTAAGCGCAAAGACACCTGTGGATGCATCATGACACGGCAGAAATTGCGCGTGTGACTTGCCGAGGTTTGCAGACATTTGGCCGTGGAAAGCCAACCAAGTACAGCACGTTAGTGGGAACCGTGAACAGGCAAGAATTGACCATGCAAGTACCTTATATGCAACAAAGCACAAGCAAAAGTATACCTGTAGGAGTTGCACTAGCTCTGATCCAAGCAACATGTGGTATGGCGCTAACATTGCCTCCTCTTGCTGAGGGTCGAGCATGTGCAGCAGAACAGGCTGCTGCTGCTGCTGTGATAAGTTTTGTAGCGGCTGTGCAATTCCTGCTGAACCATTCCAGCGCATTTGCTGCTGGACTGGCGAGGAGCTGTCGTGGGGGGAAGAGGCGGTCAGGGTGCCCATAAACAACTGCACAGGCTGCAAGGCTGTCAAAGCCTGCAATTGTTGAGTGCAGACCACACAAACGTTCATTCATTGCTGATGAATTTTGACCCTTTGTTTAATTTCTGACATAAAGCTTAGATGCTCCTAATAAAAAAGCCCTCTGGAACCTGATCTGTGACCGCTCTCAACCTGTTATAAACAACAGAGTAGTTTTAAAAAGATGCCACCTAGAGCTTTATATAATGTGATGGGGGCACTAGCGTGACCTTTTCTTTTCTTAAAGATTTCGTCACGTTAACGCATACCTTGTTTGTGTTTTAATTATTGGGCAGAGGTACATTGAAGCAAAACCTCAATAACGAGTGATTGTTCTGTACCTCACAAGGAAAAGGCCACGCACGAGAATCAAAGCTGGCACATTCCTTGAAGGCAGGCACAAAAACACCCACAACTGGGATCTTTGAAACGTTCAAATTCCAAAAAAGATTTGAACAAGACTTTTGTGTGCCACCTTTACCTGTTGGGCGAGTGACCTTGCTGGATCAGTTGCCTTGTGACTGTTGCTGTGATGATGGGTGCAGCTAGCACCGAGGAGGGAGCTGCCGTTGCTGCTGCTGCTCCTGCACCTGCTGATCAACGGACCAGGAGGAAGAGGCGGCGTTGGGGTGCTGTGTGCCAAGTGCGCTGCAGTGTCATCGAGAGAGGACCTTTGAGCTAGGCCTCGCTGCTGCTGTTGGAGGGCTTGTTCTGTTGCTAGCATCTGCTGTTCCAGGTGCTTCCGGACGGCTTGTGCATCATTCTGTGCTGTCTCTTGATCTTCTTTCCAGACTGCAGCTTCTTGCTGGGCGGCCATGAGTTGTTGCTGGGTTACGTCAAACTGCTCCTGCAGTGTGTACACCTGAGCCTGCACCTCTGCAAGGGATGCTTCAAGCTCCTGCACAGAAGAGTCAGAACAGAAAAGGAAGGGAAAATTAGCTCGAGCAATGATAACAAGCAGGGTTGCCCAAAATTATACAAGAGATTTCCATACACTGTATATACATACCTTAAATGACCAAATATACAGTCATTTTTGTGTGAGTATTCACCGTATGTAGGGAAATTGAAGTCACTCAGAATAAATTCACAAGGGGGTTATTCTGCAGCTTCTGAAGAGCTGAGCACGCATGACATGATCGTTAATTCCAAAAAATGAAAGGTTGGGAAGCTACGCCTGCATAAGGACAAAAATACCTCAAAATGGCTTGCACTTTCCAGTGCAAAAATAGATTCAGCTACCATAGCCACCAATAAAACTATGACATAAAGCAAATAAACGCATTCATTGAAAAGGGGAGCAAAAAGAAAGCTCGTTAAGAAGAGGCCCGAGAACACAATATTGACCAATATGAGCAAGAGAGACTGCTTCTGCTGGAAATTGAACCCGAGTCTGGAGTGTACCACTGCAAATACGGCGGAAATACAGTCCATATATAGTCAGTCAAATCCGCATAGAGTTATACGGATACGGATACGGATACGATAGAAATCTCAAAATACGGTACCAGATATACGACGTATCAAAACACGCCGTAATATTCGTATGTACGGACTGGCCAACCCTTCTAATAAGGTACGTGATAAATTTAAGAAGACCAAACTTTACCTTGCAGCGAGCAAAGGCTTCATCCGCAACTCTTGCTTGGCTGAAGCGCCCAGCCTTTTCTTCCTCCAGCTCCGCTAGCAACTACAGAAGATTATGGACAAGACTATGCTTTGAGAGCTGATCCGGGCAACTAAGTGGGCAAAGTTTCTTGTGATTTAGCAAGAAAAGGGACCTTTTTTTTGCAGCCTTCTATGCTGCTTGAAGAGGCTGGTCACAGTGCACGATTATGATCCTGCCCTCAAACCATTTAGATCTTGCGCTCACCTTGTCGTGGCAATTTTGTAGATGCTGAGCCTCTGCTTGCATCATCTGCACTGTACTGTCAGACCTTTCTGGAGATGGGTCGGCCTGATTTTGCTTTGCTGCCTGCAGATTTGCCTGCTGCTCTAGCTCTGCAGCACGGATGCGAAGGCCTAGCACTTCACCCTGAGATTTACAAAGAGGTGTAGCTTACAGTTAATCACGAATCTGTCACCCCACACAAAAACGTCATTAATGGTCAGGCTGTACCAAAATGCCTTTTGGCACCCCCGATTTTAACAACTGCCATACAGAGGATGACAAATGCAAACGCTCTAACAAGGTGACAGAACCTTGACATAAGATACGTACCTAAAATTTTACTGCAAAATATAAGACCAGTCTACTAGTTTATAGGACGCGTCGCTACTCAAACGTACGTACCTGCAGAGCGTCAGCTGAAGCTTGTGCCTCACGTAGGTGCTGCCTATTTTGAAGCAGAGCACGCTCCCCACGCTCTGCTCGTGCATTGGCAGCAGCTGCTGCAGACTCGCTAGCGAGGGCGGCAGCAACAGCTTCCTTAGCAGCAAGAGCCTGTGTAGGAAAAGAGAGGACTGACCTCAGTTATTGCTTGTAAGCCCGGATATATAATGTTGCTTTGACACAGACAATTGACGGGAAGCAGGAGTGGTTAGAAAGTACGCACCTCGGCTTGTGATGCTGTCAAAGCCCTCTCCTTTTTAGCCACACGCTTCTCCAAACCTCTTCCATGTGCCTGTGCCATGGCCAGCTGCTCTTTTGCCTGGTTATGCAAAAAATGCAAAGCTTAATCACTCTCATGGAATGGTAAGAGGAGGGAGCACGCGCGTCAAAATAGCATCTTGCACGAAACGCCTTCTAACTTGCAGCTTATACTTTGAAAGAAATGCAAGCCAATGAACACAGTCTAAATCATTGTCCAAAAATAACAATATAGCAAATACACTGTACCTACAGCGCAGTGAAAGCATAGCACCCCTCCTTGCTTCCTGAGTCACACACTCCTCCTCACCTCTTCCATGCGTGCACAAGCCTCCTCCCGACCCTGGGCTGCTGCCAAGCTCACCCGTTCCTGCTGAGCAGCTTGCACTGCCTCGTGCTCAGACAGCGCCTCTTGCAGTTGCTGCTGAAGCTCAGCTTGCTGTTGCCGGGCAGCTTCCGCCTCTGCACAGTGCTGCTCAGCCTCTGCCTGCATCTTTGCTGTCACACTCTGCATCTCTGCTGTCACACTCTGCACGGTGCTGTCACACTCTGCACGGTGCTGCTCAGCCTCCGCCTGCATCTCTGCTGTCACTCTCTGCAGCTGCACTTGCATGTACTGCGCCTCTTGCTGAGCGTGTTGGAGCTCTGCCTGCAGCCGTTGCATACCCTCCAGCTGGCTAGCCTGTGTGCTCACTGCCTTTCTGGCCTCTTCTTTTGCATCAGCGGCCAGTGCTGTTTGCTGCTGGAGCTTCTCCCACAGGTCTTCAAGCGCATCTTGCCGAGTTTCCAGAATTGTACCCTCAGGATGGCCATTTGATTGCGATTCCGCTGCTGCAGCTTCAAGGTGCATGCTCTTCTCCTGCAATTCTGTAACCAGCTGCTGTGATGCTGCAAGCGCTTCCTCCTTAACCTTGAGCTCTCCCTCAATGCGCTTGCCCCTGCGAACAGCAGCTGTCAAGCGCGCATGTAGGTCCTCCGTGGAGTGTCCTTCAGCTGCTACATGAGTGGGGTCAGCAATTGCCGGGGCAGAGAGGTGTGGGAGAGACTTTGTAGGCGTGCTTGCCTGTTCTGGCTTCTGCTGCTGCTGCTGCTGCTGGTGGAACTGACGTAAATGCTGCTCCAGCTCCTGCAGGCGTGCAAGCTCCTGCTCTCTCTGCTCTTGCAGCTGCACGACCTGCTGCTCGCTCTTAGTGAGCGTCTCCACCAACTGCTGCTGCTTGCTCTCTACCTCACGCAGCTGCTGCTGACTGTCTTTAAGCGCACACTGCAACTGCTGCCGCTGCCCCTCTGAAACTTCTCCTGCAAACATAAGCTCTGACTGCTGCTGGCTTGCATCAGTTAGCTCCACGATTTGCTGCTGTGCTGCTGAAAGCGCCACCTCCTTTGCCCTGAGCTCTGCTTCGATGCGCTTGCCCTTGCGAATGGCAGCGCTCAGGCGCGCGTGCATGTCGTCCGTGGAGCGTCCACCAGCAGCAGTAGCAGCAGCAGCAGTAGCAGCAGTGGAAGTTGATGAGGTTAAGTTGTTGCTACTGTTGTTTGGGGTGGGGGGGGCACTGCTGCTGATGCTGATGCTCCCAAGCTCAGATACTGTGGCAGGGGGTTGGGACGCCTTTGTGGGGGTGCTTGTCTGATCCTGTGTGAGCTGCTGTTGCTGCTGCTGCGCGTGCTGCTGTACTTCTCGCTGCAGCTGCTGTAACTGCCGTTGTAGCTGTGCCCTCTCCATCTCCTCTTGCTCGTGGCGTTGCTGCTGCTGCTCTTGTTGGTGTTGGATCTCTTGCTGGAGCTGCTGCACCTGCTGTGCACGCTCCTGCTCTTCCCGTTGCACGTGCTCCTGTTGTTGCTGTTGCTGCTCTTGTTGATGCTGGACCTCGTGCTGGAGCTGCTGCACCTGCTGCTGCAGCTGTGAGCGCTGTTGCTCCCAGTGCTCCTGCTGCTGCTTGTTGTGCTGCTCTCGCTCCACAAGTGTCTCCATTAACAACTGCTGCTGGAGCTGCTGCTGGCGCAGGTCACGCTGGCTCTCGTCACTTGTATACTGCACTTTCCGTTGGACTTCCTCCAGCTGCTGGCAAAGGGCAGCAGACTCGGCATCGTGGCTCTTAGCAAGCGCAAGCTCAGCCTGCAAGTGCAAACATGAGCGACAAAAACAGAATTCCCTAACATGTAACAGAAAAGGTTTATTTTTGAAAGTAATCAGAGGAGGCACACAATGAAATGGAATAGATGCATTGTGAGCTACTTTTGGCTATGTGCTGTGTTGATGTTTGCTAACGCCGGTATGCTAGTATTGCCAAGATGACCTTTACATGGGCTTGCACTGAGTGACTGTGTTGGTGACGTAGCACAGCTGGTTCAGTGCTGCAGTGCTGGCTGAGTGATTCATATTGAAGCTAGCAATGGCCAAAACGGGTGGTCTGTTAGACCATTACTTAGCAAGTAGTTTTACACCTGCCGCTTTCTGCTTGTTTGAGACCGGGTACCCCCGTCTCTTTGTAAATTCCTTTGTTAACTTTGTTAGTCCTACCTGCCTCTCCGACATGTTTTTTTGTTAGCTATGACAAAGGAGTTCATTTACGGTACTCGGTGCCAAAGTGGTTACCAAATCCTTAATTCATGTGAGAGTGGTTATTACGGCCTTGTTTTTTTCTGCTCACACCAAATGGGAGGGGAGCCATCCTCTCATCCCTATACACCTAATGTTGTTTGGACTGCACACCTCAATGAACCAGATCCTCTCACCTCTAGCCTCTTAACCTTGCCTCCTAGGAGTTCAACCTCCTCTGCCAGGTGACCCGCTGCTCCAACCACTTCCTGTCCAGCTACCCCCATGCTCCCAAGCTGGTCACCGATGCTCTCACTGTACAACCCTGCTGCTGCTGCTGCTGCTGCTGCTGCTGCTGCTCCACTTTGTGCCTGCACATTCTGCACCTTGCCAGCACTGCTGGCATCACCCGTGCTTGGGCCTGCAGAGCCCAGATCTGGCTCCCCGCCCTCCACCCCTCCGCCGGTTTCCTGCCCTTGAGCCTCAGCATCACTGCCATCCCAGCTGTCCCAGTCGCCTCGCCCTTCCCATCCATCTTCTCCATCCCCGCCTCGTCCGCCTTGCCTGCTTTCCACCTTCATCTCTCCTCGTTCAGGCTGAGCCCCTCCCTCACCCAGTTGTGCGGCCATCCCAGGACTAGGGGGTGTCAGCCCTGGGGTTATACCTGCCACAGGAACTGCTGCTGCTGCTGCTTCAGCTGCTGCCCCCATCCAGTCTCGCCGCGTGCTCTGCTGTTCTTCTTGCAGCTGCGAGCACACTTGCTCCAACTGACTGACAAATGTGACTCTGTCCACCGATGCAGAGGCTGTAATGGCTTCACACTCAGCCACGCTGGCCTGCAATGCTGCTGCTAGGTGCTGCACCTGAAAGGAGGACGGTTGCAAAGTTTGTGCAATGTGTTAGCCCCAATATGCAAATCAAAAAGAATACCAATAAAATCAGTATCTTCTAGAACAGAAGTAATTTATATCAGGCTTGTGCAAATATGCCATCTTAGAGCGTTTTTACCGTAATTACCAGGGATGGGTCATACGGGCTTTTGAGACGTCCCATACGGATTAATACGACATTAATACGACATACGCGTATAATACGCAAATGTATTTTTGCTTTTTTGGGGGGTACCCTGGGCTTGCACCAACCAGCCCCCCACCAACAACGAATTGTCCCCCAAGCCTCCAGAACATTATAATGCCTCCTGGTAAAGACCCTGAGTGGCATCGTGTTGTTGTTATGGGACCAAAGGGGCAGATTTACGAGATGCCGATGCCAGATGCCGGATGCCAGAATTCCGAGATTTCAGCAGCGGTGCCCCCCGCATCCGCGAGCACTTCATGAGGCAGAATCCCAGCCCAGAGTAGGTGTAGCAGCATGCAAAGCTGACCCGGCAGGAATCCTCAGGGCGTAGTCGCAGCGCTCGCATGGGAGAAATTGCCGACGCTAGCGCTCAGAGGGAGGAGCATGCAGGAAAAGAGAGGCACCTGCACAGGACTACAGCAAGCACATCAGTAGCAGCATCTACACAGTCATTGGGCACCTGCAGCAAGAGGGCAGTGACCAAGGCTTGTGTGGATGCAGCTGTTGCACAATTCATCTACGCCACAGGCACCCATCTGGGTTGTGGTAGCAATAAGCAAGTGATCATGCTACGTTCTGAGGGGCTGGGAGTTCCTCTGGGGGACTCTAGAGACTTGGAAGTGCTTCTGGGGGGTTCTGGGGGCTTGTGGCTGCAAAATTCGTTAAGTGCCCAAAATCGTATTATACGGAGCAATTTGAAAAATACGGTTAAATACGTGATAAATACGATACGACGTATAATACGCCTACGCTGTATGACCCATCCCTGGTAATAACGGTATCATATCGTACTGCTCTAAGACAGTGGAATTGACTAGTACGGTCTCATACCGTACAAGACAGTGGTCACTGTTCAAATTTTGGCCGTTTGGCTCCAATTCGGCCCAAAACAATTATTTTCTTTTTACAACAATTGTTCAAAAATGAAACACTAATGATTAACCAGGAGTCAAGTACTGCGTCCGACTTTTAAGTTTTCATGCAAGCCACTGCTGGGCCCTTCCCCCGAGCTGATGCAGCCCCAACCCAGCCTCAGGACCGTCCAGGGAAGCATTGTGTGGCGTCAACACATGAAAGGAGTATGCTGGAGGTGGAATGAGAGGGGTTGGGGTGGTGAGGCCTTTCTGAGGACAAACTTGCACTGGCAGGGCCAGCTTGGCACCGTACTGTACACCATACCGATTTACCGTCTAGACATCTGACCCTACCTGAACGGTCTGTCCCTGCAATTCCTCCTCTTTGGCACACAGCTGAGCACGCAGAGCCTGAGAGCATATCCCATCATCAAGCTGCTGGTCACGGGCCTTGACGTGCTGCTCCAGTGCAGCGCTGGCGCTCTCCAGTTGCTCTGTCAAGCAGGCAATTCGCTGCTGAGCATCAACCAACGCGGATGTTTGTTGGCGAGCAGCCTGGAGTAATGTATTCGTAAGTGGAGTGACGTAATCATCATCAGTGGAGTAACGTATTCATCATAAGTGGAGTAATGTATTCATAAGTGGAATCCATGCCTGTTTTTATGAGTGTGAAGCTAATGAATTCTCACTCTTGCAGTGCAGTGCAGCTAACTGATGTCACTTTGCAAGTCTTGCATTAATATTTTTGGGTAGTAATTTCCCACATATAATTCTCACAATGCAAAAAATTAGAATTATACATGCTTAAACAGAGCGCATCTCAAAAACAATTCAAGAACTTAACAGAATAAGCAAATGAGGATACACAATGAAGTGCGTCCTGACATCATCAAAGCTAAATATTTGGACAAGGCCGGAGTCAGACTTCAATATTTCTATCTTGCACCTACATGCACATTCACAGCACATTAAACATGCACGTGCTCACTTTGCAGGGCACAAACACGCACAAGAACCTGCAATGCTCCATCCTTGAGCTCCAGCTCAGCCTCCTGCTCAGACACCTTGCACTCCAGCTCATTGCACACAGCCTGCAGTGCCTGCGCCCGGCCTGCCTCTGATGCTGCCCTGCTCCCATCTGCCTCCTCAGCTGCAGCATGCTGCTCAGCATGCCTTGCCACGAGAGTGCAAAGCTCACCCTGGAGTGCTCGCACCTTGTCTACCTCCGCTGCTTTTTCCTGCTCTGCCTCTGATGCTGCCAAGCGTAATTCACCCACCAGCGCTTGCAGACTCTCCATTTCGACTGAGAGCTGAACTTGTACCCTAGCTGCCTCTGTTGCTGCTGCTTTAAACCTTCCGGCCTCCTCCTCAGCAGCACGTATGCTACAAGCTGCTCGAGCTTGTACTGCTGCCTCACTTGCATGAGCGCTTTCTGCTGCCACCACACGAAGCTCCTCGCCCATGGCTTGGAGGGACTCCACCTGGGCCACCTCATGCGTGAGTAGCTGCACATTGTTCCATAGGGCAGACATTTGCCCCTCTGACTGCGCGTGTGCCTGCTCCAGCTGCTGCTGCAGGGTCTCTGAGTTGACACAGGCTGCGTCTCTCTCTGACGTGAGAGTGGTTTGCATGTAAGCGTGGTCTGCACGGGTTTGCTCCAGTTGCTGCTGCAACGCTTCCAGTTGCACGGCTAAGGATTGGTCTTGATGCAGTGGGCCACCCGCCTGAACAGAGGCTTCTTGTGTCAGTTGCTGCTGCACTGCTTCCATCTCCTGGCGCTGCAAGACGTGCTGGCATTCAAGGGCAGCAATCTGCTCACGTGCCTCTTTCAACTGCAGCACAGGAAGGACAGTAGACGCTACTGCTTTGAGTGTGCGCAGCAGTAGATCAGGGTAGGGAATGCCTTGGATGAGGACATACAAATGACAGACTGCAACTGGGTTAGATGAGTGGAATGGTCTTGCTTGGAAAAAGTGGACATGGCCCTTGAGGGTGTTGCAGACTATTTTATGTGACTGTTGCCTGAACCAATTTGACGTCACAAGTAGTGACTGACATGCTGAAACAAAGCAGAGGTCATCATTTTCACAAAGACCATCGATGCTACAATCCCCACCTCAGCAGTCAAGCGGTCCCCTTCTGCCTTGCGTGTGTGTGCCAGACCCTTCAGCTTGTCGAACTGCTGCTTAGCTGCCTTGTGTTTATTCTACAAAAAGTGGAGGGTGGTCGCTTTGTGTCATTTTCATGTGTAGCTTACATGGAGAGGCAGACCGATATGTAGTCTATAGAGCTACTCCAAAACAGACATGCAGAGGTAGCATCTATTGTGAAGCTTAAAGAGGATTGTCAATAATATTTGAGGGATTGCAGTCATCGACAGAAACAGCATGATTGATGACTGTGCGCACAACAAGTCTTGCTTATAAACCTGAATCCCACCTGCAGCTCTGAGTACTTGACTTCAACCTCTGACAGCCTCTGCACCTCTGCTGCAAGCTCAGCAATCCTGGCATCATAGGCTTGAAGCTGCAGATTGGAGGGAAACGAGCAACCACGTCAGCTTTGTTCTATGCTTTACAAACGCTTGGTTATAGTCACGTGTTTGTGCTACATTTTGCTGGTAATTTACTTTGATTTAGTACAGCTAAAAATGGCACAAAGCTTGGACCTTGTACACTGCTATGCTATAAGATTTTTGCAGCTTATCTTACTTGCTGTTTGTCCTCATCCATGTGTACAATGCGTGAGTCCAGCTCCACGATTTGCTGCTGTGCTGCTGCAAGCGCTGCCTCCTTTGCCCTGAGCTCTGCTTCGATGCGTTTGCCCTTGCGAATGGCAGCACTCAGGCGCGCGTGCATGTCTTCCATGGAACGTCCGCCAGCAGCAGTAGCAGTGGAAGATGACGAGGTGGAGTTATTGCTATTATTGCTTGGGGTGGGGGGGGCACTGCTGCTGATGCTGATGCTCGCAAGCTCAGATACTGTGGCAGGGGGTTGGGACGCCTT
>Ga0307947_1002143_pt1 | contig 15822 bp, 20 predicted proteins | sample OrgLakmetagen232_FD_201840 | JGI IMG/M metagenome (GOLD analysis project Ga0307947, IMG submission 201840) | Saline water microbial communities from Organic Lake, Antarctica - #232 | ecosystem: Environmental > Aquatic > Non-marine Saline and Alkaline > Saline | place: Antarctica: Organic Lake...
CCCCCCCACACACACACACACAGCAACAGCAGCAGCAACGCGGCAGCAAGGACAACAACAGCCCGAGGAAACACGACTTCAGCAGCAATAGCCCCAGGAGCACCAACACCACCAACATGAAGGCCGGCCGCAAGCCCTTACACACGACATTGCAATTATACTGCTGGAGTGCCTTCTTCAAACCTGGATTGCATCTTCACCCAGCCCCATCCAGCTCCAACGTCCCACAACACAGCCATTGAGCTGCTTTTAAACTATCCGAAGTGGCTGCCCCACATCTTCCCTCAGCAGCAGCCCCGTCAAGGCCAGCAACACCAACACGGCGAATTAAAGCCAACATCAAGTCCACTCAGCCTCAGCTCCCCCACCTTTACAGTGCGCACAGCGACAAATTTCCTCATGCAGCCAAGCCAAACAGCCAGGGTGGAATTCTGGCAACAGGGCGCAATCAGCTGTTACCCTAGCCACCCTCACTCAGCCGCAGGAAGACCCGCGCCCCACAGCCCTGGCCATAGCAAAGGTGCTCCCAGCACGAGTACGCCAGGTATGGAGACTTCTATAGGAGAATAACTGGAAGGAAGTTTGATGGCGCTTGCTCCAGCATGGTGTGGTGGGGCAGGGGGCCACGATTGGCCCATGATGAATGAAGAATGAACGAAGCGGGGGACAGATTTCCCGTGTGGTTGGCAACACGCAGCCGCCTCATCACGTGATACACAGGCACTGCAGCTACGGGAGCACGTGTTCTGGACTTGCACAGGAGCTTCAGCCATCAGGCGAGCCATACAACACAGCCTCCCAGTTTCCATGCAGCTGCTACCACAGCATGTGTGGCTGCTAGAGCAGCCATGCCAAACAGTGAAGAAGGAAGTGCGTGTGGTACGTTGTGTGCCTAGCTGCCCTGACTGCCACCCTGAAAGCTAAGGGCTTGATGTTTAGCACGCGGTGGAGGAGCTTAGCGGTGCTCGGTACCAAAGTGGCTTCTTTTCCTAAATTAATGTGGGGAGTGGTTTTCACTGCCTGCACATTCTTTTTCTTTTTTCTTTTTCACGCTAGCCAGGACAGGCTTAGAGCCTGAGAAGTAGAAACCAGGGCAGTTGATCTTCTCCTCGCAGCCTTAAAGGACTTTGCAGCCTGCCAAGATAGTGCCTCCAGTTTTTCTGACCTAGGCCAGGCTCCCCCCTTGTGTATGCTAGGATGCTAGGCCAAACGACTCCTTAGCTGTTTCACTGCAGCTCCCATATTAGCGTGTCCGTTGCCATGCTTTAGGTCTAGGTTGGCTTGCTTCCCCTTGCTCTCGGCTCTTAGCAAAACAACACGACTCATGTTGTCTTATCCATTAGCTCACTGTACTCCTTTCTTGTCTCCCTAGTATGGGCTCGCACTGCTGAGAGTGACGTGCTGGCGCAGCTGCGTTTTGTAGTGCAACTCTTTCTTCTTTTTGGGTTGTGTTGGAGTTGGTTTTGGCGCACCATTCATCACAATGACTTAGCTGCTTTTCTCCTGGCTAACTCTTAACTTCCCTAGTTTTTTATGTTGAGTGCCTCGCGGTGATGTAGCTAGATCGGCCCGTTGCGTCCTTACTCTTTACCAGCCCTGTCTTACTAAACCTTGTTCTTTTTACGTAGGCACCAAAGTACGCAGGCTTTCCCTCCTTCTTTCTTTCCCGTGCTTGACCTTCTCGTATACGTTTTGCCCTTCATCTCATCAACCTGGTTGTCCCCTCTACTTTGTTTTATCTCTCCCAGCCTGCCTCTCTTGCTTCCTTTTTATTTATCAACTTTCAGTTCGTTTTCATCCTCGTAATAGGGAGTTTGCTATCTCCCCTGGACCTAAGCAAACGCGCAAAAAGGCCCCCTCGGAGTTACTGGTAAGAAACGAAAAGAAAAGACTCCGCTGGTAGTGATGACACAGCCAGCATGATTAAGGGAGGGGGTTACTTAGGTGCCCGCACCAAGTATTCATTCAGTTTGTGTGTCAATTTTTTAATCTTATGGTTCAAGATTAAGGTCTGCCAGAGGTTTGTCTGTATAGTCTTTGTATGATAATCCCCATAGCTCCAACGAGGATCACGTGAAGCTTGGTTTCCATATATCCTTATCTGTTCAGGTTGGCCATTAGCCTGCTGTGCTGTGCTTTTGCTCTTTGGAGTTGGGGATCAGGCCTAGTGTCCTCACCGAATTTAAACTCAATCAGGTGAACCTCCTACTGGTTTGGATTCAATTTCTTGTCTTTAGCAAGCTATTGAAAGTTTGGGTTGCGAGTTGTTACGCGAGAGGAGCACACAGTGCTAGGTAGAAATAGGATGGCGTCAGGACGAGAAGAGGCTTTTCAAGCATGAGTTACTGGTCTACATGCCACAGCACGTGAACAAATTAAGCCTACATGCAATCAGACCCACAACCAAAATCATACAGATGAGACGAGACATTGTCTTCATCAATATCTGAAGAACTGATCAGCACGCCGCCTTGTTCAGACAGTTCGAGATGATCAAGGGAAGAACCAAGTTGCAGCCCAGCAATTGCTCACACTCACAAAGCACCAAAGAAGGCATTGGTCAACATGTCGTTGAGGCCCGCAGCTGCACCATTCAAAACGTCCATGTTGATCTCTTCCCGTGGGAGCACCAGCACTTGGCCATCCTCAGATCTCTGGAGTCAAAAGAATGGAAAAGCTTTGCAGACAGCTAAGACACCAGCATGGTTAGGAAGCACAGGAGTATTTAACAAAATCAAAAGACAAAGAAAAGAAAAGGGCCCACAAGCAAGTCCACCATGTCCGTGGTCTGTGAGGTCAGCTGTTTGGTGTGACAGCTGTGACAGCTGTGCAACCCAAACTGCAAGTCAGCCCCAACCGCAAGTCTCAGCCCCAACCGCAAGCTCTAGAGAGAAAGGGTGTTATCTGTTTGACACACACATCCAAAGGAAGACTGCACACCAATCAAGTGGTCGTGAAGCCTTAGGGTGTTATGTAGGGTTGGCCAAAATCATATATACGGTGTATGCACGGTAATTTTGGCAGGGAAATCACCAAATATACGGTCATATACGGTGTATATATACAATTCTGGCCAACCCTAGTGTTATGTGAAGAAAACGCGCGTCAGGTGGTACACATGTCAATGTTACTGGGGCGGAGGTGGCACCTGTTGATTCACCCTTTAAGGAACTATAAAGTAACTATAAAGTAAGGAACTATTAAGTAGGGAACTTTACAAGGGTCATGCACAAAAGAACGGAAGGGGTGAGCCCAGCCGCGGATCACCTAATGCCTTTCAAATTTACTCCAAATTCAGCAACCGTATTACTCAAGCCATGCACAAAAAAAGGTTTTAGCAACTACACGGTCATGCACAAAGAAGCATCTTAGCAACTGTACAAGGGTCATGCCAGGTCATGCACCCTTTGAGCAACTATACAAGGGTCAAGCCCAGTCATGCACAAAAATCCGAAATGGGTGTGGAGCACCTGTTGCCTGTTGCCTACTACGAATGGGCTTGAGCAGTATGGTTTCTGTACATAAAATACATATAAACACAACCACATTTGTAATATCAGCGTGCAGTCAGAAAGGGTATTAAACTAGCGCTCGCACTAGACCCAGCATAAGAAAGCGTATCTAGTACCTAGGGGCGACGCAGTCGGCTATCCATGTGTAGTGCAAGGTCTTGATCATAATCAGGCCTGTGCACTTACACCGTAATGTTGGATTTTGGACCGTAATTACGGTGCTGACCGTAATTACCCCGTACAGTACGGTCCAAATTACGGTCGGCCAAAACTACGGTGTCAGACCGTACAAGGACAGTGCCACCGTACAGTACGATTGCCCGTAATTAGGCCGTTTGGCTTTAAATTTGACCCAAAACAAAATTTTTTCTTTGTGTAAAACACAGATTATCAACCAGGAGTCAAGTATTGCGTCCGACTTTGAGTTTTTATGCAAGCCACTGCTGTCCTTCCCCCGAGCTGATGCACACCCAACCCAGCCTCAGGGTCGTTCAGGGAAGCATTGTGTGGCGTCAGCACATAAGAGGAGCATGCTGGAGGTGGAAATGGGAGGTGTTTGGGGCGGAGAGGCCTTTCTGAGGCCATTTTTGCACCGGCAGTGCCAGCTTGGCACCGTACTGTAAACCGTACAGTAAATTGCCGTAATTACGGTAAATTACGATCCTCCAAAATCATAATTACGCCATAATTAAAAAAATTACGGTACGTAAAGTAGAAAGCGTACCGTACCGTACACCGTACAGTGCACAGGCCTGATCATAATGGAGTCTTGTGCAATAAGGAATCATTGCAAAAACTACGAGGCTGCTCGCAACGTCAACTACAAAGAAGGTTGAAGATGTTTTGGATGTTCTTGGTACTGGTTGAGTGGGGCTCAGCCCTCATTTATTTCACTGTTCTGCCATGGCGGTTGCTTTGAAGATGAGAGGGAAGGGACCAACCTGCTGTTTGGTACAACCTGCCTTCAGGTTTACAATTGGTTTATACATTTTACTGGCCTTGCAAGCCCACCTGTGTTAAAATCATGCACGCGTAAGGTCTTGAACATGAACAGCATTAGCGGCAGTGAACATGAACAGCGTAAGATCTTGAACATGAACAGCAGTAGCAGCTTGAACATAAACTAGCAGCTTGAACATGAACAGCATTAGCAGCAGTGAACATGAACAGCGTAAGATCTTGAACATGAACAGCAGTAGCAGCTTGAACATAAACTAGCAGCTTGAACATGAACTAGCAGCTTGAACATGAGCAGCATAAACAGACAGCACATGGTATTATAATCAGTGTTGTGCAAGTACGGTCAGAAGGTACAGTACGAATAGGACGGTACGGACCGTATTTTTGAAAAAGACGGCGTATTAGCGTATTTTGCTGACCATACTTTACCGTCTAGACAATAAATTACGGTGCGGAGTACGGTACGGTGCCAAGTTGGCACTGCCAGTGCAAAAATGGCCTCAGAACGGCCTCTTCGCCCCAAAATCTCCCATTTTCACCCCCCGCATGCTCCTCTCATGTGTTGACGCCGCACAATGCTTCCCTGGACAACCCTGATGCTGGGTTGAGGCTGCATCAGCTCGAGGGAAGGGCCCAGCAGTGGCTTGCATGGAAACTCAAAGTCGAACGCAGTGCTTGATTTCTGGTTGATCATTTGTCATGAATAATTGTCGCAAAAAGAAAACAATTGTTTTGGGCCAAATTGGAGCCAAACGGCCAAATTACGGTCAAAATTGTACTGTACGGTGGCACTGTCCTTGTACGGTCTGACACCGTACTTTTCAAACATACCGTACTAGCACCGTCCTGTACGGTACAAATACGGTACGGACCGTCTAGACGATCAAAATCGCTCTAGTAAGGCGTACTTGCACAACACTGATTATAGTACCTAGAATGGAGACAGCATATTGCTGCAGCAGTATGGTATCATAGTACCTTGAATGGAAACAGCATATTGCTGCAGCAGTATGTTATCATAGTTTCTTGAATGGAAACAGCATACTGCAGCAGCAGTATTGTATTAGGATGCCATGAATAGAGACAGCAGAATTCCTAGGAGGCACTCATTTGCAGGAAGAGAAATGCAATCCTCATCTTAAAGTTTAAAGCCTTCGTACACGCAGTGCATAGTTTATTTGAATGCATGCACAAGATGTGAGTGCAACATCATAGTGGCAGGTGAACACGCACCTTGAACCCGCACAACTCCAAAAACTCGATTCCGCCTGAGACAGCGGCCACTCGCTGCTGGAAGGCAGCATTGGTAGTCTTCACACTCCTGCATGTGTGCACATGGGCGTGTGCGTGTGTGTGCATCAAAGTGTACATGTGCATGCGTGCATGCATGTGTGCATGGGCGCATGCGTGTGCGTGTGCGTCAAAGTGTACATGTGCATGCATGTGTGTGCGTCAAAGTATACATGTACATGCATGTGTGTACATGGGCGCATGCGTATGCGTGTGCGCCAAATTATACACGTACATGTATGTGTGTATGCGTCAGTGTATTCGTGTGTGTATTAGAGGCAGTTGCTTACTACTTGCAACCAGAGAAAGCGTTGCTAGTCTTCCTTGCCTCTACAAATCCCACAGGGTATGAGCACATGAAAGGTAGGATTGGCCAGATACGCACAGAGACAGTAGCAAACAGCTTCCATACAGTGAAATAGCCTGGAACACCTGGCTCTGACCTTTTATACACGTTCGACGGAGCAATCAAACTACATCGAACATTTTCCAGTAGGTTTGCTGGAAAACACACACATCAATGTGCATTCATGATCACTCTTACCCAAGCTCTACCAAAGACGTTGAGCATCGACCTTTTTCTTTTCTTTCTCCCATGCGGTGGAGGAGTTTCGCAGTCCCCGGTACCAAGGTGGCTCCTTTTCATAATTAATGTGGAAACTGATTTTCAGCGCCTGCATAGTTTTCTTTTCTTTTTTGCTGCTAATTGAGTTGCATTACCACCATAGCTGGTGGACAGGAATCAGCTCAGTCAGCTCTACTTGCACAACCACACGCCCAAGCACCCAAGCACCCAAACCCACAACCCACCCCCACCCCCACCCCACATAGCCGCATGCCCTCCCCCCCACCCATGCCCTCACCTCACTATATCCACAAACCACACCCACAAATGCAAAAGCACGCACCTGAACTTTTCTTCATCAGGGTTGCTGCCCACATTGGCAATGTACTTGAGCAGCGTGTTTCCAGCAGTGCGCCACTTGTCCTCCTCTGCGGCATGTGCCTGGAAATAAATAAATAATAAACATAGGGTTAATAAATAATAATATATAATAAATATGCAGTGCGCCATTTGTCCTCCTCTGCGGCATGTGCCTGAATAGGGCGATCGAGTATGGTGTGCGGCTCCGGTTATGGACAACCCCACTTTTATAAAAAATTCCTGTGATGAGAACATCGCAACGAGCATCATCCTTTCTTCAGCTACTGCTAAGTGTTTAACGAAATGTTTAACACATGAATTTAATACACGAATTCCAGTTTTTGCAGTGCAGCAAGTGTGAAATGCCGTTCTCACTCTTATTACCCTATTTCCTTGGTAATATATTCCTCGCCTACTGCATATCATTCACTTCTCACGAAAAGTAAACACCTTTTACATCGTACATCTTAACAGGTTGACAAATTGTCACACTATCCTGCCTAATAATGGGGTTGCCATAATAAGTTTGAGCTCATTGTTGTGGTGGACCACCTCTTCAAAATCGATCAAATGCTATGCAGGCACACGCGTCACCATACAGAGCACTCTGATGAGGTGAAAATATATCACGCGCACCTTACAGAGTCACCTTACAGAGTCACCTTACAGAGCACTGAAAAGGTCAAAAGCTGTTACGCGTCACCTTACAGAGCACACTGAAAAGGTGTCGACACACTTGATGCGCTCTAGCTTCCCCACCTCTCTCTCCCTAACCCCCTCCTCCCGCACAAACTCGACACACAGCCAAACAAGCACAGGAACAACAGTCCCTTTCTCCCCAGAACACTCGTCCTTCAAAGCCCAGCACACACAGAACACACCCACAGTCGTTGCCTTAACACACCTCCTTCACTACCAAGTACACTTACATGCACCTGACAAACCTTGTATACGGTCTAACACACACACGCACACTCTCACACTCAAAACACTCACACACAGATACTCGACATCCACTAAGGACACACCTCTTTCGCTACCAAGTTCACTTACATGCGCCATGCACCTAACAAACCTTTTCCACGGTCTAACACACACGCACACTCTCACACTCAAACACACACAGATACTCGACCTCCATTAAGGACACACCTCCTTCACTACCCAGTTCACTTACATGCACCATGCAAGTAACACACCTTTTTCACCGTCTAACACACACACACACACACTCTCACACTCAAACACGCACACACAGATACTTGACCTCCACTAAGAACACACCTTCTTCATGGCCACCAGTGTGCTGCGCAGTTTATCCAGCGTGGACACTGGCTTCACCATCCCAAACACCTTCTTCTTAGACTTTTCTCTCTCTTCCGCGTCCACTTTTGCTTGCTTCTCTGCCTCGATGGCCTGCAAAAGTGGGTGTAAGCAGATTAGACGAGCTCGACTCTCTTCGTGGAAACCTTCACACTTCACACACATCTTCACACTAGTTTCACTCTCCTCTGCCTTGGTGGCTTGCAAGATTAGAGGGCAGGGGAGGGCAGAACAAGAATAATTTGGTATCCATTTTCGTCAGATCTGAGCGGATGCGTTGCAAGAAAAGTGTGAATACGGGGAGGAATTGTGAAACCAACAGCTCCGCCTTGCTCTCCTTCGCTTGTGTTGAATCGCAGGCACATTTGAATCCACGCAGTTTAGGATGGATAACAAGGAAAAACACAACCAGAAACACCGGCACACGTAGAGGCGTACATTAAGTGCAGAAATACAGGCTACAACACACACCCTGCATGCCTTGCCTTCTGCCTTGTCACGCCCAATTGTTGGCAGCGACGAATTGTGTGACGAGCAGTTAGTTGATTGCCATTTAATTGTAGCCCACACTTGCATTTCATGCTTAAGCTGGTACCACGATTCGTCGTGACAGCCTTCCCAGCTTTCTGCGCCAGACCATACAGATGAACCCCTTCTCCTTAAACTACCTCCCTTCATACGCAATTTCGCAAACGCATAGATATGCACGCACACACGCACCTTCTCCTCCTCCGTCAGCTCCTCTGGCTTGCCCAGCTTCCTGCGCCGCTCCTTGCGATCGTCCTCAAGCTTCTGCTTCAGCTTGGCCCTGTCCCTCTCATCAGCCTCCTTCTCACGCCGCTTGGCCTGAGCACAATACAGCAACAAGTAGGGTGAACAGTGAAATGAAGGAGCGAGCACGTGTGTTTGATGTCCATCACAGTCCCTGCCATATTACGTCGCTTGGGTATCATCAGCCTCCTTCTCACGCCGCTTGGCCTGAGCAGAATACAGCAATAAGTAGGGTGAACAGTGAAATGCAGGAGCAAGCACGTGTGTCTGGTGTCCATCAGAGCCCTTTGCATGCTATCTTGCATGGGTAGCTTGCAATTGGATGAGGGGAAAGGAGAAACTGAGTTGAGCTAAAGGTGAAAAGCAGGAGCAAGCACGTGTGTCTGGAATCCATCAGAGTCCCTCCCATGTTATCTTGCATGGGTAGCTTGCAATTGGATGAGGGGAAAGGAGAAACTGAGTTGGGCTAAAAGTGCAATGCAAGAGCAGGCACGTGTGTCTGGTGTTCATCAGAGCCCTTTCCATCTTGCTAGGGTAGCTTGCAATTTAATGAAGGGAAAGGGGGAATGGAAGGGGACTAGGCCCTTTCCTGTGACTGCTCCTCCGACCCATCAAAAAGCGCCAACGCAAATGCACATATACACGCAATATGACTTACATAAGTAATACTCACCTCACATTACGTGGCCATCAAATGCACATATACACGCAATATGACGTACATAAGTCATATCACCTCACATTACGTGGCCATCTTGTTACATTAATATCAAACACTCCATGGTGTCCATGCCCACATCCTCGTGGTGTCCATGCCCACATCCTCGTGGTGTCCATGCCCACTCCATGGTGTCCATGCTGACATCCTCATGTCATCGCTTTCTCTCTAGACCAGGTAAACTTTCACGAGCTTCTCTGCCCCATCACAGCCTGTCAGACCTGAGACTCACACGACTACACTGCCCTCAACTCACTTAAATATCATTCCATGCATGCATGCATACACACACACGACACACACACTTACGCACACACACACACGCACACACGCACACACGTACACGCACACACACACACACACACACACACACACACTTGCCCAAGCCCTCTGCCCCATCCTTCTCTTACAGCCTGTCAAAGCTCCACACCATTACACCATTCTCAACTCGCCCACCTTAAAAGTAATTCCAAGCATCGCGTACATCGCCTCCTCACCTCCACGTTCTTTCGTAGCTGCCCTTCTTGCTCCTTACGCTGAGCGAGCTGCATTTCCTTCCCGGCACGGATACGCTCTCGTTCCCTGTGCCCTGAAAGTTCTCGCTCCTCCCGCTCCCGCTTGTCCTACAAAAGTGGAAGTAGCATGTGTGGGTCGCACGTGTGTAGGGTTGGCCAGAACCATACATTCATAGGTATATACGGTGTATATACGGCATTTTTGGCAGGGAAGCCACCATACATATGGTCATATACGGTGTGTATATACGGTTCTGGCCAGCCCTACACGTGTGGGATTAGCACGTGTGGGTCTGCTTGCATTTATTTACCAGACTTTTGTAGTTGACTGCAGAAACGGGAGCAAACAGATGTAAGAAAGTGTCTGTTTGCGTGCCTGTGTATCTGGCCGATTTAAAGCTGAATTTCCACTCAGTGCGCTGCAACCTCTCGGCCACCCCACTCACGCAGCTCCTACTCACAACATGCAATAAGTAGTGAGTAGGGTTGGCCAGAACCATATATTTACTGTGTATATACGGAATATTGGCAGCGAAGCCACCAAATATACGGTCATATACAGTGTGTATATATACGGTCCTGGCCAACCCTAACAGCTTGTGCTTGTGTGAGTGTGATCTGCACTGACTTTTTGTTACTGTCAGTAGTTTATGCATGCGCTTGCCCCTTGGGCACAAATACTCTTGTGCAATTAAGCCAGGCACGCCTCATGAGGAAATGCAAGAGCATCATGCTCTCTGCAATGCAGGCTGGAATTACACAAAAGAAGCAAACTGGGGCTCTGTGCAGCAAAGCCAAGCAAAACAAAGGAGTGAGCGGTCCTGTATCAATACCATCCTGCAACACCATCCTGTGTTTATTTCAGCACATGCAGCGCACCAAGTGCCTGGTGACAGAGGAAGGAAATGTGTTACCTTTTGAGCAAAGCCTCCCTCACACACACACACACACACACACACACACACACACACACACACACACACACACAGACACAGAGAGAGAGAGAGAGAGAGAGAGAGGGAGAGAGAGAGAGAGGGAGAGAGAGAGAGAGAGAGAAAGACACACACACAGCCACCCATTCACGTATGTAGCCACACTTGTGCCTCAGTCGCTTAAATGAGCTCTTGCACCCTTTGCTTTCTCTGCCATACATGGCCACTCACACAGTGTCAGGTTCAAAACAATCGCACGGAGCCATTTCAAAGCTTTAAAAGACTTTATAACAAGAAAAAAACAGGGGCGTACTCAACCACAATCACACCTTGGCTGCTTTGACAAGGTCTTGTGCCTTCTATAAAGCACTCAATGGGAGAATACATCAACTACAATCACACCTTGGCTGCTTTGATGAGGTCTTGTGCCTTCTATAAAGCACTCAATGGGATAATACATCAACCACAATCACACCTTGGCTGCTTTGACGAGGTCTTGTGCCTTCTATAAAGCACTCAATGGGAGAATACATCAACCACAATCACACCATGGCTCTTTAATGAGGTCTTATGCTTTTTATAAAGCATTTAATAGGAAATTACAGGGATGGGTCATACGGACCTCAGAGACGTTCAATACAGTAAAATACGCATTAATACGCAATACGCGTATAATACGGTACCGCATTTTATGCAATTTGGGAGTGCCGACTTTTGACCCAAAATTGACCCGATTCGCCCCAAAATCACCACGCTCCCAAATTTTTCCAATAAATTATGTGTTATTGATATATTATACAATAGCAATGGAAGCTTACTGAAAGAGCGTTGTTGGGGCAGAAATTGCCTAAAAAGGCCCCAAAACGGCAAAAAAAACGGCAGATTTTGCAATCGTATAATACGGCTCAATTTGTTCAATACGGTAAAATGCGCGTAAAATACCATACGGCGTATTATCAGTGTTGTGCAACTACGCAGTCTTTCGACCTTTTTGACCGTCTAGACGGTCCATATCGTATTTGTACCGTACAGGACGGTGCTAGTACGGTATATTTGAAAAGTACGATCCGATCCGTACAAGGACGGTGCCACTGTATAGTACGATTCTGACCGTAATTTGGCCGTTTGGCTCCAATTTCGGCCCATAGCGTTTCTTTTCTTTATGCAAAATTATTCATGACAAATTATTGGACAGGAATCAAGTACTGCGTCCGACTTTAATTTTTTATGCAAGCCACTACTGGGCCCTTCCCCCGAGCTGATGCAGCCTCAACCCAGCCTCGGGGTTGTTCATAGAAGCATTGTGTGGCGTCAGCACATGGGAGGAGCATACCGGGGAGCAAAAATGGGAGGTTTTGGGGCAAAGAGGCCATTCTGAGGCCATTTTTGCACTGGCAGTGCCAGCTTGGCACCGTGCCGTACACCGTACCGTAATTTACTGTCTGACGGTAAACTACGGTCACTAAAGTACGCTAAGACGCCGTATTTTAAGAAAAGACGGTCCGTACCGTCCTAATCGTACCGTACCGTCTTACCGTACTTGCACAACACTGCGTATTATACGAATACGCCGTATGACCCATCCCTGGGAAATTACATCAACCACAATCACACCTTGGCTGCTTTGATGAGGTCCTGTGCCTTCTTCCTCCTCTCTTCAGGCGTCAGCTTTGAAGCCACGTCCTCAGAGGCCTGCATTGCATCGCAGAGCATTGCATCGCTGAGCAGAGCATTGCATCACAGAGAAGAGCATTGCATCGCTGAGCAGAGCATTGCATCACAGAGCAGAGCATTGCATTGCATCGCAGAGCAGAGCAGAGCATTGCATCGCAGAGCAGAGCATTGCATCACAGAGCATTGCATCGCAGAGCAGAGCAAAGCATTGCATCACAGGGCAGAGCATTGCATCGCAGAGCAGAGCATTGCATCGCAGAGCATTGCATCGCAGAGCATTGCATCATAGAGCAGAGCATTGCATCACAGAGCAGAGCATTGCATCGCAGAGCATTGCATCGCAGAGCATTGCATCATAGAGCAGAGCATTGCATCACAGAGCAGAGCATTGCATCACAGAGCAGAGCATTGCATCACAGAGCAGAGCATTGCATCGCAGAGCATTGCATCGCACGAATTGAACACACAGATACAAGAGAAAAAAACTGGAAAATTACAATTGTTTTCGTGACTTGTGGAAGTTCAGGAAGAAATTATTTGATAGATTTGTATAAATGTACTCTGTCAATTCTTTATTTTATCAAATATTCAGATATAACAACTTCATTATTATCAAATGAAACACGGCTCTTGGAACTCTGCCAATTGAAAGCAAAATCGAGGCCTTTAGCAGGTACAAAATAAAAGCCAACAAAAAAAGAGGGAAGACTACGCAGGCAGTGAATAACCATTCCTCATCAATTCAGATGATGTGTCTTTAGAAGCCTGCATTGCGTAGCACACTGTGAATAGCTTATCGAAATGGATCTGCCCTGGACGCGCACAGCAAAGAGGCAGCAAAGAGACGCTAAATGATTAGCTAGGTTTGGCCAGAACCATGTATATATGGTGTATATATGTATATACGGTATTTTGGCAAGGAAATCACCAAATATACGGTCACATATAGGGTTGACCAGAACCGTATATATGCACCTGTACAGAACCGTTTATTTGGTGATTCTCCTGCCAAAAATACCGTATATACAAACCGTAAATATGTATGGTTCTGGCCAACCCTAGTCATATACGGTGTGCATATGCAATTCTGGCCAATCCTATAAATGAGCAGAGCATGAGGCTACGCGCTACATGCGTATCCACATGTGCTCCATAGTGGATGCAACTGCTTGATCAATCAATGGCCTCCCACCTGAGTAGTAAGGCCTGGTCAATGTTGGCTTTCTTCTCATCCTCAACGTCGTACCCTTGTTATGAGCAGTGGATGCAAGTGCTTGACCAAACAAGCACCTCCCACCTGAGTGACTAGCAAGGGCTGGTCAATGTCAACGTCCTGTTCGTGCTCCATCAGCCAATTCACCGCCGACTCACTGCCGCCGCCTCCTGCAAGCCAAAATATTGTATTGCTTGCAAGGAAAGCATTAGGAAGTAAAGCATTTGAGAGTAAAACATCAGCTTGCACCGTGGCCGACTGCAAAGTTGGAGTTCAGCATTACAAATGAAGCGCCTGAGTCCTGTACGACAGAAGAACTTCTATTTGGTGCTATGATTAATTTACATGTCAGTTTTTGTTATTGTTTTGAAAGTTTAGCAGCTTACAAGGTGCAATGCTGGTATTTTTATCACGCATGGCACAAAGAAAGACAGACACACCTTGAGTGAGACAGCAAAGACATAAATCGTGAGCGATCAAAAGGTACTCATTAAACCAAAACAGTTCTGGGAATTTCTGCCAATGTGGTCGCTTGTGACTGCGTCCGGTCTACCATTGCTTTGTTTGCACTCCCATGCTCGGATGGTACTGGATACAAATGCAAGGCAATCACTTTTCTGGAGGGGCTTACGCTATTCTAAGCACTAGTTGGGATTGCCCAATATTGTTTTCTCACTCTCCTTTGGTGAAGGAGCTTGACAGCACCCAGTACCAAAGTGGCTTTTTTATCTCGGTTGGTGCGGGAGTGGTGCACACTGCCTTTTTTTGTTTCTTTTTTGTTGCCACTCACAACCAGCGCGCAAAGACAAAAGAGCCACTTTTACTCTAACATCATTATCAAGAATTTGCGCTCGCAGGTTAATGCTTAAATATTTGCCCCCATTTTACAGTCCGAGCACCATACATGTAGAGCTGGCCAGAACCTTAAACATACACTGTATAAGAACGTATCTTTGTGATTTCCCTGCTGAAAACACCGTATATGTATGACTCTGGCCAACCGTACATATATGTGATCCAGAGCACCAAATTTAAGGAGCGGTTGAGCATTTGATTTGGAGCATTTGATCTGGAGCAATTAATTTGGAGCATTTGATTTGGAGCATTCAATTTGGAGCATTTGATTTGGAGCATTTTAATCGAGGTAGCCACCTGTCGTTGTCTGTGTTCACCTTCACATATGCATCCCCACCACAAACCTGAATGATAGGCTGCACGCACTGCCTTATTGCGCGAGAAGCCCATAGCCTCCAGCTCCTTCACAGTGGCCTCATCTACTGTAGGCTCCACCTGAGGTGTGTGTGTGTGTGTGTGTGTCTTTGAGTGCAATACGAGCATGAGCATATGTGTGTGTGTGTGTTTATATGTGTGCGTGCGTACTTGCATGCATGTATGCATGTGTGTGTGCATGCGTGTATGTGTGTGCCCATGGGCCTCACCCCACTTGACCCAAACTAGCGCACCATGTTCTGGCCAGAGCTGCTGGCTGCTCCCTCCCCTGTCGCCGCATCTGCAGCACCACTGCTCCCTGCTGCTGCTTCCCCTCCTGCATTGCATTGCATTGCACGCACACACAAGAATTACTTGCTGGACAAACCCCGCTTGTTGAGCAATCACGCTGCTCCCTGCTGCTGCACCCCCTCCTGCATTGCATTCAGTGACGTGCTTCAGTTCCAGTACGTTATACAGTACCAGTGCAGTAGGTTATACAGACCAGCAGACCAGTCGGTTGTACAGACCAGTTTCAGTAGTCTCACACTTGTGTTCAAACTCCAGTTGTCCCTGCGTTTCCACCTTGTCCAACTTAATGTGTGTACAGTGTGTGTGGGTTTCGACCTTTCGAAAGGTAACTATTTTCAGTTTGCGTCTACTTTGGTGAACCAACGTCTACACTTTGATGTGTTTTTGCCTACTTCTTCTCGTGTCTGTAAGGTTAGCATTTTCCAGTTGCGTCACAGCCCTTTTTTTACTTGGTTTGTTTTGAGGTTT
>Ga0307947_1002144_pt1 | contig 15822 bp, 16 predicted proteins | sample OrgLakmetagen232_FD_201840 | JGI IMG/M metagenome (GOLD analysis project Ga0307947, IMG submission 201840) | Saline water microbial communities from Organic Lake, Antarctica - #232 | ecosystem: Environmental > Aquatic > Non-marine Saline and Alkaline > Saline | place: Antarctica: Organic Lake...
ACACATACACACATGCAATACGTGCAGCAGGTGGAGGAGGGAACAATGTGCCCGCCACACCTGTGCGGCCTGTGACGGTAGCAATGGATGCCGAGTTCCAGGGGCCGATGCCCCCACAAACGCTGCCAGGCTACAGCCTGATGCCACAGGTACAGGTTGTTGTTATTGTATGTGTGTGTATTTAATTGTGTGTCTGTGTGCGTTAGTGTGTGTGTGTGCGTGCTGCCAGGCTACAGCCTGATGCCACAGGTACAGGCTGTTGTTATTGTGTGTGTGTGTGTGTTAAATTGCGCGTTTGTGTGTGTGAGTGTTTATGTGCGTGCGTGTGCATGCGTGTCTGATCCACGCATCAAGTTTTGGCTACCTTTGCTGTGTTTCAGGGTCAGGTGTACACCTGCAAATGCTGTGTGTGCGTGTGTGCATGCGTGCGTGTCTGATCCGCGAATCAAGTTTTGGCTACCTTTGCTGTGTTTTAGGGTCAGGTGTACACCTGCAAATGCTGTGTGTGCGTGTGCGCGTCTGATCCGCGCATCAAGTTTTGGCTACTTTTGCTGTGTTTTAGTGTCAGGTGTACACCTGCATTGCTGTGCTTGCTTGTGTGTGCGTGTGTGCATGCGTGCGTGTCTGATTTGTGCATCAAGTTTAGGCTACCTTTGCTGTGTTTTAGAGTCAGGTGTACACCTGCAAATGCTGTCACAGCCTACTTCCGCAGTTAGAGCTTGTTGCGGCGCTTGTGATTCATCAATACGATCTGGACGTCAGATTGTGCATACGGATGCTGATCTGTAGGGTCCCATTCCGCAAGCCAACAAACGGATGGTTGTGATATGCTCCGTCTTCTTGCAGGTCTCTGCCCAACCCTCGCGAACTGCTGCCCAAAAGTATTTTGAGTGTTTTGCAAAAAAATACTGCTGGTGCAAATGGACGAACAGTTGTTTTACGCTCCATCTTCCTGCAGGGCTCGGCCAACCCCCGCGAACTGCAGCCCTACAATGTGTTGCGCAAGGAAAACACTGCTAAGCCCGGCCAGTGGGTGGGGACCACATTGGTGAGATATGGGTGTGGGTGTGGGTGTGGGTGTGGGTGTGGGTGTGGATGCGGGTGTGAGTTTGTGAATGTGGGTGTGGGTGCGGGTGCAGGTGTGGGTGTGGGTGACAGTGTGTGAACACACACACACACACATTCACCATTAAATCTTTACTCTAGGGGTGGGGATATTGGGGTGGGGGGGAGCATGAGTGTTTAATCATAAAATTACAATCATAAAATAACAATCATAAACTACAATCAATCTTGCATTTGTGAAAACGCATTCACGGTGTTATTCAGAGCACAGACTTGCTAACCTTTTGATGTCGTCCCCATCCGTAACGAGTCCCCATCATTTCAGCGTTGATAACTATGCTTCGTAGTTCAGTTTTTTTACAAGCCCACAAGCCTGCAAACAAAAGTAACGATTCCCCATCATTTCAGCGTTGATAACTATGTTTCGTAGTTCAGTTTTTTTTACAAGCCCACAAGCCTGCAAACAAAGCGAGCAAAATAATCCAGTGGGTGGCTGACAATTGAAGATTGAAGTAGACTCATCATCAGCCCAGATTTGCCCCCTCCTTGCCGAGCCTCTGCTCTCAAATCTGTGCATATCCACACAGCACCCCCTGTCCAGAGCACAGCGGTTCCTGCTCACCCATAGTAGACCAGCCTTCAAACACACACGCACACACACACACATACACACACACAGGAGGAGAACAGGGCCTCCAACCTGCGTTTTCTTGTGTTATGACTTGACTGTGTTATGCCCCTCCCCCCCCCCTCTAGAAGGCACTCACATTATGTTAGTTGACAGTTTTGAGGACACACACACAGAAACACACAATCACACGCATGTAAACACACACGCGTCATGCACACACATACATCACGTACAGGGTCCCCAGCCCGCCCCTTCTATTGGCACGACCCCTTCTGCAGCACCCCGTCTAGACATCTGCATTGATGACGAATTTGAGGAGGAAGAGTTAAACGCGAGCGCAGCCAGTGCTGCCCAACAGCAGGTATGGAAGGAAGTTATGCCATTTATCAATAAAGTATGTCGGGATACAAATTATTGAGCCCAAATGGAGTGCAAAGAAGACAAACAGTTCTGATAAAATGGATTCGGTTTTTTTTAACATGAACGTCAAGATTCTGCCGACGCGTTTTTGCTTGGGTTTGGAGGATGCAGGCGTATCCGAGAAGAAAGATGTAGTTTTTGTAGGGTTGGCCTGCACCGCAATCTGCACAGTATATGACCGTATGTATGGTGATTTCCCTGCTAAAAATACCGTTTGTACACCGTACATGCCTAGGGTTGGCCAGAACCGTATATATACACCGTATATGACCGTATATTTGGTGATTTCCCTGCCAAAAATACCGTATATACACCGTATATATATGGTTCTGGCCAACCCTATATATGCCTATGGTTCTGGCCAACCGCAAGTTTTTGGGTTTGATGTGTGGACACGCCCTTTGCCTGCATCACTTGCGTTTGAACTGGCCGCCTTGCCTCAGTGTCGTATCCCTGGCTGCATTTGTCACCCCCCTCTTCAGTTTCATTTGCGTCTCCCTAAAAGCGGGTCTTTAATCCGCTCAGCTTGTTCTGTGCCTGTGATCTGCCTGAAAATGCGCGTCTCGTCCGCTCAGCTTGTTCTATGCCAGTGATCTGCCTACAAGGTTGTCTTTTGTCCACTCACCTTTTTTTGTGCCAGTGATCTGCCTACAAGTGTGTCTTTTGTCCGCTCACCTTTTTCTGTGCCTGTGATCTGCCTGTGCGTGAATAATCCACTCACCTTTTCTGTGCCAGTGATCTGCCTGAAAATGCGTATCTATTGTCCGCTCAGCTTGTTCTGTACCAGTGATCTGCCTGTGCGTGCAAATCCGCTCCACCCAACTGCCCCCTTGCCACACAATCGTCCGCTCAGCTTGTTCTTTGCCAGTGATCTGCCTACAAGTGTGTCTTTTGTCCGCTCACCTTTTTCTGTGCCTGTGATCTGCCTGTGCGTGAATAATCCACTCACCTTTTTCTGTGCCAGTGATCTGCCTGAAAATGTGTATCTTTTGTCCGCTCACCTTTTTCTGTGCCTGTGATCTGCCTGTGCGTGCAAATCCACTCCATCCACCTGCCCCCTTGCCACACAATCCCTTCAGGCTCAGCACCAACTGTGGCAGCAGCAACAGCAACAGGTTGGTGGTGCTGCTGCTGGTGCTGCTGGTGGTGGTGCAGGAGTTAACTTTGGCCTGCCCCCCTCTCATTTTGGAAACAACCCCCAGCAACAACAAGGGCAGCCTGGACAGCAACAGGGAGGGGGTAGCGTGCTGCAGCGCATCCTCGCGCGAGGTGGTGTTGGAGGGGGAGGGATGGTGGGGGGGTTTGCAGGTGGAGATGCATCAGCAGAAAGAGCAGGGCCTCAGCTTGGTGGAGCAGCTGCGCAGCAGCAGCAACAACAGCACCAACACCAACATCAGCACCAGCAGCCGTTCACTACTCCTGTGCGTCCACCATTGTCCGCACATCCGCCCACCCGGCCGGGTGCTTTTGGCACGCTGCTGGGTCAGCCCTCCCCCTTCAGGTGATACAGACGTGTGTGCACGGAGCATGTGCGTACACACACATGCAAGCATTTTACCATCTACCAGTTAAACACACATATGCAAGCACGCGCATACACAAAATGTATAACAAAGTGCTCAGGCATGCTGCTAAGTCGAACCTCTCCCTTTTCAGGTGGTACACATGTGTGCACGGAGCATGTACGCACACACACACGTGCAAGCCTTGTACCATCTACCAATTAAACACACACAAACACACAAATATGCATGCACACGCACGTACACCATGCCTCATGCACCAATCAAACGCTGCCAGGCTTCAAGCACGCTCCTTGCCTCATCCACACAACATTGCGACATAGCAATATAAATAGGTTTGGCCAGAACCGTGTGTATACGTACACTGTATTTTTGGTGATTTCCCTTGCCAAATACCGTAAATACACCGTGTATATATATGGTTCTGGCCAACCCTAATCATAAAGCTACACATCCCTGCTCGCTTGCTATCCATTCTCCATTCCGCTCCAACAAATACACATCGCTCTGAAACACATTATCCATTGTCATCAACTTCATCCCGCTCCAACAAATACACACCGTTCTGAAACACATGATCCATTGTCATCAACTTCATCCCGCTCCAACAAATACACATCGTTCTGAAACACATTATCCATTGTCATCAACTTCGTCCCGCTCCAACGAATACACATTGCTCTGAAACACATGATCCATCCTCATCTACGTCGCGACGTAGCCAGACCAGACTAGACTAGATGATACTTGCTAGCTAATACTGTTTAGACGACTAGACCAGGCTACTCTACCAGACTTTGATACTAGACTAGGTCATACTTGCTAGACTTGACGGTGCCAGGCTAGATCAGAATAGAAAATAATAAAGATACAAACCAAATGACTCATGATCTCATAATTAGGGTTGGCCAACACCATACATACATACGTAAATACGGTATTTTTAGCAGGGAAATTACCATACATTCGGCCATATACGGTGCACATATACGGTTCTGGCCAACCTTACCCATGATCATAGTGTGGTGCTCACCTCCCCCACGCAGAGGTGCCCTCTTTGCCACCCCACTCGCTCCCTCTGGAGCACCTTTTACACGCACCGCTTGTGTGGGTGACAGTGGTGGTGGTAGCAGTGCTAGTGGTGGTGGTGGTGGTGGTGGTGGTGGTGGTGGTGGTGGTGGTGGTGGTGGTGGTGGTGGTGGTGGTGGTGATGGTGGTGTTGAAGGGGGGCCTGAGCTGCACAGTCTGCTGCAAGCTACCCCCATGCAGCAGCAAACACACGCACGGCTGCCCCTTGCCACCCCAACCCACGCACAGCAGCAGCAGCAGCAGCAGCTGCAGGCAGGGGGTGGGGGGGGTGCCAGTGCAGGACTGCCTCAAAGCAGTATGAAGCTTGTTGGCACCGCAGGGGGTGCAGATGCGTACGCCCCCACTCCCGCACCTCCTCCTGCCTTGAGAATGACCATGCCTGTGGGGGGATCTGGATCTGTTGCTGGCAGTGGTGGGGGTGTGGGGGAGGGTGGGGAGGAGGAGGTGTCTTTTGAGGAGCAGCGAGCAGCTGTGTGGTGGCGGCAGCACCGTGCTGATCATGTGCAAGCACCACAGCAGCAGCAGCAGAAAGAGCAGGTGTTGAAAGAGCAGCGACAGAAAGAGCAGGTGTTGAAAGAGCAGCAGCAAAAAGAGCAGCAGCAACAGGAAGAGCAGGCGTTAAAAGAGCAGCAGCAAAAAGGACAGCAGCAACAAAGGGAGCAGGCATTGGTGGTGCAGCAGCAAAAGGAGCAGCAGCAGCAGCAGAAAGAGCAGTCACTAAAAGAGCAGCAGCAAAAAGGACAACAGCAACAAAGGGAGCAGGCATTGATGGTGCAGCAGCAAAAGGAGCAGCAGCAGCAGCAGAAAGAGCAGGCACTAAAAGAGCAGCAGCAACAAAGGGAACAGGCATTAATGGTGCAGCAGCAAAAGGAGCAGCAGCAGAAGCTTCAGAGGGAGAAGGAAGCACAGGAGCAGGAAGCAAAGGAGCAAGAGATGCAAGCCCAGATGGAAATAGTGGCTAGAGCGCAGGAGCAGCAACGGCTTCAGCAGCTGAGAGAGCAGCAAGCACGGCAAGAAAAAGAGCAAGCACAACAAAGGGAGGAGCAGCAGCAACGAGAGCTGCACATTCAGCAGCAAGCGCGACAGCTCAAGGAGCAGCAAGCACGCCAGCAAAGAGAGCAGCAGCAGCAGCAGCAAGCGCAACAGCTAAAGGAGCAGCAAGCACGGCAGTTAAGGGTGGAACAGCAGCAGCAAGCGCAACAGCTCAAGGAGCAGCAAGCACGCCAACAAAGAGAGCAGCAGCAGCAGCAAGCGCAACAGCTGAAGGAGCAGCAAGCGCGGCAGCAAAGGGAGGATCAGCAGCAGCGAGAGCTGCAGGTCCAGCAGCAGCAGCGAAACTGGCTCCCTCCAAATGGCGTCACGTTCAACTCAGAATCAGGTGTGTTCTGCATTGTTTGTCAACCAGGTAAATTAATCATGCTTGTGAGCTGACATGCCATTTAATAAGCTTAAAACATGAGCCCATGTACAAGCACCCGTACGCACAAATACATACACACACAGGGAGCATGGACAACCCAACAAAGCCATACACAAATTCCCTCTCTCTCTCTCTCTCTCACACACACACACACACACACACACACACACACACACACACTCAAGGCTATGAGCCGACAGTGACCATCAACACGCGTGCGGCCTTCGATGCGATGAACGACATGTTCGGTGACGAGGCAGGTGCCGCAGCAGAAGCTGAGATCAGGGGGGCGTGCAAGTACGATCGCAGCGGCCAGGCGCTTGTGCAGGTGGGATGCTGTTTGTAATTATCTGGATAAACTTGGGGCAGGGGGTTTGGGCACAAAAGTTATGCAATCGCAGCGGCCAGGCGATTGTGCACGTGGAATTTTGTTTGTCAGATGTCTGGATGAACTGTGGACAGGGGGTGGGGCGTAACATTAATGCAAGTACGATCGCAGCAGCCAGGCGCTTGTGCAGGTGGAATGCTGTTTGTGATTGTCTGGATAAACTTGGGGCAGGGGGTTTGGCACAAAAGTTTTGCAATCGCAGCGGCCAGGCGATTGTGCAGGTGGGCTTTTGTTTGCTCGCTATCTGCTTTCACCGTTTGCACTTGGGGAACAAGGAGAGAGAGGGACAACTCTTCTACAAATTGGTGTTGGACTTGTGGCATACGCTCAGTACTTGCAAGCATCATCTCAGTGCTCGGGAGGGAGGAAGGGGGGGACAACTCTTTTGCAAATTGGTTGTTGGACTTGCAATGGCCTCAGGGAGCAGAACTACTATCTGTGTATTTCTTTCTATTATCTCTATCTCTAGTATCTGTGTTCTCAGTACCCAAGTGCCTCCTCTTCATTATTAATTATTAATGCAGGAAGTGGTTTTCACAACCTGCATATAGTCACTCCTTTTCTTTTTGTAGTGAGATCGATGTGGTGTTTGCCGGTGGGCGTGAGTTACTTTTCACAAGCGCACCCTTCTCCAATGAAAAAGAAGAAAATACGCAGGCAGTGAAAACCACTCCCCACGTTGCTAACAGAAAAGGAGCCACTTTGGTACCGGGTACCGTAAAACTCCTCCACCACAAAGAAAAGGGAGAAGATGAATTGGGATCAGGAGGTCCACCATTGAATAAATACATAACAGCACCATACCAGTTTTTTTGATTGGATGGATTTTCATTGAAGCACTTGATTGTCGAGCCACAAAGGCCCAATGGATCAATCTATCCATCCTAATTTCCTCACGGCAATCAGGCTCGTGCTAGACACCCCTCCCAAAAACCACACAAAAGTCGCACAATGCGTGCTGCTACTACGCTGACACACACGCACATGCACACGCACATGCACACACATACATGCATACACGTACATGCACACAGGCGGCCCTCTCTGCCCTCCCCGCCTCCGCCCTCACCCTCGCCCCCTCCCTCAGCACCACACATCCACGCCCACACCAGCAATCAGGAGGTGGCCAAGCACCACACCCACAGCAGCAGCAGCAGCAGCATCAGGCTACAGGAGGGAGTGCAGGAGGCCCTCCTCCCCCGAAACGCACGGCCTACGAGCCCACCGTGACCATCAACACGCGTGCTGCATTTGATGCGATGAATGACATGTTTGGGGACGGAGGGGGAGGGTCTGCATACATGCAGCAGCAGGACCCAGATGATACAATGACTCGGGTGTGTACGTGGCTGGGAGTGGCTGTGGTTGTGCGCACTAGTATGTGTGGGTGTGAATGTGGGTATGGGTGTGGGTGTGGGTGTGGGTGTGGGTGTGGGGGAAGGTGCCTGCATTTAAGTGATACCTGATACGAGTACGTATGTGTGTGTCTGTGGGTGTGCCTGCATGTTACTACAAAAGCGTAGCTGTGAACATAAATTACCCTGGCCCCTACGCCAGTAGATCATTGCTTGGGCATCCTCACAACAACTCACCTTCACATTCCAACTGCTTCCGTTTGCAATCCTGTATGTATAGGGTTGGCCAGAAACGCATATATCCACTGTATATGACCGTATATTTGGTGATTTCCCTGCCAAAATTACCGTACATACACCGTATATATATATATGGTTCTGGCCGACCCTATGCGTGTGTAGTTGCCCAGTTATGTTGAGCTGCAACTCTTACACGGCAACAAACAGCTACCAAGCTCGCCTATGGAGCTCAGAGGCGCGCACACACACACACACACACACACACACACACACACACACACACACACACACACACACAAAAACACACACACAACACACACACACACACACACACACGTATTCAAACATGTACCTCACAGCTACCAAGCCTGCCGATGAGCTCAAAGCCCATTTCAGCACTGGATGTATGCCGCCTTGCCAATTCAAGGACCACAGGTGTGTGTGTATGTATGTGTACCTGAGCGCGTGTGTGTGCATGCGTATCTATATGTGTGTTGTGTATCTATACGTGTGTTGTGTATCTGTATGCATGCGTATCTATTTGTGTGTTGTGTATATATGTGTGTGTGCAAGTGTGCGAGCGTGCGTGCGAGTGGGAGGGTGCGTGAAACAGTATGTATGATGCTTCTTGTCTGTAGGCAAGGTGGTACTGCTATGTGCAATGTACAGAGTACTGCTATGTGTAGGGTTGGCCAGAACCGTATATGTACACCGTATATGACCGTATATTTGGTGGTTTTTCTGCCAAAATTACCGTATATACACCGTATATGTATGGTTCTGGCCAACCCTAGCTATGTGCAATGTACAGAGTACTGCTATGTGCAACGTACAGAGTACTGCTATGTGCAATATACTGAGTACTTCCAGAGCACAGCGCATGTACAATGCGTGTGAAAAAGGACACTGCATGTACATTGTCACATTTGCATGTACATTGTCACATTTGCATGTACATGTCACATTTGCATGCACATTGTCACATTTGCATGTACATTGTTGCATTTGCATGTACATTGTTGCATTTGCATGTACATTGTCGCATTTGCATGTACATTGTTGCATTTGCATGTACATTGTTGCATTTGCTTGTACATTGTCGCATTTGCATGTACATTGTCACACTTGCATGTACATTGTTGCATTTGCATGTACATTGTCACACTTGCATGTACATTGTTGCATTTGCTTGTACATTTTGGCATTTGCATGTACACTGTTGCATCTGCATGTACATGTACATTGCCACAATTGCATGTACATTGTTACATTTGCATGTACATTGTCGCATTTGCATGTACATTGTTACATTTGCATATACATTGTCACATTTGCATGTACATTGTTGCATCTGCATGTACATGTCGCATTTGCATCATCTTGCTTGGGTCATTACTTGTTTGTTTGACTGTGCAGGTGCCAGAAGTGGGGCAGGCCGTCTTTCCTCTGCGCAGGCTACCGTGTGCGACGACACAACCACAGACCTCTGGTGAGTGGTGGTGAAACTGTGTAGTAGCACATTTGCATCCGCCCCAGATCTCTGAAAGCAGCATAGCCCTCCCCCATGCTCAGCGGCACAACTGCCGATCCCGGAGCAGGAGGTGGCGGTGAGAATGTGTAGTGAGGCATACCAGAATGCATGCATGTATGCCTGCATAGCGACACAACTGCAGATCCCGGAGCAGGAGGTGGCGGTGAGAATGTGCAGTGAGGCATACCAAAGGGCATGCATGTATGCTTGCATAGCGACACAACTGCCGATCCCGGAGCAGGAGGTGGCGGTGAGAATGTGCAGTGAGGCATACCAAAGGGCATGCATGTATGCTTGCACAGCGACACAATTGCAGATCCCGGAGCAGGAGGTGGCGGTGAGGATGTGCAGTGAGGCATATTAAAAGGCATGCATGTATGCTTGCACAGCGACACAACTGCAGATCCCTGACAGAGGTGGTGGTGATAATGTGTAGTGAGGCATACCAAAAGGCTTCCTTGTACATTGTTGCATTTGCATGTACATTGTTGCATTTGCATGCACATTTTGGCATTTGCATGTATTGCTGCCTGATCCTGATCACAGCGAGAGGGGATATGGTCCATTACCATCATGCGTGGTGGTGTGATGATTTGCGCGATAACGTCATGACACACAAGCATGCGTGACAACTGTGCTTGACAAGCATGCGTGACGACTGTGCTTGACAAACATGCGTGACGACTGTGCTTGACAAACGTGCGTGACGACTGTGCTTGACAAACATGCGTGACAACTGTGCTTGACAAACATGCGTGACGACTGTGCTTGACAAACATGCGTGACGACTGTGCTTGACAAACATGCGTGACGACTGTGCTTGACAAACATGCGTGACGACTGTGCTTGACAAACATGCGTGACGACTGTGCTTGACAAACATGCGTGACAACTGTGCTTGACAAGCATGCGTGACGACTGTGCTTGACAAGCATGCGTGACGACTGTGCTTGACAAGCATGCGTGACGACTGTGCTTGACAAGCATGCGTGACGACTGTGCTTGACAAACATGCGTGACGACTGTGCTTGACAAGCATGCGTGACATGCGTGATGCGTGATGACACAAGATCCAGATTTCAGACGTTTAATTCTTTCCAATATTTCTCTTGTTCCGTAGGTACCCTTTGTTTATGTTTTGTGTCGGCCCAAACCGTACATGGGATTTCCATATACTGTATATACGCCGTATATGACCGTATAAACGCCGTATTTCCGTATGTATGGTTCTGGCCAACCCTTATTATGTTGGTTACACGCTAGCGGTAGACCCTCTCCGTGCTTGTTTCAGGCATGTGATGTGCGGGCAGGTTTCACCGTCCATGCTGTATTCTTAGGGTTGGCCAGAACCGTATAAATACACCGTATATGACCGTATATTTGGTGATTTCCCTGCCAAAAATACCGTATATACACCGTATATTAATGGTTCTGGCCAACCCTATGTATTCTATATATCCTAGAGTATATTATTCTAAACGTACTATTCTATCCTATGAGCGCCCCTGTGTCCTCTGCACCACCTTCCCCTTTATAGCCTTAGCAAGGTTTTACAATGGAGGATTGTTGATATGCTTGTTTAAACCAAACTGCCCCTTTTTTATCATTACATATGGAGTGGTTTTCACTGCTCTTGTTCCTCCTTTCACCTCTACCGTGTGATTCGCGTGTTTTCCACACGACAGTGATGGATGAAATGTGTTTCCAATCTTCCTTTGAATCACCTCTGCCATGTGTTTTGCTTGCTTCCCACACGACAGGGGTGGATGAAATGTGTTCCAATCTTCCTTTGAATCACCTCTGCCATGTGTTTTGCTTGCTTCCCACACGACAGGGGTGGATGAAATGTGTGCCCAATCTTCCCCTGATTCACCTCTGCCCTGTGATTTGTGTGTTTCCCACACGGCAGGAATGGATGAAATGTGTGTGTCTAATCTTCCTTTAAATCACCTCTGCCATGTGTTTTGCTTGTTTCCCACATGGCAGGGGTGGATGAAGTGTGTGCCCAATCTTCCCCTGATTCACCTCTGCCATGCGTATTGCATGCTTCCCACACAACAGGGGTGGACGAAACGTGGGCCTTGGGGGTCAGGAAGATGCGCTCAGGCCAGACACTGAGTACCTCACACGAAGAATCTCTGCCTCACTAGCTGGTGAGTGTGAGTGTGTGTGTGCGCATGTGTGTGCGTGCGTGCGTGTGTGTGGATGAAAGTTAGAATGTAAGTTGCAGTGTGTCTTCAGCTTAAAACAGCTGTGTGCCTGCTCTCGGTCTGTTCACACACAGACCGATCGATGCACACTCACACTCACACCCTCAAACTCACACGCACACGCACACAAACTGATTGCTGCATGCTCACACTTAAACACAATCTGATTGCTGCATACTCACACTCACACACAAACTGATTGCTGCATACTCACACTCACACAGAAACTGATTGCTGCATACTCACACTCACACACAATCTGGTTGCTGCATACTCACACTCACACACAAACTGATTGCTGCATACTCACTCGCACACAGAAACTGATTCCTGCTCACACACTCACAATTGCCAACACGGTTGCTGCTCACTGCCCTCAATTCAATGCACCTGCACCCACATAAACACACACAAATGCACACACACACACACATACACACACACAAATAAACACACACACCTACTGCAGGATCTGGGGCAAATGATGAACTCCCTGGGCACATGGTGCACTCTGCATCACACACACACACACACACACAGGCTCTGGACACGCTGGGGGTGGTGCCAGCGCCGCGGCCATGGGTGGGGCAGGTGCTATGCAAGGGGCAGGTGGTGGGCTTAGAGGTGCACACAGAGGAAGCAGCAGCAGGCGCTCCTCCGTGGGCCTTCCTGGGCTAGGGCCTGCCAGTGCAGGGACCCTGTACTCAAGTGAGGCTGGGTTGGCGTGTGTGGTTGTGTATGTGTTTTGTGGGTGTATTTGTGTGTGTTGAGCGTGAAGAGGCCTTCCTGGGCTAGGGCCTGCCAGTGCAGGGACCCTGTACTCAAGTGAGGCTGGGTTGGCGTGTGGGTGGGTGGGTGGTTGTGGAAGTGTTTTGTGGGTGCATATGTGTGTGTTGAGTGTGAAGAGGCCTTTCCGGACTGGGGCCTGCCAGTGCTGGGACCCTCTGTACTAAGGTGGGGTAGGGTCGTTTGTAGGTTTTGTAAAATACAAATATAGTTGTGTAGAGCCTGTCTCTTCATGCGCGCGTGTGTGTGTATTTGCATGGCTGTGTGCTCCTGCTTTTCGTCCAGCTGCCCTCATAGGAGTTGCACGGGTCTCTGCTGCTAAAGAGGCATTATGGCATGTCGCTGACCTGCATGCTACAAACATTCATGTATGGTATGGCATGTCATGATCCGCCGTAGAAAGAGACGTCCATGTGAAGGACAGGCCAGGATCAAACACCTACAAACTAGAAACACTCATGCAGGGCACATCAATGATCCGCCTTAGAAACCTTAGAAATAATATATTGATCCACCCTAGAAATAAACATCCATGCGAAGGACAAGACAGGAGTATACGTTGCTGCAGGGTACATCATTGATGTGCCCTAAAAATAAACAGTCATGTGAAAGACGGGCCAGGATGAAACACGGCTGCTCGTACCTACAAAAACAATTAGGTGGCCCTAAAAACACTCATGCAGGGTACATCATTGATCTGCCTTAGAAATAAACATCTATGTGAAAGACAGGCCAGGATCAAGCACCTACAAACTAGAAACACTCATGCAGGGAATATCATTGGTCTGCCTTATTAATAGATAGGGTTGGCCAGAGCCGTATATATACACCGTATATGACCGTACGTATGGTGATTTCCCTGCTAACAATACAGTATATACACTTATGAGTTCAGTGTGAAACACCTGAACTCAGGTTCTTGAAGTATGGCATAAAGTGAGATGATCTCACTTTCTGCTTTTCTCCGGTTTCTGCTTCCCTTCTCCATTCTTTTTATTCCTTGGAGAACACAACTCTCTCTTTAGCATACTTCTTTTCTTTTTATTCCTTGGTAATAAGAGCCCTATGCATCTCATGACGCAAGCGAACTAGAACCGTGTATACGTATGTATGGTTTTGGCCAACCCTAGAAATACATATTCATGTGAACGACAGGCCAGGATCAAACACTGCTGTTCGTACCCACACACTGTAAATTGGTGTAAAGACTTTTGTGCGCCAAACAGTGAGCAACCTCAGGGGACTGAGTGACCCCGCCTCAGAGCGCTGTTGGCCAGAAAGGAAGGAAAAAGAAAAGAAAAAGAAGAACTACGCAGGCAGCAAAACACTCCCTGCATCAATTAAGGAAAAGGAGGCACATTGGCCCGAAGTGCCAGATATATAATACAAGCACCGTTTAAATTGTGCACTTTGAATTCTCCGTGATTCATGCTGTTGTCTCTAAACTCATCATGCCAAGTGGCTCTAAATCCCATCATGTGCTCAAGACACCCTCCCTATCACACACGATCTAGCAACGAATTATAGCACATGTCTACACAGGGTTGGCCACAACCGTATATTCGGTGATTTCCCTGCCAAAAATACCGTATACACACCGTACCGTGTATATATATATGGTTCCGGCCAACCCTACATATATGCGCATGTGCTGCACTGCTTTACACTTTACGCATGCACAAGGAGGGACAAAAAATGCTCACATACCCTAATCTTGTGTGCGTATGGTACGCAGGCCTACCATTGGGTGGACACACACACACACATACACACACACACGCACACACACACACACACACACACACACACAAACGCGTGCAGGCCTACCATTGGATGGAGGAGGAGGTGGAGGAGGCGGGGGGGGGCTGAGCGTATACGAGGACACTGTGTGTATGGGACTGGGCAGCACCTTTGCCCGTGAAGGGCTGCCTCAGGTATGTGATACCTGTAGGGTTGGCCAGCACCCCATATATATCACAGGTATTTCTGGCAGGGAAAACAACCAAATATATGGCCATGTACGGTGTATATATCAGGTATTTCTGGCAGGGAAATCAACCAAATGTACGGCCATGTACGGTGTATATATACGGTTCTGGGCCAGCCTACAAACCTGCTTTTGATTGTGTTCAGAGGCACTGTGTGTATGTATGGGATGGATTGTTTGTCCGTGAGGGGGTGGGTGCCTCAGGCAGGCGATATCTATCTGCTCTGAGCGTGTGCAGAGGCACAGTGTGTAGGTGTGGGAGGGATCGTTTGTCTGTGAGGGGGTGGCTGGGGTACGTAGTACGGAATACACAAACATTCACGAGGAGTGCTAAGCGTGTACACACATACAAAGGGTTGGCCAGAAACATTATATTATATAATACGGTGTTTCTGGCAGGGAAATCACCAAATATACGGTCACACACGGAGTGTATATTCACGGTTCTGGCCAACCCTACACATACACAAAGTGTACACGTGCACAGTGTATGGGACTGTTCATGTGTTTACTAAAGGGGTTCCTTGGGTATGCAGATCGAAACGTGCGTTTCAATTGCCCAGGTCAGTTAATTAATGCCACAGCTCCACCCCCAGAGCCTATGTCCCACACCTTTGCGCTTACAAACTGCCGTTGCTTTACCATTGTGAGTGCTCGCAAAACTACACACGCACAATGTCACGTCCGTACAGAAAAGAGAAGCACGCATTCATACACGCATTCATACAAACATATGCGTAAGTATACACGCACGCACACTCACATTAACACGCACACACACAAACATGCGCGCACATGCACGTACACACAAACGCGCAAACGTAGGGAGGGGGCCCCCCGCAGCAGCAGCAGCAGCAGCAGGGAGCATGCCAGCAGCAGCCCATGCCTGGTGGAGGTCCCTCTGTGGGAGGCGGGCTGTACGAAGACACTGAGTTCTTTTCCAGCACCCACATTGGATCCGCTCAGCAGCAACCCCTAGGAATGAGCTCCTCCTCATCCAGCAACGTGGCTGCCACACCCCTCACCCGTGAGTGTGGCTTATGATGTGTGTGTATGTGTGTGTTTGTGTTTGTATGTGTGTGTGTTATGGAAATGGTTGTCTACTGTGTGTAAGACAAAACGCCAATGCTTTGCATGCGCGCATGCACACACACATGCACACACACACACACACACA
>Ga0307947_1002145_pt1 | contig 15820 bp, 19 predicted proteins | sample OrgLakmetagen232_FD_201840 | JGI IMG/M metagenome (GOLD analysis project Ga0307947, IMG submission 201840) | Saline water microbial communities from Organic Lake, Antarctica - #232 | ecosystem: Environmental > Aquatic > Non-marine Saline and Alkaline > Saline | place: Antarctica: Organic Lake...
ATAATGTTCTGGAGGCTGGGGGGACAATTCGTGGTGGTTGGAGGGTGGTTGGTGCAAGCCCAGGGTACCCCCCAAAATAGCATAAATACGTTTACGTATTATACGCGTATTGCGTATTAATAGCGTAATATACCGTATGGGACGTCTCAGAAGTCCGTATGACCCATCCCTGACGCCCACAGACCGTGCTGACGGCTGGCTGCGTCTCGGAATCTGGGGCACAGAGGGCCTGTGCCGAGGTTCTGACTGCCTGCTGTGTAGCTGTTGCTGCTGCCCTCATCTACTGCCGGCTGCTCTTCCACCTTCCAAACAGCACACAGCCGAGGCCCCTCCAGCTGTTTGGAGCACTCACACAGGCAGCAGCAAGCCAGCCTCAGCTGCTCCTCTGAGAGCGAATGTGTTTCATACAAAAGGGGGTGCTGGTACTTGGCATCTGCATGCGTGTGGATACATATGAGGTAGCGTTTGAGCGGATAATGCAGGATGTTTTGGCAGAGCTCAATCCAGACATGACCCAGCATGTCAGTTGCATGCCATTGCCCAAACTTTGCACACGCATTCTTTAATAGAACAAGATTGCATGTGAGGAGTGTCAAGTGTTACCGCTGGTTTTGGTCGTGCTGAGACCTAGTTAAATTTTGGCTGCTGAAAACCCTAGTTACAGCACACTAACCTGCACTGCGTGTCAGCCGCTGTGCGCCACAGCCTGGGATCCTCTGCAGCTCTTTCCAGTGTCCTAAGACACAGTTCTGCGCAGGACCTGCAAGGTTTGGGGCAGCGCATGGTCAATTACGCAGCGATTTGTGTAGCACCAATCAGCATGCATGGGGCCATGCAGGTGTGCTAGAGCTGCATTCCCTGGCCTGTGATGCATGCCTTTACCCTTATGCCAATCATAGATGTGTGATTCGTAGGCTGGAATGCAAGAATCAGGTCCAACAAACTTTCTGCACAGCGCAAGCATGTCACATCATGATGTGCACCGACCTTCTTCACCACAACAGCTTCTCTTACAGCAGCTGCAGCAGCATTTCGTTGCATGAATACCTGCCTCATACCTTAATGCAGGTCTGGGACAGGTCGGGGTCCACCCTCCTTGCTGCTGCTGCCTCAAGTGTGCTGCTCTTGTGCCACCTCCATCTGTCTTTGCCTGCTGAGCTGCTGCTGCTAAGAATCGGGTGCCTCAAAATTGAACAAACCAATATATACGAAAGTAAAAGTGCATCACAAAACCGGCAGGGTTAGACACCCTACGTGGTCAGTTAAAATTTCCGAAGCTCCGCGCCAGCAAAATTTTTCGAACTTCACCCCTGGTGAACGAGGGCTCTTAAAAACGGTGCAGAGTGACTCCATATTTTTTGTTTAGTCCATCTGCACACTCGGATTCACTTGCCTATGTTTTTTGGGAGGGTCCCCTTTTCCAGCCAAACCAGCCCTCCCTTGTGTTATCCCAACCACTGCACCATCTCAGAATCTGAGACCAGTTTTGTCTAACCAAATTGCACTATGAACGCAAATATGTGGTCAAAAATTAGTTCTGAGCAACTTGGTCTGGGGGTGAACACCACTACTTTGGTTACTAAGCAATAATTAAGCGTAATTAAGCAAATGCTTGAAGGTAGTTTCAAGCACTAGCCACACTAAGGCAGCTGCCTCTCTGCCTCAGACAAAATACACACAGGCACACACACAAACACACATACACATTCACACATGCGCATACCTATGCATACACTCATCAACCTTCCAGGTGTTTGTGGAGCAGTGCCGGTGCTTGGACATTGCTATTGCCGTGTCCCCCCGCAATTCCTCACACCTAGGAGCTGCTATGGCACGCCAGGTGCGTTTATTAAGTTTGTGCATGTATGTCAGTGGTGTGCCAGTACGGCGTATCCTTTATTTTATACTGTATATACAGTACGGTGGTGGTACGGTACAGTACGGTGGTGGTGGTGGTGGTAATGGTGGTACGGTACGGTCGAGAACTGTATAATCGTATTATAACGTCAAAGAAAAGTACTGCCAAACCGTGCAAGTAATGACCTTTATGGTGCAACATTGTTCAAGTTCCAGCCTTTTACACTGTACCATAACCGTATACCGTATTTCTCCGTATATTGTCTGACTGTAATGTACCACACTGTGAGTGTACCATACCATGCAACCATACACCATACTTAACCCTGTACTGGCACATCACTGATGTATGTACTTGCTCAAACTAACACCTACAAATGAATACATGGATACACTTGTGCACGCACATGCACACTTGCATAGCTGATGCCGTCTCTTGCAAACTGCAGGCTTCTTGCCTTGCTCATCATACTGGAACGCACCTCTTCAAACTCGCTTCTGTCTGCGACGCAATCCAAGCAGCAATACGTGTGCTTCTTTGCAGCGGTTGCGCAACACTTCTCTTCCATAACCAACACACACACACACACACACACATGCAGCTACAACCACCAGGGGGATCAGCACTAGGAGGGTATGGTGCAGGCGTTCCTCTGGGCGGCGTTGACAGCAGCAGCAGCAGCAGCGGCATCAGCAACCGATTCAGTCCATTGACCAGGAGGGCTGGAGGGGGCGGGGAGGGATCGGGAGGGGAATCAGAGGGGGCTGCTGCTGCTGCTGCCACTGCTGCTGGCAACTTGAATTTCATGCAACGTTACGGGCTGGTGGAGCGTTTTGGGAAGAACGTCAGCACAATGATACAGGTGAGGGGCTTGTTAGGGTGTGCTGGTGTTGGTGTTGGTGGCGGCGATGGTGATGTTTTGCTGCACAGTGTAGTAGCGCGTGTGCTCTCCAGATGTTCAGATCGGTGTCTCAGATATGGACCCCCTGCTTTTAGAGGTCTGCTGCTGCTGCTGCTGTTTTTTTTCAGCCAGGTGTCATGTTGGAAAGAGGGAGGAGGTTCTGCTGCATCGTTTTGACACCTCAGAACGCATCACACACGCACACGCTAACAGGATTTCCGCTCCCCTTGGGGCTTAGCAGCCAACCCAGCCAGCAGCCGGTCTGACATTTCTTTTTCCCCTGCTTCGGACATGCAGCAGCAGCAGCAGCAGCAGCAGCAGCAGCAGCCCCAACAGTCACCACAAATTAGTGCTGCTGCCCCATCCACTCTCCTTCACCCTACGCCCTACCAGCAGCAGCTTGGGGCCTCTCCTACAGGCACGCCTGCGCCTTACACAGGTGGGCAAAAGGGGGGATGGGTGCATATGTGTCTGTTTGCATGACGAACTTGTGCGCCTGCGTGTGCATGATGGTATGTGGCTTGGAAGGAACCGTCTCATCCGTGCTCGTCACACTGTAGGAGCTTGCAAGTCGACCAAAGCTTTTATACTCTGTGCAGGAATGTTTCACACTGTAACATTGTGTAACACACACATACCCACACGAGGCAGTACTCTAGCCTAGCATGCAGGCCTTCCTCTACCTCTCCCCTACTTAGGTGCTATATACACGCATTATATAGACACACGCACACCCTCTTACGTATCACGTAGACACATAGGAACACATACACACATGCTCACACTCACCTGCTGCACCCTGTGACCCTCATCACCATACACTACTCGACCAGTCACAGCTTCTCCTAACTCCCTTAAGGACGCTTTGCTTTTCTGCGTCCTTAAGCGTTTTTTAAGACGCATACCCTGTTTGCAGCCACAGCAACTCCACCCAGTTCAGACGCGTACCCTGTTTACAGCCACGCATACCCTGTTTCAACGCATACCCTGTTTGCAGCCACAGCAGCCACAGCGACTCCACCCAGCCCTGAGCAGCAACCCGATCTGACGTCAGATTTGCTAGGACTCAGCTTGGATAGCCCGCACACCACCACCACAATTTCCACTGCTGCGGTGTGTATGTGTGTGTGTGCGTGTGGCGTGTGTGTGTGTTGTGTGTATGTGCGTGCGTGCTTGCTGCTTGCGTACTACTCCTTGTATTGTGCATCATCATCATCATCATCAGGCTCCTCATGGAGAAGTAAACAAAATGTAGCAACAGCATCAAATATCTTAAACTAACACGCACATCCACACACACACATTCACACGCACACACACGTGCGCACAGGTCTCCACTTCCTTGCCTTCCTCTTCATCAGTGGCAGACAACGGTCCCTTGCCCCCGGGCTGGGAAGCCAAAATGGATCGTGCCACAAACCGTGTGTTTTACGTGGACCATAACAACAAGGTGCGGCTGGCTGCAGCGAAGGAGCAAGTCTTAAACAGCAACTGGATTGTGCCTGGAGGAAATGCACCCTTGTGTACATAAATGTATTAGAGTACCTTTTGAACGGGTGAACTCTGGTGCTGAGGGTTCAAATGTTGGGCCATGGACACCTTGATTTATCAGGGAGCGTAAATCCTTCCAATATATTGTGACGCACTGTGTAATGAGATTGTGTGGTGTGATGTGCTTTTTGGACAGGCAGTGTTTTTTGTTAATGACCTAATCTTACGCTTGCTCGAAACGTCTGTGACCTCTGCTCTCACACAAAGGTGAGCGACCACACCGTCCCTGCTCGTCCTGATGATGCTGTGGATGCACGCATGCCCACAATTACTTTGCAGATTGCTCCTGGTCACTGAGCAATAGCTGTCCATCCTGTAACTAAAGTGTCAATGTGTCCACACCCACATTACACATTGCATATATGTACATGCAAAACATGTGCGCATATGGCATGTACATACACCCAGTGGTGGGCAGACAAGCCCCTTCTTTGGAAGGCATATTTACGCAATAAGGCTCAGCGCTGTTCTTCAGTGTGCCTTTCTTTGTATAGATGTCCAGCTGGCGGTGTCCAAGCCTACTATGACACTCGTTTGTGTGCATGCTCGTGATAACACATATGCATGCAGGCCAATCCTTTTCGTACTGCCTGTCTCGTTCAACATGCATGCATCCTCTCATTGGTGTCCGTCCTCATGCACGTTCACTGTATACTGAATCTCCTACGTACTATATACTGAAACAGAACTCCTTGTTGGCTGTAATTGGGATGTAATGTTTGCAGGTCACAAGCTGGCAGCGCCCTAGCCTTCCACAGCTGCCTCCGCCTATCAACAGCATCCCTGTCAGACAGAGCACGCCTGCAGGTGCCGTACCCCTCTGTCATGTGTGTGTGTGTGCGCGTGCGCGTGCGTGTATGTGTGTATATTTTGTTGCCATTTTTTTGGCAATTTGTTTGCTTGCAGGCGCTTTGTCTCCCTTGCGTCGTCGCACACCCTCCTTGCTGTTGCTGCTGCTGCTGCTGCTGCTACTGCTGCTGCTGTGCTGAGACCCTGTATAAACATGCTTTGAGACCACCCACTGCCTGAACGTGTTGTGCCTTGCATTCGCTTGCAAAACCCTTGTTACTCGATTCTGTGTTGCAAATGCAATACTCGCGCTTTTTGAATCCATCTGCTGTTTAACATGCGGGATGGTTCTGTTCAATCTACTGTGTACCTACATAAGCACTTTTTTTTTTTGTCTCCTGCTTTTGCTCAAATTCTTGAACATCAGTCCTCCTATCCTCTACACACCAAGTACACGCACAGTTGTAAGCTGCCCTACTTGCCATTCCTCACCCTATTCTCAAAATACCACCTCGCAGGCCCCCACCCCAGCAACGATGCCCAAGCCTCAAATGGCACACGGGCCCTTACAAACAGCTCGCAACCACTCCCGTCCACCTCCTACTCACCGCTTTCCAGTGCATATGGTGGGGGGATTGGGGCAAGTGACACTTCAGCACTCGCAAGCGCAGACAGGTGTGCCGTGCTCCACTTGTGTATGTGTGTGCGTTATTGGTGTGCACTGTTTTTGTATGCCTGAATGTGTGTGTATGTGTGTGTTCCATGCGTGTATGTCTTTGTGCATTTCAGTGTGTGCATTTCAGTATGTGCAGACTTGCACCTAATTTGATTGAAACTATGTGGATGCTTTGTCCATTGGTTTGTTTGTTCCCAGGCTGCGTGCTTCTGAGGAGGATCGGCAGCTTTGGGAACCACTGACTCCTTGGTGCATGTTCAAGTCAAAGGTGAGATTTTACGCTCAGGTTAAACAAAACAGGGTCTTTTTTGTATACTTGCTGCAAGGAAGTGGCTCAGCTTTTTTCATCGAGCAGGTTAGCTAAAACTACACTTGATGAGCATATAAGCCCTGCAAATTTGAAGAAATCCAATTGCTTTGTGGTTGTTTACTTTTCCGCTGACCAGTCCAGAAGCGCGTTACAGAAAACAAGCCAGTGCACCTCTTGCCATGGCGTCATCCACTTCCTACTCACAAAACGTCAAACTTCTACATCAGCTTGTGCAGCTTCCCTGAAAAGGCGGGCTATAAAGAATGCTCACCTTTTGCTCTACAGGTTAAAGGCTTTGCGCGTCGTATTCACCCTGAGGCCCTATCAGCCCTGGCAGAGCTGTTCCTGGTAAATGGGGACATGAGCGCCTGGCTGTACACAGGCTCACAGGTGGGTCTGGGTGGTGCGTATGTGTGTTTGTGTGTGTGCACCATTTGCTGTATTCCTTGGGGGGTGCATTTTTAAAATGTAGGATTGCCGCAAAAAAATTTTGTTTCGTGTGATAACGAGTTGTGAAGGGAAATGTGCACGATCTGCTGATACCAAGCCCGCTTTATTATGCTAAGAATACCTGAGACCTTACCTTAGCGGATTCATCCCTCACCCCAGATTTTAGAATTTCATTGAATCCCGCACCTTCCTGCACCCCTGGAATGAATATGGAGATATTTCTGCCATCCTCGCAGAACACCGCAGAGCCTTTAGCCCTATTTAGCGCCAATCAGCTTTTCAAACAGTCTAGATGAAAGAGAACGCCACAAAAGGGCAATGAAAGTAAACATGCTGTTAACACTTTGTTTGCTTAACGCCCTGTTCTACTACTCTATGCCTTTGCTGCCCTTCCCTCAAGTTTGCTTCTTCTTCTTCTAGCAACCAACAGTGCTGCTGGGGCTGTCCTCACTCCCCGCAAGTATGAAAAAGGTGCTCGCTTTCCGCTGGAATTTTCCCTTGGGAGCAAGCAGCAGGTGCTGGGGCTACTGCTGGGACTGGAGGGAGGGGGGGGGGCAGGGGACCTTTTGCCACTCATGGCTTGCAGCGGCTCCAAAACGTCACCAACCCCAAACGACCCCGCAGGGTGAAAATAAGAACTGTTTGGCACTTACATCACCGCGTACTGCAAATGTTTTTGACTTCCTTGCGGTGTGTTGCAAGCACTAAAAATAGATGAAATACCCTTGCATTGGGCAAAATCAATTGATTTTTTTAGCGTGCATGAATGGGTTGAGGCCTCCCAGGCACAAACAGCTTGTCGTAGGCAACTTCTTCAAGCCCAGTAACTGTACAGCAAGTCAGAAGGCTTCAATTGGAGAGGACATGGCAGTAAAGGCAGGACAGGATGCAGCAGCAGTAGCCAAGAAGAGGCCACCTAAAAGGCCTAGGCTGACCTCAAGCGCAACAGCAGGGGGGGTGTCTGGGGAGGAGCAGCAATGTAATCGGGTGCCTGCCTTCACATGCACATGTACCCGTGCGCACACGCATGCATACACGCGTGCATATGCATGCACATGTGTCTGCATACACACACATACGCATGCATACGCATGCACGTGCAGCTCAGAGGGCCAAAACAAACTCGCATATGCCCACATTGCATTTATTATTGATGTGTTGCTCCCCTTGCATTGCTCGCATTGGGGTCTATTAATTGGGTTTTACCGAGCCTGGCATTGATTATTTATAACCCTCCGCCCGTGGTACGTATTTACATTCTTAAAGCAGACAAGAAGCGCTCAGTACCCTACGGTATATGCTAAAGCTTACCGCACTCACCCCGTAAAGTCCAAAACAATATTTATGTGGGTTGATATAAAGGAGGTATGGTAAGTTTGTTGTTTGTTAATAGCGTGGCTTTTGCTATGCTGATGAATGTACATGTACAAAAACGTCAGGACGCAATCTTCAGTAATTGAATGTAAGATGTCAAATTGAAAGTGCTCGGCAGCGACTCTTTCTTTTATGATGCCGTTTGGCTCAACGCACACAAAAGAGCACTTTGAAATGTTTTAATTTCATAAATGTATAAATCTATTTGTAACGCTTGCACACATTTGTGACTAAATATTTACAAATGAAATGGCTTTGTTATGCGCAGGCCATGCACAGCGAGCGCATCCTCATCTTTGAGCCAGAAACCAGCAAACTACGAAAAGCAGGAATAGGGGCGTATGGCAATATTATGGTGCGATAGTGAGGCTTAGAAATGACACAGGGCTCTTATGTTGTGTGGACCTGTAAGCCTAGCAGAGGAGGCGGGAGCTGGTTGGAATAAACTGATTGCGTGTCAAGAGCATCAATCTCACATTTATTAATAAAGAATTGAAGTAGCGAACGAAGGCCACGTTTGTTTTTATTTGCCTGGGCTTGAGTGTTGGATGAAATGCACATGCGTCTCCTAGTGTGATGTATTAGTGTACACCCCACCCCCCACATGCACGCTTCTGCTCTGAAAACTGGCCAGAATCACCTTTAGAGGCAGTGCTTTTTCTTTTTGTGATTGTGTGATTTGACTGTTTTTGCTCGTGCATTGCTGCAGGTGGGCATCAAGCGCCGCTACAACAATGTCCTTGTTGACACGGACAAGCAGCAGCAAATTGAAATGTTCCTCGGCATGAAGCAGGCTCAATTTTTCCCATCTCTCAAGCTGCTCTACAAGGTGGGGTGCAGACGTGTGCTTGCATGTGTTAAGGCCGTATCAGTGCTATACGTGCGTGCTGAAAAGATGAGAGTAATCAAATTCATACATTCAGTGCATGCTCAATAACGCATGGCTTTAAGCCAAGCTCTGGCGTTATGCAGGCGGTTTTCACATACCGTTCGTTTACGATCACTTCGTGACCACACTTTCAAATAATAATAAAATTTTCGATTTCAGTTCGTGAGGGAGTCTGTTTTTTTTTTTTTTGAGTTTGAGGGCACTTCGGGAGGTCCCTGTCGGGAATTAATTTTTGAGTTCAAGAGCCCCACTGTGAATGCTGCCTGTGCACTGCTACTGCTGTTTGTTATGGCTGAAGCTGTGGCTGAGGCTTCAAGAACCCGGCCAGGGGGTTCACACTGGCGCGCTTGGAGCTCATTTCGATTTTCACCCTCACAACCACTAAATAATTATTTTATTACTTCGAAGTCAGTTCGGAGAGGCCTCCAAGAATTAATAAAAATTTTCGTTTTCTTTCAAATAATTAATTTCCGAAGTGATCGTAAACAGACGGTATACACACACACGTACATACACACACGCATGCATGCACACACACATGCACGCACACACATACAAACACCTGCTCCACAGGCTGACGGCCCCACCCCTTTGGACTTCCCTGAGACCGATGATGAGGACGAACCAGTGGGACAGATTGACTGGGTGAGTGAGAGAGGTGTATTCTTTGGATAGGTCGCACGGGAAGGAACTAAGAATGAAATTAGAAACACTGTTTGCTTATTTGAAATGCATGCAAAATAAGGGCTCTGCAGTGAGCAAGGCACGTCCTACAACACAAAGTAGGCTGGGGTGCAAGATCATCAAATAAATTTTACCCTTTATCGGTGCATGAAATTTGTCAAGATTGCATTTAGGGTCCCTATGCTTGATACACGCAGGGATCATATGTATTTCTAGTCTTTTTAAGGCACTCAAGGAACACGTTTTCTGGCATTATCGTGTTTCTTAGGTGCCTTGTAAATAAAAGTATTAGGTGTTTTTGGGGGCCTACAGACGGGGGATCATGTAGATTAGCTGGAAAAATGGCCTCGTCAGTCTCTTGCCTCTTATTTCAAATGAGCTACCAGGATGTCAGAGTTGGTGGCTTCATCTAGCACGAAAGAATTTATGAAACTGTGCAGGCAGTTAAAAGGGGGGGGGAGAGACGACGCAGGCAGAAAAGCACTCTTCACTTGAATGAAAGGAGCCACATTGGTACAGTAAAGCTGCCTCTTATTTCAAATGAGCTACCAGGATGTCAGAGTTGGTGGCTTCATTTAGCACAAAAGAATTTATGAAACTGTGCAGGCAGTTAAAAGGGGGGGGGAAGAGACGACGCAGGCAGAAAAGCACTCTTCACTTGAATGAAAGGAGCCACGTTGGTACAGTAAATCTTCTTAGGCATAGCAGACAAAATAGGTACCAACAAAGAAGATCAGGGTCCAAAGTACCAGAGGGAGAAAGGAAGACATGGAGAGACTGGAGTTTTAGGCTCTGGAGATGCACCCGTATGCTGTATTTGACCAGCCAGAGCACAATCAGTGCAACGCGTGCGTGGGCATGGATGTTTGTATGTGTTTCCGTGCGCGTGTGTATGTGAATGAGTGTGTATGCGTGTGTATGAGTGTGTGCACACCTGTTTGTATTTGCACCCTTTTGTGTGTGTGCGCACATGTGTGCATGTGTATGAGTGTGTGCGCGCCTGTTTGTATTCGCAGGCGTTTGTGTGAGTATGTGTGTGTGTGAACGTATGTGTGTGTGCCTGGGTGCCCCACAGACTTTTCAGTGATGAGCCTGGCATTGGAGCAGGCTTTGCTGAAGCAGGCGTGAGAATGTGCTGCTGCTAAGAGGACAGGGCAGGTACGAGCATTGTGCCCGGGCTGGCCACAATGTCTCACATGAACTGCATTTCTCAAGGGTTGCATGGCGAACTCTTGTGTGCCATCACATTTTATTAACTAAAAACTACACAGCCCATCGAAATCAGCATTAATTGAATCCGAGCTCAGAAACTTGTGCTTGCGTGGTCAACTGTGAACTTTGCAGCCGGAGCACACCTGGGCCCCTGACACAGCAAATGCAACCAGGAATGTGTGCTGATGGAAACTGTGCCAGCTGGAAGTGGTTGGGGGGCCTGGCTGAGCAATCCTCGGCAGCTTCCTGGAGCATAAAAAGTTGCTCTAAAAGTTTACACACGGCACCCCAGGCCCCCAAACTTCTCTGGCACAGTAGAAAGATTGGTTAGAAGCCTATGTTGAGTTTCAGCTCGTGAGGTGCCCTGGGTTGGCCTGGAGAGGCTTGTGTGAAGTTTGATGGGAGTCCGACAACCTCAGGGGCTCACGGCCTCCACGAGGGGGCTTCGCCAAAAACTGCAGAGCGAAACTGAGGTCAAACAGGCCGCCTGTTCCAGCCGTTGCCAGCCTCACTCCATGTTACTCAGCCAAAACTGCTGCTTCTCTACAATAGAGTCTATCTCAGTGCTGCCAATGAAAAGGGTCAGTCAGCCAGCGACAACCGTCCTGGCACCTGCCTGCAAACGCTGCTCCTAGAGAGCCTCAGACTGAATTAGAAGGATTACAACCCTTAGGAAGCTACGAGCAAGCAGACACAGAAGATCCCTAAGCACTTGCCTTGCCCTCTTTCGAGTCACGTAGTAACTCCAGATTTTTTCTAAACTGAAATAGTCCTCTGCTCTACGAGCACCTCTAATGCACCCTGCATAAGCTCTGCCTCATAAAGCCAGCCCTTCTTAGGACTGAGCCTCCACCTAGTTCATCTCCACCGCTGCTGATGCCCGCAGTCCTCTCCCCCAGATCCCCTTTCCTCCCTGCTGCCGCACCTGCAAACTGCTGTCGCAGCTGCATGCCCGTTTTGCCATGCGCCCTGTCAATTGGGGTAGAATGTGCATACTTGCATGTATGCAGGGATCACTGCAAGGAGGGGTTCAAATGTTTTGCAGCATGCTACAAAGGTCTGAGCAGCAAGAACCGTCTAAACGAGTTGTTTGTCATATGAAACCCTGTTTTTACAAAGCAGCAAGAAACATCTCTAAACCCTCTGCCCTTTCATTTCTGCCTGTTTCAATCGCCTTAGGTGGCCGACAGGGGAATGCAGAGCACGCTGGGTACCACCTCATCAACGATGGGAGGTGCTACTGCTTCGATTGGGGGGGGCTTTCAGCAATTGCAACAGCTGCCACAAGTGCAGCAGCCACAGCAGAACAGGTGAGACCGCTGTCACGCCCAATCAGTGGCAGCGAAAAATCGTGTGACAAGCAATTGCAGTCGAGATTTTTTTTTGAACAATAGCTGGATGTGCCAGTCTTATTGATAACTTATGGAAAGTTAATGGCACAAGTTTGCAGGGGAAGTTGCACCTGCAATCACGCCATCAGAGTTTGGATGGTGCAATCTCTATTCAACATCCTGTTGCGCCCCATGCCAGCAGCACGTCACCAACTGCTTTACTGCTCCTGCTGCCGTGTCAAGGAATTCCATGAGCGCCAACTCGGGTTGATCATTTGATTGGTGATTGGAGTGATTCATTCTAAAATTGCTTTCAGAAAAGCTGTTTACACGCGTGTGCACCGTGACCAGCCGGTATTCTTTTAGAAACAGAGCGGCTGTTTTGTTGGTTCCATGTGGATGTATTATGTTTTGCTTTTCTCGGCAGTCCCATTGCATTAGTCTGGGATGTCTACCTTACTTGGCACTTGTTGCTTACCCAATCAGCTGCCAGCAGCCTGGAAAAGCAAGGTTTGCTCATACTCTCATTTGCTGTATGTTGTATGTCGCAGGACATCTGGGTGGGCCTATCAGGACTTGCTCCTTAGGCCGTACCCTCAGGAAGCTCCGTCTCAGCAGCAATTACCACAGCACCACAGTTCCAGCATTAGCAGTGACAGTCCTGTTAAGCTCCACGCCCCCCTCCCCCACAGTGCCAGCAATGCGAGCCTGCCTAGGCACACAGCTGCGTCCGTGTCGCACAGCACTGGCTCAGACGCGTTTGCTGTGCCAACCAATTTAGAGGCTAGCCAGGGCCACACGCTGCCAATGGAGCATGCAAGCCAGCAGTCTTCCACCACGTAAGACGCGTCAACAAGAATAGTGTGGAAAGGCAGGCTTGAGAGGCTTAGGTATATCAATTATATATAATGAGAGCAGAGGGTGCCAGCACTTGCTTGTTTACTTTGTTGCTGACTGAGACCAGCAAAAAAATCACATCAGCCTAACATACATGGCTGCCAATTACCCCATCCGTAAATCCCTCTGTAAACCCTTGCTTGGGATGATGAGATTAGTTTTTCCTCCTGCTACAAGGTCGTCAATAGCTTCTCGTATGTCACACACCTGCAGGGTCCCTGCAGAGGTCATATCGCCTGGATCAAATGAAGTCGCTTGGGACATAGGAGGTGCCTCTCAGAGAGAGGATGACTTGCTTGGGCTTGACTGCCCTCCTCAGCCTTCTTTTTCTGCCCCTACTTTAAGTCAAACAAAGGATCCGTTAGGAGGATTAGACTTAATATGATGTCTCGTGTTGCCCCTCTTCTTTGTATTGGATTGCAAGGGGGTTTCATTTGGGCTAATAATATCGCGTGGCTGGATCACGGGGTTGTTGTGAACAAAGAATGAAGCTCATTGTCTCACTTTGTTATGAAGGTACCTGCTGCTATGTATGCGAGTCGAATTTAGGCCACCGGTCTACAAGGCAAAGAGATGGACAGTCCCCTACAGAAATGGCTGTTGGCAGTGTTGAAAAGGATGTTGGAAGCCAACGATACCACACCTTCATGGTGTGTCATGCACGAGTGTGGATTGGAACCCCTACAGTTCAATCGGTTTTGCGCGGTAATGCGGCTGTACAGTTTTTTGATTAAATCCAACAGCTACATAATGATAAAGGTCTTACAAGCTGGCATGCAGCTGAGTACACGATCCAGTGATTGCTGGTCAGCCCATATTCTTTCTGCCATGGATGGTCTGACACAGTTGTATATCTTCAAATGGAAGCTGCAAAACTGTGAACCCATACCGTTTTGTCGTAGACCTCAGGGAGAGACACTTGAAGTACCGGACACCTTATTCTGAAACGCATCCGAGAGAACACAACAGTGAGCAAACGTTCTACTTATCACCAATGCTGTGCTCTTCCTACAATAAGGGCTCTGGTCACTCTTTCGCCTTACATCCTTCCCGAATACATGTTTCTCAACCTGCCATGTGATGTCATTCGCAGTACAGCTCGTTTCAAACTTCGTGTTCACACCCTACGTTTTGAGACAGCGATATGGAATCAACGTAACTCTCCCACCTGTGACCTGTGATCTGTGATACTGATGATGTCCAAGATGAGCATGATGTTCTTTTCCACTGCGCCAATCCCCACGCGATTTCTCTCCGCAGGAAATAGGCTAAGCATCTCTATTTTTCCGAATAGGAGCCCATGATGAAAAGAAAAGAAAAAGTACGCAGTGAAAACCACTCCCCACATTAATTAAGGAAAAAGAGCCACTTTGGTACCGAGTACCGTAAAGCTCCTCCACCGTGAAAAGGTAAGGAAAATTTAATGGGGATCAGGAGGGTTGCAGGCTTGGCCTGAAACCGGCTCCTGATGAGAGTTGATAACAGTGCTGGAAAGGGCATGTCTGGTATGGACAAGTTTAGCAGCAAAGTTCACAAAGTGCACATGGAGCTTGGAGGCAAGCTTCTGAACTCTTTGAGAATCGAGACCCAGTTCCTTGAAAGGCTTCAGAGTGTGAGTGTTGTAGATGGTGCCGCCCACACCCAAAAGGATGATGTGGAGAGTAACGGAGGCTCCTTGGAGACACTGTCAAAAAGCCTCGCGTTATCAACGCGTTTCTGAACTCTCGCGCTCTGCACGCTAACAACGGCTGATAAGCGCGCGCATTGAGTCAGAAACGCGCGTTTTTGAGTCAGAAACGCGCGCTTTTGGGACTCATAAGCGCGTTTATGAGTGTGATGAGCGCGTTTCTAGAAATATAATCGGCATTTTAATGGGTTGAAGAAGCGTGCTTGTGGCGCGGGAAATGCCAGCTGCAATTTGATGGCTCTCTCTCCTGCCCCACGCCAGCCCCCTGCACGCACACCTGCAGCAAATGACACGGCATGCTCATAGCGTCCATGCTGTGGGAGATAGCGCAGGGCAGGAGGGAGCATAGGATCAGAAGAGGAGAAAGCTGAAGATTTGCTCTCAAGAGAGCAATTGGAAGAGGCCCGCACGTCCTGCTGCCGGGGCTGTGCTCATGCTCCTCTCTGTGTGCAAAGCAACAGCAGTCAGTGCGCAACATGGCAGGAGGGGCAAGGAAGGAGAACAGGAGGGAGAGGGGAACTGCGCTCTGCATGTCTGCAGTTACCCAAACCACGCGCCAGGGCCTCACAGCAATAATGCCCATAGGAGCGGCCTGGTGGTTATATTCGCACATCCAGGAAGGAGGGAGTGGAGAGGGAGTGGAGAGGGAGTGAAAAGGGAGCGGTGGCAAGCTGGTCAACACTGAATTAAAGCGTGCAAAACACATCTCCTAAGGGAGAACCATTGATTAATTTCAATGTCCCTGCGCGCGATAGTGGTGTATTTCACAAAAATGCGAAGTGCTGAACAAATTTAAGTTTAACCATTTTCCCGTAAGCACAGCATCACCCTAACGAGCCCACTTATGAATTCATAAGCGCGACCCAATTGGCAACACTGCTTTTGACGCCTGCTATGAACACGTTTTCCCGTTTTTCCCGGCGCTTATGAGGCTCATAGGCGCGCTTCTGAGACTCAAAAGCGCGCTTCTGAGATTTATAAGCGCGCTTGCCAACAACACGCTGCTGCTTAATATTTTGGCGATTATGAACACGTTTTTCCCGTTTTTCCCTGCGCTTGTGAGGCTCATAAGCGCGCTTCTGGGACTCATAGGCGCGCTTCTGAGACTCATAAGCGCGCTTCTGAGACTCATAAACGCGCTTCTGGGGATTGAATGCGCAGACAGGTACAAACTGCCTCCTGCTTTGTTTTGGAGGCTGCAAGCACATTCT
>Ga0307947_1002146_pt1:0-2500 | contig 15818 bp, 24 predicted proteins | sample OrgLakmetagen232_FD_201840 | JGI IMG/M metagenome (GOLD analysis project Ga0307947, IMG submission 201840) | Saline water microbial communities from Organic Lake, Antarctica - #232 | ecosystem: Environmental > Aquatic > Non-marine Saline and Alkaline > Saline | place: Antarctica: Organic...
ATTTATATACGTTTATGCGCATGGTGTCACACATATGTGCTGTGGCCCATTTATATACGTAGATGCGCTTGGTGTCACACATATTTGCTGTGGCCTGTTTGTATACGTTTAAGCGCCTGGTGTCACACTTATGTGCTGTGGCCTGTCTGTATACGTATATGCTCACAATGTCACACATATATGCTGTGGCCCGATGCTCTAGGCCCTGATTGCGTTGCTGTGCTTACGTTTATGCGCGTCGTATCCACATAATTGCAAGGACAATATTCCCTTACGCACCCGCAAATTTGCCGCTTTTGTGCGGCATGCACGCGCACGTGATTGGTTAAATTTATTGAGCAAAATAAAACATTTGTCATTTCATGTTTACCTGTATCAAAACTTGCTCTGTGGCACACCCTAGATCTGTGGTATGCACACCCTAGATATGTGGCACACCCTAGATCTGTGTCATGCACACCCTAGATCTGTGGCATGCGCACCCTAGATCTGTGGCACACCCTAGATCTGTGGCATACACATCCTAGATCTCTGTCATGCACACCCTAGATCTGTGGCATGCGCACCCTAGATCTGTGGCACACCCTAGATCTGTGGCATACACATCCTAGATCTGTGACATGCACACCCTAGATCTGTGGCATACACATCCTAGATCTGTGGCATGCACACCCTAGATAGGTGGCACACCCTATATCTGTGTCATGCACATCCTAGAACTGTGGCGTGCACACCCTAGATCTGTGGCATACACACCCTAGATCTGGTGAACAGGCTTGATGCAAAAACGGAACCACGTTTTTCTTTTACTACTCTACACTTGATGCAAAAACGGAACCAGGTATTTCCTTTAATACTCTGCACTTGATGCAAGAACGGAACCAGGTATTTCCGTTACCACTCTACACTTGATGCAAAAACGGAACCAAGTAAACCCTTTATTACTCTTCTACAACTTGCACATAAAATGAAGCCTGTCCACAACCTCGAAACATAGAAGATGCAAGAACACTCAATCCCCTACCTGTGCTGCCTCCTCCTCTGAGGAATGCACATCCCCCTTGCCCACTTGTGGTGCCAACTGCAGTGCCTCCTGTTTTTCGTTGCCTGCTTCGAGCAAGGCCTGTCAGACACACACACAAAGGCACATGCACACACTCAGTGAGGTACGTCACAGAAAGTATGAGGTATGCACATTCCCCTCGTCCGCTTGCTTGTGGTGCCAACTGCAGTGCCTCCTGTTTTTTGTTGCCTGCTTCAAGCAAGGCCTGTCAGACACACACAAAGGCACGTGCACAAACTCAGTGAGATACGTCACAGAGAGTCACAAAGGATGGCAATGTACAAAATAACACACACACACACATACACACATGCACAAACATGGGCACACACATACATACATACACACACACACACATGCACACGCATGGGCACACACATGCACACACAGTGAGGTATATTGCAGAGAGTCACAAAGGTTAGCAATGTGCACAATAACACACACACACTCTCACACACACGCATACATGCACACACTGTGAGGTATATTGCAGAGAGTCACAAAAGTAAGCAATGTGCAAAATAACACACCCACACACACTCACACACACACATACATGCACACACAGTAAGGTACATTGCAGAGAGTCACAAAGGTTAGCAATGTGCAAAATACCACACACACACACACACACACACACACACACACACACATACACACTCTCACACACACATACATGCACACACAGTGAGGTACATTGCAGAGAGTCACAAAGGTTACCAATGTGCATGCTCACGCGGTCACAGAGGGCGGGCATTGCACTTTGAGAACTTTTGCACATTGCTATCAATCAAGTACAGTTCACTGCTGGACGTCTGTGGCAAGAGCGGATGCCTCTGTCCTGCAATCCTTGGCATTTACTACAAGCAATGACCCAATTTTGAAATGCACCTCTGTTCTGTAATCATTGGCGTTTACTAGATGCAATCATTTAGGGTTGGCCAGAACCATAGCTATACGGCGTATAACTGTTGGACAGGAAATCAGCAAGAATATGGTCCTATACGGTGCGACTACAAATATGGCCAACCTAAAAAATAACTGTGTGCGTGTGTTTGTGTGTGTGTGTGTGTGTGTGTGTGTGTGTGTGCGTGTGCATGTGCATGTGCGTGTGTGTGAAGGGGGGGTGGGGTCTGGCATGGACGTTTGGAGGATTCACTTGAATGCCCTCATTCGGCCTGCACTGTGCTGCACTGTGCTGCACTGTGCTGCATTGTGCTGCACTGTGCTGCACTTTGCTGCACTGTGCTGCACTGTGCTGCACTGTGCTGCACTTTGCTGCACTGTGCTGCACTGTGCTGCACTGTGCTACACTGTGCTGCACTGTGCTCACTGTGCTGCACTGTGCTGCACTGTGCTGCACTGTGCTGCACTGTGCTGCACTGTGCTGCACTGCCTCGAAGGCGCAGCACAGCATCAAACCACGCTGCAACACAA
>Ga0307947_1002146_pt1:7500-15818 | contig 15818 bp, 24 predicted proteins | sample OrgLakmetagen232_FD_201840 | JGI IMG/M metagenome (GOLD analysis project Ga0307947, IMG submission 201840) | Saline water microbial communities from Organic Lake, Antarctica - #232 | ecosystem: Environmental > Aquatic > Non-marine Saline and Alkaline > Saline | place: Antarctica...
GCCTGCGCAGCCTCGATTGCTGCGTGCAGCTGACGCTCCAACTCCGCGTTGCTAGCCTGCGCAGCCTCCACCGCCTGCGCCAGCTGCGCAGCACGTGCTTGCAGGGAGACGTACTCAACCTGTGCGGCTTGGTGCCTGGCTTGCGCCTCTGATCGCACGGTTTGCAATTCAGCGGCGCGCTGCTCCTCTGCTTCACGTGCGCTGTCCAGCTCAGCGGCCAGCTGTTGCGCATCTCCGTGCGCAGCTGACAGCTCGTCAGCCAGCTGGCGGGCCTTTGTGCGCTGTGTTGATGTGGAGGGGGTGCAGGGCAATGAGAGGGGGCGAAAGGGCTATATTTTCATGAGAATTTCAACGTCCGCACGTGCGCTTGCACGATTGTCCAGACATACATTTGTGCATTATGCAGCTTGAGATACCTATAAGATAACTGCTTGAATAAGTACGAACATACTCTCTCATATATGGCCGTGCATGCGCACACAAACGTGCACACACACATACACACACACGCACATGCACACACACACGCACCTGCACACACGCACACACACACACACACACGCACATGCGCATGCACACACACACGCATGCGCGCATACACACCCGCACCCGCACCCACACCCGCACACAACCACACACCACACATACACACACCTGTGCGGCAGCAGCTTGCACTGCGGCGGCAACATCCGAGGCTGCTTCAGCCTGGAAGGCCTGCATCTCTCTTTGTGCTGCAGCAGCAGCGTCAGAAGCTGCCTGCTCAACAGCCCGTGCAGCCTCGGTTCTTACCGCCTGAGCAGCACACGAGTTTGTGTTTGTATGTGTGCATGCTTAACAGCCCGTGCAGCCTCAATTCTCACCGCCCGAGCAGCACACACGCGTTTGTGTTTGTATGTGTCCATGTCACACATGCACACATGCCGTGCAGCCTCAGTTCTCACCGCCCGAGCAGCACAAGCAGCACACACGCGTTTGTGTTTGTATGTGTCCATGTCACACATGCACACATGCCGTGCAGCCTCAATTCTCACCGCCCGAGCAGCATAAGCAGCACACACGCGTTTGTGTTTGTATGTGTCCATGTCACACATGCACACAGCCCGTGCAGCCTCAGTTCTCACCGCCCGAGCAGCACACACGCGTTTGTGTTTGTATGTGTCCATGTCACACATGCCGTACAGACTAGGGTTGCACCGCCTAGGAAGCACGTGCTTGTGTTTGTATGGTTGCATATAATATGTTGCATATTATACATCTGGGGCTAGATTGTAAGCTGGTATCGACTTGACAAGGCCGCCATGCCAGGCATAAAAGGTTGAGCCTGCTTGTTCACAGATAAAAGTAAAAAGAATTGATAGTGTGTGTGTGTGTGTGTGTGTGTGTGTGGCCTCATCAACACACCTCAAGCTCAGCACGGACGGACTCCAGTTCTGCAGAAACTTCCACACAATCAGGACCAGAAGCAATTACAATAATAGTGTGTGCGCGTGTGTGCGCGTGTGTGTGCGTGTGTGTGTGTGGCCTCATCAACACACCTCAAGCTCAGCACATACGGACTCCAGCTCTGCAGAAACTTCCACACAATCAGGACCAGAGGCAATTAAAATAATAGTGTGTGCGCGTGTGTGTGTGCGTGTGTGTGGCCTCATCAACACACCTCAAGCTCAGCACATACGGACTCCAGCTCTGCAGAAACTTCCACACAATCAGGACCAGAAGCAATTACAATAATAGTGTGCGCGTGTGTGCGTGTGTGTGTGCGTGTGTGTGGCCTCATCAACACACCTCAAGCTCAGCACATACGGACTCCAGCTCTGCAGAAACTTCCTTAAACTTAGGACCAGAGCAAGACTGCTCGAACTGCAGCTCCCTCTCTGCTTGCTCTGCTCGTGCCCTCTCTTGCTGGGCACACTGCTGAGCGTGTTGTGCTGCCTCTTGTGCCTGCTGCGCCTGCTGCAGTGCTTGCTGCGCTGCCTCCTGCTCCCGCTGCAGCTGCTGCTGTGTGTGTTGTGCTGCCTCTTGCGTCTGCTGCTGTGCTTGCTGCGCTGCCTCCTGCTCCCGCTGCAGCTGCTGCTGTGTGTGTTGTGCTGCCTCTTGCGCCTGCTGCTTTGCGTGCTGCGCTGCCTCCTGCTCCCACTGCAGCTGCTGCTGTGCGTGCTGCGCTGCCTGCTGCTCCTGCTCATAACGCTCTTGCAGTGCTTGATAGTCTTCCAGCTGGGCCTGAGCACGGGTGACGCATAATTGACAAATGTAGATGACACTAGTTTCATAGTTGAGGACGGTATGCGCACGGGTGACGCATGATTGAAAAAAGCAGGTGACGCTAATTTCATAGACAGACACGTTGATTTCAGGGTTATATACAACACTGTGATGCCTTGGGGATGAGCGCGTGAAGGCGGGGTATAAGTAGGGTTGGCCAGAACCGTACATATACACCGTATATGACCGTATATTTGGTGATTTCCCTGCCAAAAACACCGTGTATACACTGTATGTTATGGTTCTGGCCAATCCTAGGTATAAACACTAATAAGATCTGTGGGTGATACAGAGCAGCTCCAAACTAAACTTTTTTATACTGATATAGCCAGTGCCTGACACGAAACAGAATGCGAAAGGAAAAGGATTGAGTGCCACAGCAAAATCATGACAAGAACGCACCTGCAGCAGCCGCTTGAGTCGCCGGTACTTTTGAGCCTCACTTACAATAGAGAGCAAGGAGGTACGCACATTTTTGCACAGTGACACAAACGACCGCACCTGCAGCAGCCGCTTGAGTCACTGGTACATTTGAGCCTCACTTACAATAGAGAGCAAAGAGGTACGCACAGTTTTGCACAGTGACACAAACAACCGCACCTGCAGCAGCCGCTTGAGTCTCTTGTACATTTGAGCCTCACTTACAATAGAGAGCAAGGAGGTACGCACATTTTTGCACAGTGACACAAACGACCGCACCTGCAGCAGCCGCTTGAGTCTCTTGTACATTTGAGCCTCACTTACAATAGAGAGCAAGGAGGTACGCACAATTTTGCGCAGTGACTCAACCAACCGCACCTGCAGCAGCCGCTTGAGTCACTGGTACATTTGAGCCTCACTTACAATAGAGAGCAAAGAGGTACGCACAGCTTTGCACAGTGACACAAACAACCGCACCTGCAGCAGCCACTTGAGTCTCTTGTACATTTGAGCCTCACTTACAATAGAGAGCAAGGAGGTACGCACAGCTTTGCACAGTGACTCAACCAACCGCACCTGCAGCAGCCGCTTGAGTCTCTTGTACATTTGAGCCTCACTTACAATAGAGAGCAAAGAGGTACGCACAATTTCGCGTAGTGACTCAACCAACCGCACCTGCAGCAGCCGCTTGAGTCTCTTGTATTTTTAGGCCTCACTTACAATAGAGAGCGAGGAGGTACGCACAGCTTTGCGCAGTGACTCAAACAACCGCACCTGCAGCAGCCGCTTGAGTCGGTGGTACTTGTGCGCCAACAGCTCGATGTCACCATCTTGCTGCTGGTGCGACCCCGCCTCGGAGAAGCTCATGGGAGAGAAGGGCACGGAGGCACGCACATGACGAGTAGGGCTAGCCCACTCTGACCTAGGCTGCTGCTGCTGTTTTTGCTGTGGCTGCTGCTGCTGCTGATGATGATGATGTTGCTGCAGCTGCTGCTGCTGCTGCTGCTGCTGCTCCTGCTGCTCCTGCTGCTGCTGCTGCTGCTGCTGCTGCTGCTGCTCCTGCCGCTGCTCCTGCTGCTCCAGCTTGTACTCCAGCTCCTCCTCCTGCCGCTGCTGCTGCTGCTGCTGCTGTCCATTATTCTTCTGCAGGTTGCGATCAGGAAGCTGAGGCTGGAGCGGCCGCTCAAGCCGGCCCTGCTGGAGCTGCGCACTGTCGCTTGCTGATTTTGGCGCTTGTCCGACAGCAATGGCAGTGGCAGCGGAAGCCTCATCCGCAGCAACACCACTCCCACCTGTCGGTCCGACACCTCCAACCCTACCGCCCCCGCCAGCACCAAACGAATGCCCCCCGAACACTGGCACACCACCAACTGCTGCCTTCCAATCGATGCTGCGCTGTACCCTATGCCCCGCCCGTGCCCCTGTCACGGTCACCACCGCTTTTCCATCTGCCACGTCACCACCCCTGGCACCACCTGGTTCAGCACCACCCCTTTCGATTGAGGCTACACCACGAACATCGTGTGCAGCACCACCACCGACTTCATTGGCAACACCACGGTTATCGTCAGCAGCACCACCACCAACTTTGTCAGCAACACCAAGGTTATCGTCAGCAGCACCACCAGCATCACCGGCAACACCACGAGTACCATCTGCAGCACCACCACCACCAACTCTGCTAGCAACACCACGGTTATCGTCAGCAGCACCACCAACAACTTTGTCGGCAACAGCACGGTTATTGCCGGCAGCACCACCACCAACTTTGTCGGCAACACCAAGGTTATCGTCAGCAGCGCCACCAGCATCACCGGCAACACCACGAGTACCATCTGCAGCACCACCACCAACAAATCTGCCAGCAACACCACGGGAGTCCTCTGCAGCAGCACCACCACCAGCATCGCCTGCAGCGTTACCCACAGCGCTTCCGCTCGTGCCGCTGTCACTGCCCCTTTGCTCGCGCTCCCACTCCCCCCCCCCCACCCGGCTAGTACCAGGACTGTCAACCAAAGAGTGCCTGGGATTTTTGCTACTGCGGGTCTCAAGTTGCACAGGCTCCGCTTCTGCCAACAGTGTGGCCTGCTGCGGCTGTGCGGCAGCAGTAGCAGCAGAAGTGCTGCTGCCAGTGGCAAAGCGAGCACCTGGGAGGGGAGCAGCACTTCCAGCAGCAGCAGCAGCAGCAGCAGTGGCAGCAGCAGCAGTGCTGGAGCCAGTGGCAAGGCGAGCACCTGGGAGGGGAGCATCACTTCCAGCAGCAGCAGCAGCAGCAGTGGCAAAGCGAGCACCTGGGAGGGGAGCAGCACTTCCAGCAGCAGCAGCTGCAGCAGCAGTGGCAGCAGCAGCAGTGCTGGAGCCAGTGGCAACCTGAGTGTGAGCAGCACTGCCACCCTCACCGCCCACGTCATTTACATGCAGGAACAAGGGCAGGCTGCTGACACCCCCAGCTGCAGTGGCAGCGGCAGATGCGGCCCCTAAGGTAGGCACATAAGGGTAGCGTGCGGCAGGCTCCGCGGCTCCTGCTGCTGCGGTTTTGGCTGTTGCAGTGCTGGTTTGCGGTGCCGGTTCGCAGTGCTGGTTTGCAGTGCTGGTTTGCAGGGAGGGGGACGGCAGGCCGTGACGGCTGTTGCGTTGGCTCCGCAGTGCCTGTGTGAGCGGCACAGAGGTTGTGTGAGTGTGTGTGTGTGCGTGGGGGGGTGGGGGGTGAGTGTGTGTGTGTGTGTGTATGTGTGTGTGTGTGTGCCTGTGTGAGCGGCACAGAGGTTGTGTGTGTGTGTGTGTGTGCGGCACAGAGGTTGTGTGCGTGTGTTGTGTGTGTATGTGTGTGTTTGTGTGTGTGTGTGAGTGTGTGTGTGTGTATGTGTGTGTGTGTGTGTGGATGTGGGTCGTGTGAGGCTCAGCAGTTGTGTGCACGCATGCGTGTGTGTACATAAGTGTATACATGATTTAGGGGGGGGGTGTATGAGCGTTGGTGTGTACACATGGGTGCGCATGTTTACTAATTTGCACGTTATTCTGATCGTGTACAAATGTATGTGCATGTGTACTTGTTTGTACGTGATTCTGATCGTGTACAAATGTATTTGCATGCATACTGGTTTGCACGTGATACTGATCGTGTACAAATGTATGTGCATGTACTTGTTTGTACGTGATTCTGATCGTGTACAAATGTATTTGCATGCATACTGGTTTGTACGTAATACTGATCGTGTACAAATGTATGTGCATGTGTACTTGTTTGTACGTGATACTGATCGTGTACAAATGTATGTGCATGCATACTAATTTGTACGTAATACTGATCGTGTACAAATGTTTGTGCATGCATACTGGTTTGTACGTGATACTGATCGTGTACAAATGTATGTGCATGTGTACTTGTTTGTACGTGATACTGATCGTGTACAAATGTATGTGCATGTACTTGTTTGTACATAATACTAATTGAGTGTGTGTGTGTGTGTATTTGACGTGAGAGGCAAAGTGCTTGTGTATCGGCCATGTGCGGACGTGTTGGTTTACTTTGAGGTTGGCTGTATTTTTTGATTTACTTGAGGTTGGCTGCATTTTTGGGTTTCCTTGAGGTTGGCTGCATTTTTTGACTTACTTGAGGCTGGCTGCATTTTTTGTTGAGGTTGGCTGCATTTTTTTACTTACTTGAGGTTGGCTGCATTATTTTACTTACTTGAGGTTGGCTGCATTTTTTGGTTCACTTGAGGTTGGCTGCATTTTTTTGGTTTCCTTGAGGCTGGCTGCATTTTTTGTTTTACTTGAGGTTGGCTGCATTTTCATGCAACGTGCACTAACATACACATACACATACATGCATGCACGTACACACACAACCATACACAGCACTAGCGCTCACATGTGCACACACTCGCACACTCACATACACACACACATGCACTCCCATACGCGCAAACATATACCTTAACACACATGCACACAACACAAACGCATACCGCAGGCTTTGGTCTCATGCGTGAGGGTGGGCGGGCCCTTGTGGGGCTACTAGCGCTGAACATTGGCACTGGGAAACTGCTGCTGCTGCTGCTGCTGCTGCTGTTCCTGTTACAATTGTTAGGGTGGCTGTCACTGTCATTACTGTCAGAGAGATGGGTAGAAATATCGAGACCAGGCTGGTGCTGCTGCTCCTGCTGCTGCTGGTGCCGCTGCTGCTGTTGTTGCGGCTTTTGCGCCTGCTGCTGCTGCTGCTGCTGCAGCTGTAGCTGTGGCTGCAGTAGCTGTTGGGCCTGCTGCTGCTGCTCCTGCTGCTGCTGCTGTTTTGGCTTTTGCGTCTGCTGCTGCTGCTGCTGCTGCTGCTGCTGCTGCTGCTGTAGCTGTGGCTGCTGTAGCTGTAGCTGTTGGGCCTGCTGCTGGCTGCTGGTGCTGCCGGTGCTGAGGTTTGTATTGTCGGGAAGAGAGGCCAGAGGGGTGGGGAGGGGCACGGAGGGATCGGGGAAATCGGAAGAGGGAGTGGGGAGTGGGGTGGGTGGGTGGGTGAGGGGGCCTCTTGAGGGGAAGGGAACAGGGGCAGGGATAATAGAGGGCTGAGGGGGAGGGTCGTGAGGGCCTGCTAGAGAGGCAGGGACGCCAGGCACAGAGTCATAGAGGGAGCTAGTGGGACCCCCTGCTTTGTAAGGGCTGCTGTATCCGGGCATGCTTCGACGCAGGGCCTCCACGCCTCTGCTCCCACTGAAGCCGAGTGCTGCCTGCGTGAGAAGTGTAGGGGGTGTGTGGTATGTGAACAGGAAGGAGTGTGTGATGATGTGAGTGGCATCTTGTGTATGTGTGTGTGTGTGCGCTTTGACGCAGGGCCTCCACGCCTCTGCTCCCACTGAAGCCGAGTGCTGCCTGCGTGACAAGTGTAGGGGGTGTGTGGTATGAGAACAGGAAGGAGTGTGTGACAATGTGAGTGGCATCTTGTGTGTGTGTATGTGTGTGTGTGTGTGTGCACTTTGACGCAGAGCCTCCACGCCTCTGCTCCTGCTAAAACCGAGTGCTGCCGGTGTGAGAAGTGAGAAGTGAAGGGGGTAAGTCAGCAGGAAGGAGGGTGTGGTAATGTGAGTGGCACTTTGTGTGTGTGTGAGTGTTTGTGTGTGTGTGTGTGCGCTTTGACGCAGGTCCTCCAGGCCTGTGCCTCAGTCGGCGTGAAGAGCGCTGCCTGCGTGAAAAGTACAGGTCAGGTTTGTGAGAAGGAAGGAGTGTGTAAGGATATGAGTGTCATCTTGTGTGTGTGTGTGATTGTGTGTGTGTGTGCGCGTTGACGCAGGGCCTCCATGCCTGTGCTTCAATCGGCATGAAGAGTGCTGCCTTTGTGAAAAGCACAGAGGGCGTTTGAGCAGAAAATGAGTGTGAGATGACGCAAGTTTCATGTGGTATGAGTGCTCCAACGCCGGGCATGCATGCCTGTGCTTCAATCAGCATGAAGAGTGCTTGCTGCTTTTGTGAAAAGCACAGAGGGCGTTTGAGCAGAAAATGAGTGTGAGATGACGCAAGTTTTCATGTGGTATGAGTGCTCCAACGCCGGGCATGCATGCCTGTGCTTCAATCAGCATGAAGAGTGCTTGCTGCTTTTGTGAAAAGCACAGAGGGCGTTTGAGCAGAAAATGAGTGTGAGATGACGC
>Ga0307947_1002148_pt1 | contig 15810 bp, 14 predicted proteins | sample OrgLakmetagen232_FD_201840 | JGI IMG/M metagenome (GOLD analysis project Ga0307947, IMG submission 201840) | Saline water microbial communities from Organic Lake, Antarctica - #232 | ecosystem: Environmental > Aquatic > Non-marine Saline and Alkaline > Saline | place: Antarctica: Organic Lake...
TTACTGCAGATTTGAAGCATAGGATGAGAGGTGTTTGGAGAGACGCTGAGCTGGTGGACCCCAACACACACAACAACAAACTGGCCACCTATCATTCTTGGTTTGCCATCCCTTTTTCTAGAAATGGCGTATGCCGATTAGTGTACCACGGTATCTCCATCTTGATCTGTCCAAACATGTTATGCGCAATATAAGTAGGTTTCGCTTGCATGCGCATACTTTGAAAGTTGAGGCAGCAGCGTGGCTTGAAGATGGTTCTTGCGTATGTGACCAATGTCCTGGTGACGATGAACATGTTCAGAACGAGGTGCATGCTCTTTTAATTTGCCAAGACCATCGAGTTTGTGAGCTGAGGAAACACTTTTCCTTCCTGTTTACACCTTTTTTTGAGGACTTTTCAGCAGCCAAACAACCTGGCTGAAGGTCACCCCCAATTGTAACCATTGTGTTCAGCAGCCCAACCCTTTTTGCTGCAACAGGTCAACAACCAACTTGTTCATGATTTCCTTTCTCAGCAGAACAATAGACTTTTTCTTTTTCTTTCTGAGCTTATGGATTTATTTGTGGCTGGCCGAGACCAGTCAGCAGCCGATCAGCCAAACAACCTGGCTGAAGGTCACCCCCCATTGTAACCGTTGTAACCATTGACACAATACCGTGTTGTAAATTTATCGCATGTAAAGAAAATATGGACCCCAGTTGCCAAATCCCCCCCCAGTATGCTAAATGAAAACTGCATTATGGCTCCTACCGTTTATTGAACTTCAAAAACGAACTTCAACAAAACTCGTCTAAACTATTTTAAAAGCAATAAAAGCATCACACGATATGTCAATGCTATCAATCAAGCAAGGCACGCTTTGATATAAGGCGGCAACCCCCCTGATCCTATTACAGCGTTCAGGCATCTAGCAACAGCAAACGATTCCTTGCTTAGTTGCTTACATACTCATTAAAATTAAGGCTTTTAATACACAAGCGGTTTTTGGAATTAGGTAGCATAGACAGGAATGATGGGGAGACATAAGGAAAAGAAAAACTACGCAGGCAGTAAAAACCACTCACCACATCAATTAAGGAAAAGGAGCCACTTTACTTTGGTACCGAGTACCGTAAAGCTCCTCCACCGCGAAAAGGAAAGGAAAAATTAATGGGGATCAATAGGGTTGCAGGCTTGGCCTGAAACCGGCTCCTGATGAGAGTCGATGACTGTACTGGAAAGGGCACGTCTGGTATGGACAAGTTTAGCAGCGAAGTTCAAAGAGTGCACATGGAGCTTGGAGGCAAGCTTCTTAACTCTTTGAAAATTGATTCCCAGTTCCTTGAAAGGCTTCAGAGTGTGAGTGTTGTAGATGGTGCCGCCCACACCCAAAAGGGTGATGTGGAGAGTAACGGAGGCTCCTTGGAGAATGTTGCGAAGGTATTTGTGCTGTTCCTTTGCAGCGTTCAGCTGGTTATGAGGTCTGGTGTCTTCACAGTACTTGATCTTGACGAGGTGGATGTCACGCCGAGGTTTGCTGAGGTCTTTGGGTCGATGCTGTCTGGGGTTGGTGGCTCTACTGGTGGCTGGCGGTGCCGCTGGGGTGCTCCCAGTCTCCCTCAATTGCCCCCTGCCACTTCGAAGACCCACCCCCCTACATTAGTTTGTTGTTTTTGTGTTTTTGCAGCGATGGGAGTAACCAGCACAAAATCTGGGCGGCTGGAGGTAAATCTGTCTTTATCTGGGAAGCGAGCGGAAAGATCATGCGACATCACTCACACACTTTTGGAACACCCATTCATCCAGCAAGCCAAGATCCACAAGGGTGCCTGCCGTGCTTATCAGGGGGAAAAGGTACAGAAACGGTGAAGCTGCTGCCCCATTGCTGTTCAGCCTAAAAGTACCATTCTTGTCATACTAGATCAGCGGAATGGCTCATACTCGCAATCAATGCTTAAGCTGGTACCATGATTTGCCGTGATATTCTGCAATAAGCGGAGCGCGTAAACAATCCGCTACCAGTTTAAATATGGATTAGCCCAGAGAAGTACTGTGTGGTGGAATGAGGTGGGGCAAAACTCATGGTAGCTGCTTTTCCATACACGCCCGTCACGCTTGCAAGTACTTATCCAACTCATCCTCTTGGACCTGCAGCAAAGTCGTGAATTTGTCGGTTTCATCACTGTCATCTCAAACAACAAGACTCAGGCACGTCTTAAATAAGTACGTGTACTGAACATGTGCGCCAAAGCGTAGTTTGAATGGTATTTAGGCAGCCTGGACACACATGATGTTCACTCAAAGTTGTTGCTAACATGTATTGAGCTATAAGCACATCACACTCAATATCGCAATTTATTTTTGAGGCACTCCACAAAGTGACCTCAATCTCAGTGCAGTGAATGAAAGGGAGCACAAGAGGAAGTGCATACTGCCTAGTGGAGCTCTGGCTAGTGTGAGCACTGGTCGAGAGCCTTTCCTAATGCACGCTGATGTTTTCCAGCGTAGACTTTTCCTTTTCCTTTTATACTGCCTAGTGAGAGTTGTGCAGGTGCAACATGCACCAACTATAACGAGCATACCGACAAAAATGTCTCATACCCAAGACCCTATTGATTTCCTTCAAGAACACCAAAAATAAACCCTAATGAACACTCTATCTAGTATGCCCCTCACTAGTCCAATTACATACTTCACATCAACAACCATAATTACAGTCATGATATGGGAATGGATGCTTGTGCACGCAACTGCTGTAAACATGTAAGATCGGCCACAACCAAGAAAACCCGTACATGACCATATAATTGGTGGTTTGCCTCCCAAAAAAACCGCATAAATACCGTATATATCTGGCCAAGCCTATAAATATGTAAGAATAAAGCGACTTGTAACACAATTTCAGCAGTGAGGGGCTTATAGGCGCTGGCACCGAGTGCTCCCTCCCTTAACTCTCGCTGGACGAAATCATTCTACCAGCATAGCCCGTTCCTGTTTTTTTTGGCGCAGATAGCCGGAAAACTTCCAGCCTCAGATCGAGCAAACTAGCTGTCTGGGGGTCTATGAAGCGAAAAAGAGAAGTCTGAGTGTTTCTGTCTCATACCTGTAAAGCGTAACTCGCTCCGGATCGGAAAATACGCAATTTGTCGTCCACGTACAAAACGGTGAACAACCTGCATGTTGGCATACAAATAGGGTTGGCCAGAACTTTAAATATACGGTGCATATACGGTATTTTTGGCAGGAAACGAGGATATATACGGTCATATACGGTGTATATATACAATTCTGGCCAACCCTACATACAAAATATACATTTGCGTGCCTTGTTCACACAAATGGCAAAACCTGTCAGGCCTTTGCGTGTTTTGGATTGCATCATGCTTAGCCTGTTCAATTACAGGAATCCTGTTTGGACCTACATATCACATTCTTTCGTTGAGTTAACATTTCGTAAAAAGGGTTGTTTTAGGTGATGACTACAAAAACTACGAAGGCAGCAATAGTCACATCCACACCAGTAAGTGTCGGTACCCAAACTACCTAGCACCCTTAGCTGATGATGGGACGGCAGGCCAGAGTTGTGAGTTGTGCCATTGAGTTTGTGCCATGGGTTGGGACAGTAGGCCAGAGGTGCTCATTGAGTTGTGCCATGGATTGTGAAACCCAGCTGGTTTTATAACGCCTTCAACACATGTGCCATTTGTGTAAATCGCTTCTTCACTCTGCAGTACACATGATTTCCGCACTCCTAATGACCTGCAAGCAAGCGAAATCACCCACCCTTTCCCTTTTATTGGTAGTGGAATCTCTTTTCCGAAAATATGTAGACACCCTCTCTCAATGTTGGCTTGTGCTTGCACCGGCAGTTTGCTAGCATCACCCTGCATGAGGCGGCAGCAGTTTTGGTTTTGATTAGAGACGTCTCGCTCTGATGAATATAAAATTTAGCCTGAGCAGCTACTACGCATGCTTTTGCACACAACGCCAACACACTGTCAACCAAACAAAAGCCAACCTTTGGATACATGTGCAGTGGGAATGCACAATCTACACATGCAAAAGAACCCACCAGAAGCTCAAAGGTGCCCGAAGCCGTGACATATAAGTCTGGGCTTCCAAAGTCCGCCCGATTCGTTGCTGACTTAGTCTTGGGGTCAAATTCCTGATGTTGTTTAGAGAGGAACGGAGTTGAATGCTACAAGCATCTGCTTATTGTTATGGACTTTGTCAGAGCAGGTATGCTTGTGCCCTTTTCTCACGTGGAGGTATTGTAGGCGTAAATTTGCTTCAAATTTTAGCTTCAACACATACGCACAGACTCGACATTGTGGTTTCAGCGTAACTGCCTTCAGCAGGCAAACCTGTGATGCTCTGTTCTTGCCCGAAAGGAGCGTAGCCACACTTTGTGACGCTTTCCAGAGTTGCGGAGGCCCTCTCGTGTAAACTACAACCCATGGTCCCCTGATGTTGGGTGCGCGTGTGTGTGTGTGCGTCCGTGCCCGTGTGTATGTGTGCGTCTGCGTACAGAGCAGATGAGCGCACCTGCCCAAACTAGCTGCCTTGAAGGACTTCCCCGCCTCGCGCTTGCACAAGCAGTCTATTTGTGCGTTTACGTCTTCTTCCTTCCTACCGCTCAAAAGGCTTGACAGCAGCTCATCTCGTTGCTTTCTGTTCTTCTGACCGACTGAGAATGGCCAAGTCAATGCCATGGAAGGGGGACACAATCTGCGGGGCACAGGCATGCGTGTTGCCGTGCTTTTCATGCTTTGGCAGTAAGCTAAGGGTGAGGGTTGGGAAGCCATCATGGTTCTTTTGAGCTTTTACCCAAGTTTCTGACAAAAAATTGCTGGGGGGGGGGTGTTTACCGAATCGGTTGTACGGACTTTGGGCCTGAAACAGCTCTGCCACCGGGCGTCCGTTCCGCGTAAAATTACGATTTTAAACGCCCACGGGTAACCTTGTCGAGTTATGCCGAGTTTCGCGGCGAGCTGTGAAGGTCAGACTTTTGACGACGAAAAGGGCTGGAAAGTGATACTTTGTGACGGAGTTAAACTGCAGAATTTAATGTTTCCAGTGTGAAGCGTCTTTTCGTATTTTAATAAAGATGCGTCATTTGGTAGGTTCTGACATTGAAGGCAGTGGAGCTATGTGCAAAGGTCTTCAGGGTTGCACAGACAGGCAATGAAGGCGTGTGAAAAGAAAAAACACAAAAAAAGTGTGTCCTTCGTCGGATCGAAATTTGGGCGGGAGACACGCCCATCTATCGTCGTTAATTTCGGTAAAATATATTTGCTTTATAATATAGTTACCCAAAACCGATTAATATTACCCAAAACCGAGTAATTGTGATAATTCCGTTTTATGTTCCCGACAATTGCACAGATTCGTCCTATGCCACATCGATGCCAATACTAATTTGGTAAATATACAAAATTACATCATTTTTCCAGCAAACCACCTAAGAAAATTCAGAAATGCAACAAAACTACACACCTGCTGACTGAGCGCTGGAGCGCTAAGTACATGGCTAACTACCAAAACATGCATCATTTGACAACCAGCACAAAACACAAATTTTATTATTTATCATGCCATCTTTTGTGCTATTTTGACTATTTTGATAGCTATTTAAAGCTATAGCCTACTACTCAAGCGCGTTCAGGAGCTTTAACGCCTCCTCCTCGTCCAGCCGCTCCTCGCGTGCGAGCTGTCCAGTCATCATCGGACCAGGTGACGTGTTTGTATGCCTTGGGGTAGCACCCCTTGCCGCACCAACCGTGTTGACATTTGCAACTGCTGAGCCCGTTGCGGCAACCCCGCTCACATTTGCTTCATTCTGCAAAAAGAAAAATTTAGAACAGCTGAACGACAGGTTAAGGTGGATGTGCCGACGCAGTCAAACATGAGCTGTTTTGCTCTGTCAAAGCATGATGCGATCAAGGAGGCACATATCATTAACGCATGCAGGCTGGCATGCTTGACTTTGCTTCCTATCTTCCCTAATCGGGCAATGTTTCAATCTCGCACTACAAATTTCCTTGCCATTAATATCAGTAAAAGCTTGGTGTAACTGATGTGCTGGTGCTAGTCCAAGACACATAATAGACAAACTGCTCATTTGTGGAAATTTGTAGCTGCTTAACTTGTCCATGCCAGACGTGCCCCGTTCCGAACAAACCATCACCAACTCTTTTTCAAGGGCCGGAGCACATCTGGCACAATGGCTGCCAGGCTATACAAACCTCTTGATTTCGATCAATATAGTTCTCGTTCATTTTGCGTCCAAAGAAATTCCACAGTTACCAGCACTGTAGTGGCTCCTTTAACTTTAGGAAGAGGTCGTTTACTGCCTTTATCCTTCATCTAAAAAGACAGAGGCCTGGTCCCAATTCCAGGCAGCAGATCCTAGACTACATCAAATGGTGGCGGGAGTGAAGGAGGCCCTGAACTGTACCTGCATCGCACCCTCGTCCTCCTCCACTTCCTCGTCCTCCCCCTCCACGACGGACTCGCCTTGCCACAGCTGCCTCTTATTGTTCAAAGACTGCAAGCAGATGGCAGAGAGTGTCAATTACAGCTACAACATTGCTGCACATCCACCTAATACACATCATCATGCGTAAGCAGCGGCATGGACGAACCGTATGAATTACCCTGGGAATTATAATGTGGCTATTTGGTTGTTTGGTTCATACATGCAATCCATGCCTAAGCTGTTGCCATGATTTGCCGTGACAGCATGAAACATAATTACCTCTAGATACATGCCAGCAAATTTGACAGTCGTAATCAATGGCAGGAGCTTTCAGCAAAAGGAACGGGTCAAACCATTCATTGAAGAAGCTGATTCAAAGTAGGGAGCTCGTGGAGCTTGCACAGCGTAAAACAAACGCTTTGTCCTAGTCCACAGTGCAGAGAAATGGCAATGTGTCCTAGACCGTCACAGAGCCATCACAAAGGAATGAAGAAGTATCCTATAGTCCAGTACAGAGAAATGGAAATGTGCCCTAGCCCATCACAGAGCCATCACAAAGGAATGAAGAAGTGTCCTACAGTCCAGTACAGAGAAATGGAAATGTGCCCTAGTCCATCACAGAGCCATCACAAAGGAATGAAGAAGTGTCCTATAGTCCAGTACAGAGAAATGAAAAAGTGCCCTAGACCGTCACAGAGCCATCACAAAGGAATGAAGAAGTATCCTATTTCAGTACAGAGAAATGGAAAAGCATCCTAGACCGTCACAGAGAAATGAAAAAGCGTCCTAGTCCATCCCAAAAAGGTAGCAGCCATGTGTTGTATTGCAACTTTAGCACACTTAATTACAACCGCAATACAAAGCTGAACAAATGCTGGGCATTGAAAAGTATGCAAGGATGAGCCCACCTGGAGCACGTTCATCTCGATGGTGTTGTCACACAACAGTCTGGTGATAGTAACTGGCCGCTGCTGGCCTGCACAGGCACAAAAGTGTACAGAAACAGCAAGCAGGTTCATCTCAATGGTGTTGCCACACAACAGTCTAGTGGTAGTAACTGGCCACTGCTGCCTGCACAAGCACAAAAGTGTACAGAAACAGCAAGCACGTTCATCTCGATGGTGTTGTCACACAACAGTCTGGTGATGGTAACTGGCCGCTGCTGGCCTGCAAAGGCACAAAAGTGTACAGAAACAGCAAGCCACAGTTACGTTTGGTGACATTTTACACCAGAGCACGCATGGATCACCTTGCGGTCACCACACGCATGGATCACGCATGGATCACACATGGATCACGCATGGATCACGCATGGATCACGCATGGATCACGCATGGATCACGCATGGATCACGCATGGATCACCTTGTGGTCACCACACGCATGGATCACGCATAGAACACGCATGGATCGTGCATGGATCACGCATGGATCACGCATGGATCGTGCATGGATTACGCATGGATCACGCATGGATCACCTTGTGGTCACCACACGCACGGATCACGCATACTTCACGCATGAATCGTGCATGGATCACGCATGGATCACACATGGATCACGCATGGATCACCTTGTGGTCACCACACGCATGGATCACGAATGGATTACACATGGATCACGCATGGATCACCTTGCAGTCACCACACGCATGGATCGTGCATGGATCACGCATGGATCGTGCATGGATCACGCATGGATCGTGCATGGATCACGCATGGATCACGCATGGATCACCTTGTGGTCACCACACGCATGGATCACAAATGGATTACACATGGATCGTGCATGGATCACGCATGGATCACCTTGTGGTCACCACACACATGGATCACGCATATATCACGCATAAATCGTGCATGGATCACGCATGGATCGTGCATGGATTACGCATGGATCACGCATGGACCACCTTGCGGTCACCACACGCCGTGCAGCTGATGGGCTCACCACAGTGCACACCATACGCCACCGTCAAACACACAGGAACTTTGCGACACAGCACGCAAGACGCATGGACATAACACACACTTTTGCCGGCATATACATGGCAGGGTAGAGTACCACCACCCCATGCACACTCAAGCCAAAACACGCTGGCACTTGCACACACTGTGCCACCTATACTTATCCTGTGCACACCATATGCCACTTCCGGGGCACACTCATTCTTTGCACACACTGCGCCACCTATACCTATCCTGTGCACACCATACGCCACTTCCTGGGCACACTCATTCTTTGCACACACTGTGCCATCTATACCTATCCTGTGCACACGAGCTACCGCTTGCTGCTCAATGGCTGGGTCTGATGAGACGTCTGCAAAGGAAGCAGAAGAAAAAAAGGGGGTAAGCGAGAGTGAGAATTGCTGCGCACGTGTAATTGCCACGCTCATGTGTGCAAGCGTTTGTGTGGCATCAAGTGCCTAGTCACTAGCCGTGCGTCGCCTGGTCCATAATGGTAAATGTAGACGTCGTATGCATCTAGATACTTTAGTCAAGGGTCTGATGTAATGAGCGGTTCAGTACCAGATTTTATGTCCTATGCATCTAGATACTTTAGTCAAGGGTCTGATGTAATGAGCGGTTCAGTACCAGATGCTATGGGTCTAGCCACTTGTGTAAGAAATTGGCCAGGTCCATGCTAATAGATGTAAAATACGATGAATTACCATCATCAAATGAGTGAATCACATTGACAATCATTGCGGGGATTGTCCGGACAGGTGTGGACAATCCATATCACATGGATGGCCGGAAGCATACATATAAACCGTGTACGACTGCAATTATGGAAGATTCCCTGGTTAAGATAGGACATATACACTGTGTAGGAACGTATGTATGGTATAATCCCTGAAAACGTTACCACATATGCACCGTGACTCGATATATACATGCATCGCGCTGACCAACCATTTATCCTGTACCAAAAATAAGCAGAGGTGAGGACACACAACTTAGAAGCCGGAAGTCATAACCTGTTGCATACGTGTACAACACATCTGGGGGAGCTTACGGGCTTACATGTGTGTGGATGTCAGTGCTTGTACTAGGAGTTGGCACAGAAGCCTAAGCATTTCGTTAACGGGAAGTAGTTTAACGAGCCTTTTGCTGCCGACCATGGTGCATGAATTGTGGAGTGTGGATGTACTTTTGCACATACGCGATGTTAGTCTTCAACCCAAAGTGCCAAAAATGTCATGAGCAGGACAGGAAAAACGATAAGCATACATTGCATTGTGTGCACAACTCAACATACCGATCATGAACACGTGGTTGGCTCGCGCGCGCGCGCACACACATACACACACACACACACACATGCGCACACACACACACACACATACCGATCATGAACACGTGGTTGGCTTGCACACACACACACACACACACAAACACACACACACATACCGATCATGAACACGTGGTTGGCTTGCACACACACACACACACACACACACACAAACACACACACACACACACACACACACGCACACACACACAAACACACAAACACACAAACACACACATACCAATCATGAACACGTGGTTGGCTCGCACGAGAGTGAGGCCAGCTGCTCCATGTTGCAGTGACAAGAGAAACACCTGCAAGACACAATACGTGCGTTCAGCCTTTGCTTGGAAACAGAAACACCTGCAAGACACAACACGTGCGTTAAGCCTTTGATTGGAAACAGAAACACCTGCAAGACACAACATGTGCGTTCAGCCTTTGCTTGGAAACAGAAACACCTGCAAGATACAACACGTGCGTTCAGCCTGTGATTGGAAACAGAAACACCTGCAAAACACAATACGTGCGTTCAGCCTTTGCTTGGAAACAGAAACACCTGCAAGACACAACACGTGCGTTCAGCCTTTGCTTGGAAACAGAAACACCTGCAAGACACAACACGTGCGTTCAGCCTTTGCTTGGAAACAGAAACACCTGCAAGACACAACACGTGCGTTCAGCCTTTGATTGGAAACAGAAACACCTGCAAGACACAACACGTGCGTTCGGCCTTGGTTTGGAAGGCTTGCGTGTACCCTTGTGTATTAGAATAAAAAAAGTTTGACGTAGCATCTGCTGTAGCATCGATGGAATACTTGCAAGGAACTTTTGGACGCGCGTATGCATTCAGCAATGGAATCAAAAGTTTGCTTGTCACAACTACAACATTTGTAGATTCACTACACTTGCACTCCCGGGACTCTGGGTCACCAACAATGTAATACGCACGGCCATGACTTAAACACATACAACAGCACGCCTGAAACAAGGGTAACAGAAATGAGAAATGACGTGGGACTCTGGGTCACCAGCAATGTAATACGCACGGTCACGACTTAAACACATACAATAACACACCTGAAACAAGGGTAACAGAAATGAGAAGTGACGTGACAAACAGCAGTGTATGGCGCACACACTGGAACCTCTCCTTTTACCTTATTAACACTTAGTGCTCATGCAAGTCCATGCAAGGGTTTATCAAATCAGCCATTACTTTATCTTGGCACACCATTGGCATACAAATTGGTACCGAGTACCGTAAAACTCTTTTGCCAGCAAACAAAAAGGCCCAGTCAGAGAGGTCCAACAGAGTACCAGAAGGAGTAAAGAGGTCACAAAGAGATTGGAGTACCAGGCTCAATTACACAAAAGTGCCAGCCACAGAAACTGCAGAATCAAGTTGAGGGTCTAACAGAGCACCTGTCCTGGCCAGTGCCAGCATCAGTGTAAAACCTTGCCTGCAAGTTAGTGTCTGTCTGCACCAATCTACCCATGCACACAAAACGGCACTCACCTTGATCTCGGTTCAAACTTCTACCAATGCACACAAAACGGCACGCATCTTGATCTTGGTTCAAACCTCTACCCATGCACACAAAACGGCACGCACCTTGATCTCGGTTCAAACCTCTACCAATGCACACAAAACGGCACGCACCTTGATCTTGGTTCAAACCTCTACCCATGCACACAAAACGGCACGCACCTTGATCTCGGTTCAATCCTCTACCCATGCACACAAAACGGCACGCACCTTGATCTCGGTTCAATCCTCTACCCATGCACACAAAACGGCACGCACCTTGATCTCGGTTCAAACCTCTACCCATGTACACAAAACAGCACGCACCTTGACCTCCGGGTCGGTCTTGAAACGCGCCACAGCGTCCCTTGCAGCTCCCTTGCTTTTCCGGCGTGTCTGGTTGAGGGACACATGGCCCAAGCCATTCACTGCCAGTGCACGCCCTACCTGTCAGGCAAAAAGAAGAGGCACGCCGTTAAAGCAAGTTCAAGCCATCCATTGTATTTGCACGCCCGACCTATGAGGAATTAGTACGAGAAAACCGTTAAAACAGGTGCACTGAGCGGGGTCTTTTGCAAGGATATACTCAACTGTTCCACAAACGATTAAAAAACACCGGGTATTGAAATAGTAAACATGCAATTACTCAACTGTACCACAAATGAAAAAAAAACGCTGGGTATTGAAATAGTAAACATGCAATATGACGATAGCTGCCGCGCTCACGAGTTCTGATGTGGCAGGGAACTTGGAGAGCACTACAGGTTCTTGCCTTGCGGGTCTGTATCACCCAGCAGCAATCATTTAAGGGTAGAGGAGAGTGTTTGACTCAAAACTCTTACTCACAAGTTCCAACGCTGCAGGGAACTGAGAGAACACCAGGCTCTTGTCGTCTGGGGCTGTGTCCCGCAGCAGCAGCAGCCTTCGCAGCAGGCCATCAATTTTGGTCATCCATGACCCCAGAACCTGCAGAAATTGAAAACGTTAACTTCTGGCCATTTATGGTATCTGAACACCTTAAGTTTGAGAAGATTTTGGAAAATTCTCGACTTACAGCGCCATGCTTGGGGGTTTAATTCATTGACAGGAAGGTGAAAAAAGAGTAAGCAGAGGCTGGGGCAAAAATAAGTCAGTTTTTGCCCAGCCACCAAAAGGACTAGGGTAGCCAGGAGATTGTGGCCAACTAGTTCCTTTCACACAAAAGAATAGGGATGAACACCAGGCGTGTTTATGCCTGTCGTTGACATGCTTGGCAATAGATGGAATCGTGTGCTTGGCTCCATTCCACTGGTTATGAGCCTGAAAGAAATCTAATCCCTTGTTTCATAATTGGAATTTTGTTTTCTTTGCGCAGACTAATTTCTCCTTCGTTACGGAGTTCCTATGGCATTTAGCTCCAAAGTGGATTCAATATCTCTAGACTATGTTTGGTAGGTACGTAGGTACATCACTGCCTTCGAAAACTCAAACATCAGCTTACCTTGACATGCACCACGCCTCTGCCTTCAGGCGGATTCAGCTCTGGGTTGTGACGTCCAGCGTTGGCTGCGCTTGCAAAGTTTGCCACCACACGGAACACCTGGTTTTGACAGGCCACAGTTATTCAGGAGATCAATACCAGAAGGTAAAAACCTGGATAAATATACTGAGGAAGTTTGCCACCACTCGGAACACCTGGATTTGACAGGCCACAGTTATTCAGGAGATAAATACCAGAAGGTAAAAACCTGGATAAATATACTGAGGAAGTTTGCCACCACTCGGAACTCCTGGTTTTGACAGGCCACAGTTACTCAGGAGATAAATACCAGAAGGTAAAAACCTGGATAAATATACTGAGGAAGTTTGCCACCACTCGGAACACCTGGATTTGACAGGCCACAGTTATTCAGGAGATAAATACCAGAAGATAAATACCTGGATAAATACAATGAGGAAATTTGCCACCACTGGAAACACCTGGTTATGACAGGCCACAGGTATTCAGGAGACGAATACACTGAGGGTCGTGCAAAGAGGTGCTCATATAACTAGGGTTGGCCAGAACCGTATATACACACCGTATATTACCGTATGTATGGTCATTTCCCTGCTTGAAATACCGTATGTACACCGAATATACAAAAAAATGGGTTCTGGCCCACCCTACATATAACAGAGTGGTTAGTTCAAGGCTGCAGGTCACAGCCTTTCATTCATGATGCATGCATACAAGCGGTTTCTACGGAGAGTTTGGCATGAACACACTTCAATAAGTACACAGTAACCACTGTACGGTGTGCACAGAGGATAAAAAGGCTGTCTTTGTTCAACTGTACGGTGTGCACAGACGGATAAAAAGGCTGTCTTTGTTCGTTGTTCAAAAGCTGTCCAAAGGCTGTCTTTGTTCATTGTTCAAACGCTGTTCATCACCTTCTTTGTTCATTGTTCAAAGGCTGCCCAAAGGCTGCCCAAAGGCTGTCACTCTTTGTTTATTGTTCAAACGCTGTTCATCACCTTCTTTGTTCATTGTTCAAAAGCTGTCCAAAGGCTGCCCAAAGGCTGCCCAAAGGCGGCCCAAAGGCTGTCTTTGTTCATTGTTCAAACGCTGTTCATCACCTTCTTTGTTCATTGTTCAAAGGCTGTCCAAAGGCTGCCCAAAGGCTGCCCAAAGGCTGTCTTTGTTTATTGTTCAAACGCTGTTCATCACCTTCTTTGCTCATTGTTAAAAGCTGTCCAAAGGCTGTCCAAAGGCTGCCCAAAGGCTGTCACTCTTTGTATATTGTTCAAACGCTGTTCATCACCTTCTTTGTTCATTGTTCAAAAGCTGTCCAAAGGCTGCCCAAAGGCTGTCAATCTTTGTTTATTGTTCAAACGCTGTTCATCACCTTCTTTGTTCATTGTTCAAAAGCTGTCCAAAGGCTGCCCAAAGGCTGCCCAAAGGCTGCCCAAAGGCTGTCTTTGTTCATTGTTCAAACGCTGTTCATCACCTTCTTTGTTCATTGTTCAAAAGCTGTTCATCACTTGGCCGGCAATGATTTCTTTGCGGCACATTGGGCAAACGGACACATGAGGGCACATCAGGCGAGAGGGCACATAGAAGTGTGGCACTGTTTATGAGCACTGTCCTCAAAAAATGTGTCTTTTGTTTTTGGTTCATTGCTCACCTGGCTGGCAGTGACGTCTCTGCGGCACATTGGGCAAGAGGGCCTGTGTGATGCTAGCACGGTCTGGGCACAATCCTCACAGAAGTAATGTCCACTGCAATGCAGGGAAGGCGGATAGTTGTAGGGTTGGCCAGAACTGTATATATGCACCGTATATGACCGTAAATTTGGTGATTGCCTTGCCAAAAATACCGTATTTACACCGTATATAAATGGTTCTGGCCGACCCTAGATATTTGGCACAAGCATGCCATCAGAAAGCCAAATGATGGGCGAGTAAATTACTCGACCCTAATGAAGTACCAGCATATAAAATATGGCAAGTTTCTTCATGCTTGCATGTACAACTTGTGTAAAGGTGGGCAGACAGACGTTGATCACAGAAGAACAAAGGGACAGCTGAAAATCCAGAGACTATAAACACAGTTACACGTGGCCTATTTAAGAGGCACGAGCAACACAATTCCGGAGGCCATTGTCATTGAGACTGTCAACTGCCACTGCAGAATTGCACAAAACCATTGGTAATGGAGACACCAGTATGTTTTCATTGCACAGTACAACTTGTTGGTGATAGAAATGCCAGTCTATTTCCCCTTCCACTTCACTTATAATCTTTTGTACAAAACACACAAGAGAGCAGAGGCAATGTAGTGCATGCTGATTCAAATCCTTCATCGCTTCCAAGCATCACGCATAAAAAATAACAGGCCTCCAGGATTGAGCCGTTTGCCTGAGTTATATCATTGCCGTCTATTCCATCTGATTGTAAATGAGCAGCTTAACGGCAGCAACGAACCCATACATTCGATTTGCAACGACCTTCATTGGCTCACATGCTCTATGCTTTATATCCGAACTTGAGCTCAAAGATGATCGCCAAGCTCTCAGAATCAACTCACCAATTCAGTACCATGATACCAGCCGTGCCTTCCAGCACTGAGCGGCAGATCACACTGCGCGCAGATGCACAAAAGGAGCAATAAGAGCTAACACAAGTTGCCCTCAAATTATAACACTGCAATAAGATGGAGTGGCCAGCTGCTGATCAACATAGGAAGATACTAGTATGAGTGATTTAGTCTGCAGCACAAAGGTATATACAAGCAGCATAGATACAACGCGCACATATAGTCAAACAGCATAGATACAACGCGCACATATAGTCAAGCAGCATAGATGCAACGCGCACATAGACAAGCAGCATAGATGCAACGTGCACAAATATACAAGCAGCATAGATGCAACGTGCACAAATATACAAGCAGCATAGATGCAACGTGCACATATATACAAGCAACTTAGATGCAACGCGCACATATATACAAGCAGCATAGATGCAACGCGCACATAGACAAGCAGCATAGATACAACGTGCATAT
>Ga0307947_1002152_pt1 | contig 15788 bp, 9 predicted proteins | sample OrgLakmetagen232_FD_201840 | JGI IMG/M metagenome (GOLD analysis project Ga0307947, IMG submission 201840) | Saline water microbial communities from Organic Lake, Antarctica - #232 | ecosystem: Environmental > Aquatic > Non-marine Saline and Alkaline > Saline | place: Antarctica: Organic Lake...
ATCCCCTTCTAGTCAAGAGTATATGTGAGACGTAACGTTTCATGTGAAATGGTGTTGCAAGTCCCCGTTAAAGCGGGGATTTTTGTTTTTAAGCACCTGTAATGTTTTAGTTGACCCATCAAGTCATTCGTGCTGATATATAAAATGTAACGTTTTATTGAGGCTTGGTTGATGACTAGAATTCGACGATTGATTACAGCAGATGGCGAACGAGTTTCCGTGCTCGTCGATCAGTTTGGGATGCCGCTTTTTGATCCAAATTTGTTTGTCACGCGCAATGTGCGCAATGCCAGCAAATCGGTCAGTTATGTTGAGGCACATTTAAGAGCGATTCTCTCCGTCATGGCCTGGGAGAAAGATTCCGGCATGGACCTTAAAAACAGATTCCGCTCTGGAGAGCTGTTGAACGAGTTGGAGCTGGAGTCTCTAACTAGCTTCCTGTCATACAAACACGAAACTGTTGAGAAGCTCCTGAACGGTGTGAAGCTGTTGCCGAAAGCTTACAAGTACAAAAGCTCCGAAGTGACCTATTCGGCAATCGGCTATGTCGCCGACTATCTCGACTACTTGATCAAAACACATTCCCCTGATCCCGATAGAGCACAAGCTGCAAGTGAATTTAAGGCGCTGATTAAAAAGCGAAGGGTAAAAACGAGAACTCACTTGAACGAGTTCGAAGATAAGGCAATGACAGAAGAAGAGGAAAGTTTGGTCTGGGATGCCATCGAACCGAATTCTCGTAACAATCCGTGGCCTCGGTCCGAAGTCGTTCGAGTGCGTAACGCTATTATGTTTCTTGTGTTGTACGAAACGGGAATCCGAAGGGGAGAGCTTGGCAACATTCGGATCGATGATATCGACTTCAGAACGCGTATACTTAAGATCCGCAGACGACAGAATTCCAGGTCCGATCCGCGTGTCCGTCAGCCAAACGTAAAAACTAGAGAGCGCAGCCTGCCACTGTCAGACGATCTGAGCGCTCAAATTGAAGATTACGTGGCGACCCATCGACGCTGCAACAAAGTTGCCCGCACACATAATATTCTGTTTGTTTCCCATCAGGGCAAATCACTTGGCCAGCCACTGGCTGTTGACTCAGTTAACTACGTGTTCCGATCCCTCAAGAAGTCCATTCCGGCCTTGTCTGACATGCATCCGCACAGGCTTCGACATCACGCAAATTATATTCTTTCTGTCACTTTGGATGAGGCCCTGAAGCATCTTCCGCCTGAAGAGCGTCAAAAGGCTGATGAACAGATTCGGTCTGAGATGATGGGCTGGAGTGCTACCGGGAGTCAGCAGGGACGGTACAACAAGAGGTATATCCAGCAAATGGTTCGTGAAGCCACCGAAAGACGTAATGAAAAGTTCTCGTCTACAGCTAATAAAAAGCGCCTTGAAGCGTTGTCAGGTACGAATTCAGGAGTGGCCAAGTGACGATAGCACTCCGATATCAGGTTGAAGAAAATGAGCTGAATGCTCTTCTACAGACAGAGTTTGTAAATAAAAATGGCTATCGATATCGCCCGGCTGATCCTGTTTGGCGATTAACAAATAACTCGAAGCTTCATATACAGCTCGAATCGATAACAGAAACATTTCACGAATCTATTCGCCCCTATTTCCGAATAGTTCTAGCCCACTACGCTAGGTCTCGATCCGGATATACTGTAAGCAATGTCTGCAACGATTTTCGATATTTCGATACCAATCACACCGATGGGAACTTATTGAGTGAAAAGGGTTTTCTGAGTATTAGAGCCAATATAAACCGAGAACATGAATACAGGTTGTCTCGAGTTCGTGGCTTTTTGCGCTATTGGTACGATATTGGTTTCTGGGGTGTTGAAAAAGAGTTTTTGGCATCGATAGCCGACATGAAATTGGAGGGCAACACCAAGTTTAGGGCGATTTTAACTAATGATCCGAATGAAGGGCCATATACGCCATTGGAATCTAGGGCAATCTTCGATTGCATGAACAACGCGCTTTCCGCTGGAGCGATTAATGTTAGGGATTACTTTACGGTTTATCTGCTGTTAACAACTGCCCAACGTCCGGTTCAGATCGCTTCGCTTTGCTTTTCTGACTTTTATCAGAAAAACGGTAAGTTCTTAGTAAATGTTCCTCAAGCAAAAGGGCGCGGTGTGCCATTTCGCGGGACGTTTCAGGAACATGAAATACCTGAGGATGTTTACGTTGCTATGACGCTTCACCGGCAGCGTATATACGCTGACATTGGCGAAAGCTATAAATCATTCGATTTGCCGGTATTCCCAAACTACGAGGAGTTTGAAAGGACGCCCCTGTTTTATCAAAGCGAGCTAACAATAGATCATTATGCCCCTTCCTTCTCAATAGCGGACGCTTGTACAAGGGTCGAGGATGAGATCCAGGCGATGAGTGAGCGTACGGGTGATCCTATTCACCTTACTCCAAAACGATTTCGCTCGACGATGGGCACGGACATGGCACGCGACGGCCGTGGTACGGCTATTATCGCCGCTAAGCTTGGTCATGCCGACCTGCAACATGCCGGCGCGTATGTTCAGTCTCAGCCTGAGTTTGCGGAGAAGATCAACAGAGCCGTCGGCGGAATGCTCGCACCGCTGGCCCAGGCGTTCGCAGGCACGCTCGTTCGTGGCGAAGCAGAGGCTGTCAGAGGCGAGGACCCAACCAGTCGGATTCGTACGATAGACGGCACCAAAGCCGTTGGTAACTGCGGATCGTTCGGATTCTGCGGTGTTAACGCACCGGTGGGTTGTTACACCTGCAATCGTTTTCAGCCCTGGGTCGATGCGCCCCATCACGAGGTGATGGACGCCCTTCTTGATGAACGGCAACAAATCCTTGATGTAACAGGTGATAAGACGATTGCGGCCCAGTCGGACCGAACCATTCTTGCTGTTGCCGACGTTATCCAAAGGTGTGCTGACACAAAAGCTGAAATGAAGGGGCCGAAAACATGAGCGTTGTCCTCGAATTCAAGTCCAAAGAAGGGCTCAACGCTGAGCGGCAAATACAGGTCTTTATAGATTATGCGAAGAGCCTTACCGCGTTTGATAGGCCGGACATGCCGCTGGATTGGGAAGCCAACAATTGGGCGCCGTGGAAGACCGGCAGGTGCGGGCTCTGCACATTTCTAAAAGCAGGCATTAGCTCTTCGAAAGCTCGCCCAAGTCAGGCAAGCGATGAGTATTTTCTTGAGCCTGATATTAGGGACTTTGCAAAAGCCTACATTCGGTACAGCCTCGCTCGTCAACCAAAGAAGAATGCTGTCGAGATTATGGCTCTGAGGGTTGTAGAAAAGGCTCTTGTGGATTTGAAAGGGCGGGCACTTATCCAGTCGGTTGATGAAAATGTACTAAGCCAGGCAGCCATTTTTGCCCAAGAAATTTATCCTGGCCCTTGTTATCAGGTGGGTGGCCAATTGGAGCGTCTGGCGCACTTTTTAACTAACAAACAGATGATTGAGCGACCCATGATTTGGCGAAATCCAATTGAGAGAAAGCGTGATGTATCCACTGGCCACCGCAGTAAAAAAGCAGAAGCAGCTGAAAAGATGCCAGACGAGCGTGTTTTGGACGCGCTCGCAGAAATTTTTGCCTTGAAGCCTACTGCTCATAGAGACATCGTCGCGACGTCAATGGTTGGCATACTGGTCAGTGCCCCATCGCGCATCTCCGAGCTGCTTGAGCTTCCTGCCAATTGTGCGCTGAAAGAGTGGAACCAAACCGATGAAAAAGAAGAGTTGATGCTGCGTTTTCATGCGAAGAAGGGCGGCGGCTTCATGAAAAAGGTGATCCCTCAAGTTATCGCGGATACCACAGAAGAGGCGATCACCAGACTGTTGGAAATCACAGAAGAACCCCGCAAGTTGGCTAAATTCCTGGAAGACCATCCCGATGAGTTTCCTCCCCACGAGCGTTTTCCTCAAACTGGGCAGGATGACATCTTGAGTCCAGAGCCAGCAGCTGATGCTCTTTGCTTATCTTATAGCTCGAAGGCGGGTAGTAAACGAACAAATCTCCGGATGTGGCTCAAAACCCGCCTGAAAACTGCTCAAGACAAGTTTGAGAGGGATCCTTCATACGAAGAGGTAGTCAGCATCCTTAGTGAAGCTTTGGGTGGAATGCCACCATTGAAAAAGGCTGCGGCTGCGAATGCCCCCGACACTTATACGCTGACGCTTCGAAAGCTGAACAAAGTCTGTCGCAAGCTGTATCTTCCCGACCACTTCCCTTACACCACTCCTGACAAGATCACGAAGTATTCGGGTGCCTTGCTGTGTTTTTTTTACAACCAGCTCAATACACAGTTTGATTCTGTGAAGCCCTGGGCTCTTCAGAACTTCACAAAGAACTGGCTCAATAATGACATCGGAGCGTCAGACGCCCGCGCTAAACTGAGACGGGAGTCGATTTTCGAACGCTGGGGTTACAGGGATGAAAGTTACCGGATTTCATCGCACCAGTTTCGGCATTACCTCAATACGCTGGCGCACCGAGGGCAGGCCGGTGAATTGGAAATAGCGCGCTGGTCGGGCCGCGCAAATCTGGCTGATAATGCAGCCTACAATCACATGGGTGAAGACGAGTACGTCGACCGCATGCGCGCGCTGGGTGTTGGTGAAAACAGTAAGGCTGAGCTGATATTTAAATCAAAGAAAAATATGCCAATTACTCTCGCGGAGCTTGAAGCCGAGGGAGATCGAGTGGCCCATGTCACGCTCTACGGAGCCTGTGTGCACGATTTTTCGATGGAGCCCTGTCAACTGCATCGAGACTGTATCTCATGCAGGGAGCACCGATGTATTAAAGGCGACGATGAAAAGCTCAACCGCATCAAAAAACTGAAAAGCATGAACGAAGTTCAGTTGACGAACGCGCTTGAAGGTCTTGAGAACGGGTATATGGGTACTGACCGCTGGGTTCAATTTTACAGTGCAAAACTGGGGCGTGCGAATCAGCTTATCGATATTCTTGAGAACCCAGAAATCGAAGATGGTGCAGTGATTCACATGGGCGTCGATGTGAGCTTTAGTCCAATCAAGAGGGTTTTAGCTGAGCAATCACAAGACGAGTCTCGACAGCTGTCGACCTCACAGAAGGACGTTGAGCCAGTGGAATCTTTGAGAAAATTATTGGGTAGGTGATTGCATGGCAAAACACTTAAAGCCCGATGATGTTGATCGGATCATTACGTTGATCGATAGCTTCGAGCATGACTTAAACTGGGAGCGCTTGGTAAGTGCTTGTGACACGAACCTGGGTGTAACGACGACTAGACAAGCGCTGTCTCGTAAGAGCCGCATTAAGGACGCTTTCAACCTTCGCAAGAAAGCTCTGAAGTCGAATGGTGGAAGATACTATGCGAGGCCAAACAGCCTCGATTTGGCTCATCAGCGCCTGGATCGCATTGCCCAGGAAAACGAACGTCTGAAGCTTGAGAATGAGAGACTGATTGAGCGATTTGTTAAGTGGCAGTACAACGCGGCTTTGCGTGGTGTTAGTGAAGATATGCTTGATCGACCGCTGCCGCGAACGGACCATGCATCAGATCGAAGCTGATTTTGTATTCGAGAGTCGGTGTCCAACGTCATAGTCGAAGATGAAAATGATCTAGTACAGGAGGTCGCCGTGACACGGCCCGCGAGAATTTTCAGTCAACAGTGAGCCTTGCAAATGCGACGACAGCGGAGGCGCACTGTTTGAATGAAATAATAGAAACTCGGCAACACACGTTCGATTAACTGAAAGATTTAAAACATTACACTGACGAAAATTATTGAAAGTCCAAAAATTAAAGGTAGCTTCATGGATCCAGTACAAAATACTCAGGCGACATCTCTTTCTGCATTTGTATGGGAGGCGGCTAACGAGCTATGGGGCGATTTCAAGCACACAGATTTCGCCAGGATTATTATTCCACTTCTGCTGCTTCGTCGCATGGAGTGTGTTTTGGAGCCAACGAAAGAGGATGTTTTGAAAGCATATGAGTCCGAGAAGGGAAGCGGCATTGATCTAAACATCTACCTCCCTAACATCTCGAAGCTGCCTTTCTACAACACTAGCCAGTACACCATGGGAACCGTTGGTTCCACCCACACTCGTTCAAACCTGGAACAGTACGTCAGTCACTTCTCGCCGAACGTCCGGCTGGTTTTCGAAGAATTTGGGTTCAACAACACCATTGAAGAGCTTGATCGCGCCAAGCTTCTTTACCGGATGGTTAGTCGTTTCTCCAATATCGACCTTCATCCAGATATTGTGTCCAATCGCGTTCTCTCAAATGCCTACGAGGATCTGATCCGTAAGTTTGCGGCATCGATCAATGAGAAGGCCGGGGAATTTATGACCCCGAAAGACGTTGTCCGCCTGACGACAAAGTTGGTTCTGAGCGCCGACGAAGAAATCTTCACGGAAAGCGGTGTGATTCGCTCGGTTTACGATCCTTCATGCGGTCTTTTAGGATTCATCACGGATGCCATGGACCAGATCGAAGACATGGGATCTACTGCCAAAATCATTCCTTACGGTCAGGAACTTGACCCAAAAACACACGCGATGGCTCTGACATCGATGCTCATCCTTGGCTGGGATGGTGACAACGTTGTTCAAGGAAGCACGCTCTCTGACGACAAGCTGAGTGATCGGCGGTTTCATTACGGTCTAGCAAACCCACCTTTTGGAAAAACGTGGTTAAAGGATAAGGCTGTTGTCGAAAAAGAGCATAAAAACCTGGGCTATGCCGGTCGGTTTGGCCCAGGGCTACCTCGGGTAAGCGATGGTTCCATGCTGTTCCTAATGCATCTGGTGTCGCGTATGGAAGATCCTGAGAATGGCGGCGGTCGTGTGGGTATCGTACTTTCCGGATCCCCTCTTTTTACAGGTGATGCTGGTTCTGGTGAGTCTGAAATTCGCCGCTGGTTGCTGGAACAGGACTTTGTAGAAGGGATTATTGCTCTGCCGAACGACATGTTCTTCAACACCGGTATTGGCACCTACGTTTGGATTCTATCAAATAAGAAAGCTGATCACAGGAAAGGTAAAGTCCAACTAATTAATCTTGCAGATGTATGGACGTCTATGCGGAAATCGGAAGGCACCAAGCGCCGGTATCTCAGCGAAGAGCAGATTGATGATGTGGTTCGTTTGTATGACAGCTTCACCGAATCCGATAACTCGAAAATTTTTGACACTACCGACTTTGCCTTCCGGAAAGTTGCGATCAAACGCCCGCTTCGCGGAAAACTGGTCGTCAATGAGGAATCCATCGTTCGAATCCGTGAAGGTAAGCAGTTCCAGAAGCTCTCTGAAGAACAACGGAATGCTTGGATTTCATACTTGGAAGATCGTAATGGTGAGCACGAATACGATTGGGCGCAGGGACTGGTCAATCGCCTGAAGAATACAGGCAATATCGGCAATACCACCAAGGCGCTTGGTAATGAGTTTACCAATACCTTTTTCCAGCAAGATCCTAAAGGCGATATCGTTACAGATTCCAAAGGTAACCCTATTTCTGATACATTATTGAACGACTCGGAGAGCGTTCCTTTCAAGCAGGATGTCGAAACCTACTTCGAAGAAGATGTTCTTCCGCATCTTCCAGATGCGTTCATCGATTATAGCGTTCGCGATGAGAAGGATGGCGATGCAGGTATCGTTGGTTATGAAATTAACTTCAATCGCTATTTCTACACTTATGTTCCACCTCGTTCTCTACATCAGATCGATAAAGATTTGAAGGCTTCTGAAGCACTAATTCAGGCGTTGCTTGATGAGGTGGCGGAATGACTAAGAGTCATGTTCGAGATTTCGAGAAACATGAATTTATTTCTAGCGCTGAGCTCCCTAATAGTTGGCAGCTTGGGAAGCTAAAGTATGCATTAGATAGGGTTATGTCAGGCGGAACTCCAGATAGTTCAAATGCTGAATATTGGACTGAAAAAGGTTTAGGGATTCCTTGGGTTAATATTGGTGACATGTCCAAACATGAGCAGGTAACCAAAACTCAAAAAGAAGTCACAGAACTAGGACAGTCTTCAAAGAAGCTTGAGGTTTTAAAGTCTGGAACGATAATTTACTCTATATATGCAACTTTAGGTGCTGTCTCAGAGCTTAAAATCGATGCAGTTATAAACCAGGCTTTGCTTGGTTTATATCCAAAGGATGACTCCGAACAAAAATTTATGATTTATTGGCTGAGGTTTCTAAGACCTCATTTAAGATATTTCGCATCATCTAGTACTCAGTTTAACCTTAATGCTTATAAGGTTAGTAATTTCCCATACCCAATTCTTGATGGAATTGAGAAGCAAAATATTTCAAAATTCTTAGACAAAGAAGTTTCGCATATCAACAATCTTGTCCAGGAGAAACAGAACTTCATCAAGCTCCTAAAAGAAAAGCGCCAAGCCCTGATCTCGCATGTTGTGACCAAAGGGCTGAATCCGGACTTAGAGATGAAGGATAGTGGTGTCGAGTGGATTGGTGAGATCCCTAGCCATTGGGTCATTTGCAAAATAAATTACAGATATGAAATATTGCTAGGGAAAATGCTTGATGAGAAGAAAATCAAAGGGGATCATTTAGGGCGATACCTGAGGAATACTGATGTTCAGTGGGACAAAATTAATAATGAGAATTTGCCTCAAATGGATTTTAGTTCTGAAGAATCTGAGCGATATCAAGTTAGGAAGGGAGACTTGCTAGTATGCGAGGGTGGTGAAATAGGAAGGTGTGCAATTTGGGAGCTTGATGAACCGTGTTTTTATCAAAAAGCGCTACATAGAGTTCGTCCGCGTTTTTATGAAACGGATTACACTCGATTCCTTTTTTACGTTATTACGGATGCAGTAAATCAAGAAAGATTCTTAAGCAGAGCTAATAAGTCAACCATTGCTCATTTGCCCGCTGAAACCTTTAGAAAATACAGGTTCGCTTTCCCTGGCTATGAAGAACAGGTAAAGATTTCGGAATATCTTGATAAAGAAAATATTAAATTAGAAAAGATTATTGGTGAAGTTAAAGAATCGATCAATCTATTAATTGAGCGCAGAACAGCACTCATCAGCGCAGCCGTAACTGGAAAAATCGACCTACGAGACAAGGAGGTAGCGTAATGCCACAAGCCCATCACGAAATTAATTTAGAGTCTTACGTTACCAAAAAGCTGATCGAAAACGGCTGGCTGGAAGGCAATCCCGAGAGGTACGACCGTCATCTGGCCATGTACCCAGACGATGTCGTTGACTGGGTAAAAGAATCTCAGCCTGAGAAGTGGGATAAGCTCTACTCTATCAACGGCGAAGGAACCAGAAACGTTCTCCTGAGCCGTTTGGAAAAAGAACTGAACTCCAAAAACGGCGGAACCATCAACGTCATCCGTCACGGGCTTTCCATCGCCGGAGCTGGTCGCATTGATATGAGCCAGTGCGCTCCAGAGGATAAGAATAACGAGATCCTGATTGATAAATACAAAGCCAATCGCCTGAGAGTTGTGCGCCAGGTAAAATTCAACCCCACCCGCGAATGGTCAATTGATCTGGTTCTCTTCATCAATGGACTAGCAACAGCAACAGTGGAACTTAAAACAGACTTTACCCAGTCCATAGGTGATGCGATTACCCAGTACAAAGAAGATCGCCTACCTAAGTACAAGATGAACTGCAAATTCGTTCCTGAGCCGTTGTTGACGTTTAAGCGAGGCGCTGTTGTTCACTTCGCCATGTCAGATTCAGAAATCGAAATGACCACTGAATTGAAAGGCAAAAGCACCTATTTCCTACCTTTCAACAAAGGCAATAACGGTCACGCTGGCAATGCTCCCAGAGGGGATGGCGAATATCCGGTTGCCTATTTTTGGGAGGATGTTTGCGGATGGGATAGCTGGCTCCGGATCTTTCATAGCTTTGTCTACGTGGAAGCCAAAGAAAAAGTTGATAAAAAGGGGAAGCCCTTCAAGGCTGAAACACTGATTTTCCCGCGTTACCACCAGTTTGAAGCTGTCAATAAAATGATTCAGGACGTAAAGAAAAACGGCCCTGGCCAGCAGTATTTGAACGAACACAGTGCCGGTTCCGGTAAAACAAGCACCATCGCCTGGACTGCTCACGATCTCATCAAGATTCGCCACGATGACGGGACGCCATACTTTAACTCGGTCGTTATTGTGACGGACAGAACGGTCTTGGATTCCCAGTTGCAAGACGCTGTGAAGCAGCTTGACCATCAGTTTGGCGTGATTGAGGCGATTGATTCTCAGCAGTTTGGTGATTCAAAAAGTAAGAGACTGGCGCAATCTCTGAAAGAAGGTGTTCCAATCATCGTTGTAACGATCCAAACCTTCCCTTTTGCTATGGAAGCGATCCTGACTGACCAAACGCTCAAGGATCGTAGTTTTGCCGTCATTATCGATGAAGCTCACACAAGCCAGACAGGTAGCACTGCTCAAGGTCTTAGGGCAGCTCTGTCTATGGACTCAAAGAAAAAAATGGATCAGATGAGCATTGAGGAAGTTCTGCTTGAAATTCAGAATTCCAGAGTAAGGCCTTCTAATGTGTCTCATTTTGCTTTTACGGCAACACCCAAGCATTCCACCATGACATTGTTTGGAACCTGTCCTGACCCTTCTCAGCCACCTTCTGACATCAATAAACCGGCGTCATTCCATCGGTACACGCAGAGGCAGGCTATTGAAGAAGGTTTTATCCTGGATGTGCTTCAGAATTACATACCATACCGCGAAGCCTATCGATTGGGTGTTCAGGGTGTTGAAGATAAACGTGTCGATAAAAAGTTGGCCAACAGAGCCCTTGCTCGCTGGAAGTCTTTGCACCCAACTAACGTGACGCAGAAGGTCGAATTCATCGCGAACCATTTCATGAACTCGGTTGCGAATCTTCTCGATGGAGACGCAAAGGCCATGGTCGTCACCAGTGGTCGAGCCCAAGCTGTGAAATATAAAATGGCTTTTGATAAATACATCAAGAAACATGATCTTCATGGGATAAAAGCTCTGGTTGCCTTTTCTGGGAAAGTGCCAGGACAGGATCTGGGCGAGGATGATCCAAAAGATCCGCTGGGCTTCGATCCCGAATTTGATTATACGGAATACAACCTGAACCCTGACGCAGAAGGGAAAGACCTTCGCCATGCGTTTGATGAAACTCAGTTCAACGTCATGATTGTTGCCAATAAATTCCAGACTGGTTTTAACCAGCCAAAATTGGTGGCTATGTATTTGGATAAAAGGATCAGTGGAGTTGAGGCAGTCCAAACGCTATCTCGCCTGAATCGTACGTATCCGGGTAAGGAAGAAACCTACGTCATCGATTTCGTGAACGATCCTGAAGTGATTCTGGATGCCTTTAAATCCTATGATGAAGGCGCTGAGATGGCTGAGGTTCAGGATCTCAACGTCGTTTATGAGATCAAGTCTGAGCTTGATAATGGCGGAATTTACAATCCTTCAGACCTTGAGCATTTCAAAACGGCTCGTGGAAAGTTCCTGATCGGCAAAGAGCTTCCTGAAAATATTCACAAGCGCCTTTACGCGGCTACTCAGCGCCCCACAGATATCTATAACTCGAAATTCAAAGAGCTTTCTGAGGCGATAAAAGAGTGGGATAAAGCTTTTGATAAAGCGCACAAAGCAAAGGACGAGAAGGCCATGTCCTATGCGGAAGCAAAGCGCAGTGAACTCAGCAAAGAACGGGAAGAATACAAACAGTTCCGAACGGTGCTTGCCAGGTTTGTTCGCGTCTACAACTACATCGCCCAGCTTGTTGAATTGAGTGATGCGGAGCTTGAGAACTTTGCCGCTTTTTCCAAGCTTTTAAGTCGCAGGCTTGAGGGTGTGACTCCCGAGAACGTAGATCTTTCCGGTATCGTACTGACTCATTACGCCATCAAAAAAGTGGACGGCGATACCGAAGGGACAGCCGAGCCCGTTCGCCCCATTACTGGTGGCGGTGGTGAACCGGTTGATCGTGAGAAAGAATTCCTAACACAGATTATCGGTCACCTGAACGACATCTTTGGCGATGTCTCTGACCAAGATACCCGAGAGAACTTTTTTGAAGGCTCTTACACTTCACTCTTCAAGGATCCAAAGGTTGCAGAGCAGGTCGATAAAAACACCAAAGAGCAGGCTTTGCAGGGCGATCTGATCAAGGTGTTGGTGAATAAGGTCTTTGGCCTTAGAAAGGACTACAAGGACTTGTCTGACGTGGTATTTAAAGATGAAGACGCGTTGGCTGCATTTGCATCCTTGCTCATTGATAAACGGAAGCACGAGCAGGGCAATCCAGAATAATGAAGGGCAAAATGTCATATACTTTCGTACGTCGAACTGCTCTCCTTATTTATTAATCATTTTAAGTGGAGGATGGCATCTACAGTGACAAGCCCTTTTGTTAACTCAAGCTTCGTGGGGCTGCCGGCCGAAAGCCCTCGATATCTTCCAGCGTAAGCTGGACCGAATTATTGAAGCACTTCCTTGAACAAAAGCTTCGCCGGCCTGGCGTATGATAGAAATGCAAACCCAATGGGTGACCCTATCCCCCTCTGTCAGCGCAGTTGTCGCCTGATTATTTCAGAGGACAACCATGCCTCATTACTCATCGGAATGTAATGAAGCCATTCTTCAAAAGATAGCAGCCTATTTTTAGGCAGGGCGATCGAGAGCATTTGAGTAACTCGGATAACCAACGCCCAAACAAAGTTTAAGAGGGGTAGGCTGCAAAGCCGATTGGCAAAATTTGACGTGGGTAAACGCCTGCATTTGGACAGAAACAGGAAAAGGAAAGCAAAGTGTCTTACATCAAGAAGCACTGGGACGGCGATTTCTCACTGGCAATTTCATTCTGGGTAAATTTGGTGTTGCTTGGCTTTGCACTGAGGGCAATCGATATTGTGCTCTCGCAGCCAACGCTCATCGAAAGTCCAGTTTCCCAGGCAAGAGCGGCTCTGATCTTTTTGACGGTCTCTCTTGCCGTTATCTACCCATGGCAGATCATTGGAACCTGGCGTGCGGCCGACAATCATGTAGAGAAAACAAAGAAAGGCCGCTGGGCAATGGCGGCCAAGATCATGATTACTATCGGTGTTGTATCGACTTTCGGTAATGTGGCAAGTGCACTTCCAGTATATAAGAGCCTGTACGAGTTGGCGACGATCCAAGATGAATTCAGCAACTACAGCATCGAGGTAGTCGATGACGGAAAGGTTATTCACTTTACCGGCGGGATGGGGTTTGGCGCTTCAGAAGACATCGAGAGGACAATTTCCACGCATTCGAATGTGGAAGGCATTATTCTCGACAGTAATGGTGGCAGGATTTACGAAGGTCGAAAGTTTTCTGAGATCATCCGAGAAAATAGACTGAACACATACACGATCAAAGGCTGTAAATCAGCCTGCGGAACAGCCTTTATATCTGGCAACAAACGCTACCTGGCTAGCGGTGCCAACTTGGGATTTCACCAGTACTCCTCCGCTGAATGGGAAGAAGATCAGCCGATGAGCATGATGATGGAGCAGGAGCTTGATCTCGCCCTGTTCCGGGAAAAGGGGATCAGTGAAAGCTTTTTGAATCGGCTGTTTAATGCTGAAAGCAATGACATGTGGTACCCGACAATTCAAGAGATGAAAGAAGCAGGCGTTATTCACGGTGTGATTGAGCCGTCGACACTCAGGCCGATCAGTTACACCTCGCCTGATCGAGCTGGAGTCGATCAGGCTATGCAGAGTGTTCCTGCATTAGATGTCGTAAAAGAGTACGAACCTGAAATTTACGAGGTTATGCTCACAGAGACCGAGCAAGCATTGAAAGACGGAGGCTCGATTATCGAAATGCAGGCAAGACTGGGAGGATATGTTGAGCTGATTGCAACCAAATCACTACCCAGAACTAGCGATGAAGCAGTTATAGAATTTACCGAGCAAATAGTGAGCTCAATGAAAACGCTCAGGGATATTGAGCCCGTCTACTGTCTAAAACACATTCTTCCAGAGCAATTCGGAACGTTGGACATCACTGCGCACCTCTCGAAAGATCAAATGCGCTCTTCACTGAATGCTTTGGGAAAAGTGATCCGCGATCGATATGAGGCAGACACAACTCCGATTGTTGGAGAACAAGAAGCTGAAGAGCTACTGACTCAGGTAAGAAATCGAATGGGCGATCGGCTTGAGCTTTTAAACGTGCAAGGACTTTCGAACAGCGACGACTACCGCCAAGCTTGCAACGCTTTCATTGAGTTTTACGAAATGATTCTTCAAGAGGAAAAATCCGTTGCTGCGAACGGCCTACGTTGGGTGTACACCCCTTTATAAAAAAGAAGCTCTGATCCAATGAGCGAGGCAGTGCCGAGAAAGACCACTTTCAGTGAATCGGAGTTGGAGAAGGCGACCAGGTCACGCGGCCGAAGAAAAGGTCCCCTTTGTGGCCATGGCGTCGAAATCATTGGAAAGCGGACCTTTTTACCGCGACGAGATGTCCAAGCTTTTAAACAAAAGCGAACATTAGTAATCCCTTTTTAAAGATCTACGCTTCCATTGGAAAGCGGACCTTTTTGCTGCGCCAAGATGGGAAGTCCAATCATAGGCTAGGAGTTTCCAGTGCACAGGGGTAAGTCCAAATCATAGGCTAGGGAGGGTCTGATTAACGCCCAATTTTCAGTTGAGTCACTTTTCAGAATGAAAAAAAGCGATTCAACCGCAATCTGGGCAGGATAACCCCCTCTGATTGTTCGTTTTTTTGCCCGTTTCCCGCCATTTTGGCGGAATTCGGGCGCACTGGCACTACGCCAGCAGGTATTTTTCACCAATCAGCAGGTTGCTGAACGCGGCCAGCAAATACAGCCGGTTGTTGTTCTTGGCCAAGCCGCGATAGCGGACTTTGCTGTAGCCGAACACCTGCTTGATGTAACGGAAGGGGTGCTCCACTTTGGCACGTACGCTGGCTTTGATTTTTTCGGCTTTCAGCTTGTCGGCATCCAGTTTCTTCCGGGTTCCAGGCCGTTTGGCAATGAACCACGAGACGTCTTCGCGATCCTTATGCTCATCCCGCTTTTGAATGCCAAGGTACCCCGCATCGCCGAAGACTCGTTGCTCGTCACCGTGCAGCAGGTTACCAGTGGGCACGATGTCATGAACATTGGCCGCCGTGGTGTCGATGCTATGGATCAGCCCGAGGGTATCATCAACACCAATGTGCATTTTCATGCCGAAGTGCCACTGGTTGCCCTTGCAGGTTTGATGCATCTCCGGATCGCGTTCGCCCTTTTCGTTTTTAGTGGGGCTGAGCGCAGAGATGATGGTGGCATCAACAATGCTGCCTTCGCGCAGCATCAGTCCATTGTTCTCCTAGTGCTTGTTCACTTCCTTGAACAACACTTCGCCAAGACCGTGGTGTTCCAGGAAATGCCGGAACTTGAGAATCGTGGTTTCGTCCGGCAGCCGGTCCAGTTTCAGGCCGGCAAACTGGCGCATGGATTCGATCTCGTAAAGAGCATCTTCCATGGCCGAATCGCTCAGGTTATAGAACAACTGAATGCAGTGAACTCGCAGCATCGCTGAAAGCGGATACGGAGGTCGTCCGTTCTGGCCCTTGGGATAGTAACGGGGTACCTTTTTCTCCAACTGCTTCCAAGGAATCAACTTGTCCATGCGTTCCAGAAAGATCTCGCCGCGGGTCTTGCGCTTCTTGCTCTGGTACTCAGCTTCGGAGAATGTCATCTGATCCATGGTGGCAAGGAGTCCTATGCAGTTGGCAATGGC
>Ga0307947_1002153_pt1 | contig 15785 bp, 18 predicted proteins | sample OrgLakmetagen232_FD_201840 | JGI IMG/M metagenome (GOLD analysis project Ga0307947, IMG submission 201840) | Saline water microbial communities from Organic Lake, Antarctica - #232 | ecosystem: Environmental > Aquatic > Non-marine Saline and Alkaline > Saline | place: Antarctica: Organic Lake...
AACGCATTCGAGACTTGAGCAGACCAGCAAGAACTATCAAAAGAAGCAAGATGCAAATCTGCCTTCAGCACACGACGTAGAGTCTCACTGTTGGAATCAAGCATGCTATTAAATAACCTAATGGAATCAAGCATGCATTTAATCGAAATTAAGTACTGTGTGTAAGTACTGTAGACACTTCCCCTACTCAACAAGCAGAAGAGGCACGAGAGCAACATAAGCTGCTAATGTCTCGCTTACTTGGAAACCGCAAAACCCTTCACACCATCCTGCTAGGAGCAACAGGCATCATTGACAGCAGTAATGCAAGGAAACCACCCCACAGGCTAGCCTCGGGGTTACTGGTCTACTTGCCACAGCACTCATGAAAAAATGAAGCCTACATGCAGTCAGATCCTCAACAAAATCATACAGATGAGAAGAGACATCGATTACAACAACCCCCACAAATATCTTAGCAATACTCCTAGTGGAGTACAAGCCTCTGGTTTCTAACCACCTGATCCCCACTGAAAGGCTTCTCTTGCTTCAGCTTGGGAATTGTTGCTGATCTAATATAAGATTTTACTCAGGAAACTACACTTTAGAATCAGCTGAGCGCTGTGCAAGAACAGCACAAAGGCCTCTGTTTCATCCAATAAGGAGCCTCTGTTACCCTCCACACCATCCTTTTGGGAGTGGGTGGCACCATCTACAACAACACACACTGGAGCATTTTAAGGAGCTGGGTCTTAATTCCTAGAGACTTAAGAAACTTGCTTCCAAGCTTCATGTTCATTCTGTCAAAAGTAAAAGTAAAAGTCTACGCTGGAAGTCACCAGCGTGCATTAAGGAAAGGCTCTCAACTAGTGCTTGCACTAGCCAGAGCCCCACCAAAAACGAGAAAAAAGAGAAACAACAGAGACTAATGAGGATCCGGCGGGTTGTCAGCCATGCAATCCGGCCTGCGCCTAGCCCTCCTGAAGCCAGCCGCTCTACCAGTAACCCCCCCATCAAATCCCCCATTATCACTGTTGTTGTTAAGAAGGTGTATTTTGTGTCTTGTTTTTGTAATCTTGTTCAAGCTTTTTATTACACGGCAGTGCAATTTAGTTACTAGTTGGTGCACTTTGTTCATGGGGATGCATGCCCATGTTTAAAAAAGGAGTTATGGTGTACTGATTGTAGATTGTGCCCCTGACTCAAGAATTATATCATGAAGTGTGACTTTGTTGTTTCGAAAGATACCTCAGAGGCCCCTTGTTCGTAGACGCTGGATAAGAGGTTGATGTTGGTTGTGTGCTTTTTCTCATGTCTGTTGCGGGTTTATGTCTGAGCAAAATTTGAATTCTACAAGATGCATGTCTGTCCCTAGTAGGAATCTGTTTGGGATCCCAATGCCTGCCTCTGCCCTCAATGGGTATAACGAACACCCCATCTGGACGGCTTTGATGTCTAGTTGGAAGGTTTTGTTGTGTTGGGAACACCCAGTCATGGATGTTTCTTTCAATATCATCGGGTGGTTCAATGTTAAGGTCAGATAACTTTTCACTGTTACAAGCATCCATTATAACAATTGCTGAGCCCAGCTTGCCTTCACTGATCTCTTCACCACAAAGGCTAACTGTGTGGTGGTGTCGGTTTATGTGCATTCTCTTCAGAGTATGGTTGTTGCACCTAAGAAGTATGTGTGGAGCACTGTCTGATCTTCCGCACAAAGGGCAGGTGGCAGGACCTGTCGTATGGCTAAACCTATTGGTGTGTTTGTCTGTGTGTATCGTTTCCGTCCTGTACTTAAGGACTTGTTCATGTTCCTTTAAAGTCACATTTGGCATGGACCAAAACTTGTTACTGAATTGGGCATGCGCAAGGGGCTTTGCAGTAGCTTGCCGTGTGCGAGAGTCGGGCTGTGCTGCACGCTGAGGCGTATCATGCAATTTTTGCCAGAGCTTGTAAAGCAGTGTATCTGTGTTAGCTTCCCCAAGGTAATGGTGGGCGTGCATGTGATGTTTTACCTTGTCTTGCAGTTTAGTAAAAACTCGTAGCTCTTCTGCATGGGAGCCAACGTTGTTTGGAACGCTTAGCCAGAACAGGTTGTAGAAGGGGTCAGTAGCTGGCGGGAGGGAAATGTCAGAAATTTGATTGACTGCTACTTTGTGTGCTAGGTGGTCTGCACCCTCATTGCCAATAATGCCAGAGTGAGAATTTACTTTGTAGAAAGTGACAGTAGAAGGTGAGGATTGGATTAGATTTACAATGTCCTTGAGTAGTTCCCTGTGCAAGTGGTGGACTGTGCAAGTGGTGGAGTACAGCCATTGGGTTCAATAGCTGTTTTCTAATCTGAAAGAGCAATGTCTGTAGCAATTCCAGTGTGGTCTTTTTGTACCGCTACTAGCACAGCTCCAAGTTCAGCTCTATTGATGGTGAGAGTGGGGCCGTTGCCCCCAGGATTGATAGTGACGGTACCACTATAGCCAGTGTCTGTAGTGGGGGTGAAAATGCCAGCGCCTATGATTTGCTGTTTGCTGATTGCATCTTGCATGGCACTACCATCAGTGTATGTGACTGATTTCCAGTTTTGCACTTTGAGAATGTGTGGGCTCTTGTTCTGGTTGACGTTTGTGTTATGAAGCGTTTGCCACTGGCTGATGTTAGCAGCAATGGGAGTATCTGGGTGTAAGAGTTGAAATCCCTTCCTCTGTTTGTTCTTGCATTTCACACGAGCACGTGGGCCAAGCACGTGGGCACTATTGTTAAAAGTCCACGTTGCTTCAGGAATTGTCTGTTTGAGATTGTTGAGCCAAGCTGGGTTGGTTTCAATCAGGGCTTGTTTCCCTTGATTGTTCTAGACGACTATTAGCTGCATTTTATTCTTGTTGTGCTGAGGCTGGGGTGGAGCGTCTAACCAAACTTCTGTAGGGTTTAAGAGCATGCTGGCTGCAGAAAACTTGGCTAGAACGCATGCGTGCTCAGGGTAGTCGTTTATCCAAGTCATGTACCCGTTCTTACTCCAACCAAGCCAGCCAGGGAGAAGTAGGAATGTTGCTGTAGCTTCTGGAGATTGTTGATTGAAGTGCATGTCCCACAAGTGAATGCAGGAGATAGCCATTCTGTCAATTACGCTGTCAAACTTGTCCATACCAGACGAGCCCTTTCCAGTACTGATATCAGAGCCGATTTCAGAACAAGCCTGCAACCTTTTGATCTTCTTGTTTTCACTGTGGTGGAGGTTGTTCGGAACCCCAAAGTTGCCCTTTTCCTTAATTAATGTGGGGAGTGGTTTTTGCAGCCTGCGTAGTTTTTCTCCTCTTTTGTACATGAATGCAACAGACAGGAATGCTTGCTCGCTGGCACTCTATCGAATAAGCAACGTCCTCTACCCCCAATGCATGAGATGGCACAGATACCATAATATATTGCTAGAGCAAAACCATCGTGCACCAGCAGGCAATCTAGGCAGCGCTGATTTTTAATCTGTGGTGGTCGTCACCCTAGCTGACAGGCATGCCAAAATGCAGGGTGGTCATGACAAGTATATAGCACTGACGCCTGCTTCTACTTAACCACCTTCTGGCCGGCAAATATGGAAGATCCTTCCTCTAGACCACCTACCAGCCAGACACTCTGGAAATCAATCAACGTATGTCTATGTCCTCAGCCGGAAGGCTCTCCATTTCTCCAAGTTCCATGTTGTGCAAAGTAACATGCATGCTCAAGACAAATTACAGTGACCCTGAATTAAAAAGGATTTTAGGCCACATCAGTTTAAAATTTGCCAGAGGAAGGTGGCTGAGGCTCAAAAGGGATGTTTCCAAAGCCTTTATGAGTGTGGTCATCATGCAATTTGCAAGCTTCAATCTAAGTATAAAAATGTGTATTGTCCAGATCACTGTTATCTGAACCTTGCTTGCCACTTAAGGTAAATATACCTAATAAGCAAGCCACACATTTAGGACCCATGATTTGCTGCCAAATTTTAATGACATATCACATATCACCAAATAGCGATTTTTCGTGTCTTGAATTGCTGCAAAACAACTGAAGTGAATTGCCCAGTGGTTGGTGAGATGCAAAATAAATAACACACACATTCTCCCACCTAGGGTGTAGGTGCCCTACATTTGTGTTTGGTTGTCCGATCACATCACCGTCAATGCAGAGTATAGGACTCAGCACATCAAGTAAATATGAATGACATATTCAGCTTATTGAACGGAACATACAGAATCTCTCAACTGTCGGCCAACTAACTGCTTGTCACGATTGTCGCTGCCACAGATTGGGCGTGTGACACAAACCTGTCAATTTGTACGCAGGACGGTTGAATAATCCTGAGCACGTGATCTGGTAGCTTAATATCTCACTTAGATCTTCGCTTAAACCTACAAAAGTTTCAGTTTTATGTAGTAGCGTGTGAGTAGTTGCCCTTTAAATAGAAAAGGAACATTTCCAGGCCTTTGCTCAACCCATACCCTCCGATAAAAGCTGCAGATGACCAAACCTGGCAAGATACTAAACGCCAGGCACTGTCAAAAAAGACAGTAAAAAAGCTTCACCTCTGGAAAGATAAACGTCATGCTTTGCCACACGAACTAAAAATACGACCAAGAGTGCCGCCCAGTGCAACGAACCATATCAAGCACCCGCCACCCTGCCCAATTTACCAAACGCTTAGAAGGCACCTACCCTGCTGTCACTCTGTGGGGGGAAGGTGGACCTGCTGATGGCTGGCGGTGCTGCTGAGGTGCTCCCATTAGTCCCCCTCATCAGCCCAATCCCCTCCATTCTGTTGTTTTCTCGTTTTCGCGGAGATGGGAGCCACTTCGACAGCGTGGATTTAATATTTCAAAATGAGAATGTAATTTTGGTGCAATACTGTATAATTTATTCTCTTATCGTGGAGATAGGCTTTTGTGGGACCGCTGAATGAACCTGCGTTTTCTGCTCATTTGAAGAGGCTGTTCTACGAAAATTCGTCACTTGAAGTCTTATGATTGAAATAGTGAAATTTTGTAATAGTTTAATTTGAAAATGTTTTTGTCGTTATGAACATCCACGCTAGGTTGAGGGGTTTGGTTTTGCACTGCCTCAGCACTTCCTCTGGCCTCCACTCTTCTGCATGCTTCTACGCAGACAAGCTGGTTACGCTCTCCAACGGTGCACCACAGGATGTGTACTTGCTGGCCCAGGTACATGGCGTTTATTTGGGCCAAACCGTCCGGTCAACTTGCTGGGTCCCCAGCGAGTTAGCCTGGCCAGTTGTGACTCTCCTGTAAATGCTCTCCTCGTGTACGTGCTTGCATTAGGCGTACTTCACGAGCAAGCAGCACAGACGCGCTCTCATGGTGTTGAAGCGAGATGACATGCATGAACGAGAATTGCGTTTCAAGTACCTCGCTGCACGTTGCCTGGCTGAGTGCAAGGACTGGGAGGAGTGCCTAAGTTTGTTGGGAGATGGGAACGACGTAGACAGCTGCTACTACGATAAGAAGGTGTGCAGAGCAGCGAGTTGACTCTGATCTTGCTTTTCCCCCCTTCAAGTTGATTGCGCAAGATTTGCACAGTATTGCTTTCCCTCAAGCAAGTATAAACCTTCCTTCTACTGAAACAAGAAACACGTTTCTCCTGCTTCCCTTATGGTGTGCAGGCGGAAAGCGAGCTGGGCCAAGCCGTGTCTTTGCATGCATCCATCGATCTGCTGCGAGCACGTGCCTATGAAATGCTCGACAACCGGGCGCGTGCAATTCATTGGTGAGATTAAGAGGGCTGCGTCAAGCTATAGTTTGCCAATTCCTTCAGCAAGAGGAAGACAACACATTTGAACACGTTGCCCCTTGAAATTGCAGGTACCGGCAGGCTTTGCTTAAGGACGCCTACTGCTTGGAAGCTTTTTGTGCCTTAATTGAGGTAGGCCAAGGGTTTGGAAACGTCACAGGGCTGCATCATACTTTAGTCCTATTTCAAAATGCTGACTATCCTCGTACACAATCACACCCTGAGTGCCCTAGCCCTGGTGTGCATGCCGTTGACGTGCGGTCCCAGAACAAAAGTCATGTTATACACTTTACACCCTTATGCAGGGCCAGATGTTGAACCCCGTGGAGGAACAAGATTTAGTGAGGCAGCTTAGATTGCACCATGACGACCGCTGGCTGCACCTACTTCTGAAGGCCAAATGCAAAAAGGTGGGTGGTGCATGGAAGGAAGACGTAAGCATTGAGCACCAATTGTTATTATACACACAGCCAATAGAGCTCATACCCCACACCTGCTTTAAATGAGTCGTCCGAGCACCTTGCTTAAGATGCATACACCATGTCAGCATGTCTTTCTCACATGCTTGACACACTCCTCGCACGTCATGAACCTTTCCCTGTTTCCTTTTGTCGTTGCAGTACAATCTGCATGACCAGATGGAGGAGATGCTGCAAGAATTAGAAGCACCGTGCACAGCTCAGCCCCACACGCTCTACCCTACTCACCCCACAAACCCTAATAGAGCAGCTGTGCCACCCACGGGGCCCCCCTCCCACATCAACCCACCCCTCTCCAGCCAACACCATTACCCCCTCCACCGCCCAGACATGTTTTCCCCAGACACCCTGGGTGTCAGCCCAATCACCCCCATCGGAATGCACCTAGATGCAGCCATGACACCCGAAGAGTCCTCGAGCCGACTGCAGCTCCCACCCCGACCCACAGGAGCAGCCAGCCCCTCTCCTCCCACAAGTACCCCCCCCTTCTTACTGCACGCACAAGCAAGGGCCAGCTGTGGAGCTGCTTTCGGCAATGCGGGAGCAGGAGGGGATGTGGGTGTGCCCATGGTCACGGATGCCTCCTGCCCCCCGTCATCCCGCCTGCACACCAGCAGCAGCGTCCACCACCCTCACCGCTCCCACAACAGCTTGACCAGTGCCGAGGCGGGTATGCTCCTGGACCGAGTGCCTGCCACTCCAGTCAGTCGGGGATGGCCTGTGCAGGATGTGGTGACGGAGTCTGCGCCTGAGTTTGAACACCACGCAGGAGGGTACAGAGTAACAGACAGGCCCTATGGGCAAGGTGTCCCCCAGCCTGGCAGCCATGTGGAGGCTTTGCACTTCCACCAGGGGGCCTCTGAGTTTGGTGGTTGTGAAGGCCAAGCGCAGGGTGATGGAGGGGGAGGGGTGGGCCAGACAGGCGGTCAGGGCGAGCAATGCACCACACCGCAAGGTGTTGGAGGGGGAGAAACATCAGACATGGAGGCTGACAATACCCCTCCAGGCATCCAACCTACTCCAGTGCGTACCAGAGTGGTGGGGCCAGGTCCACATCCATCTGCCATACTAAATCCACAACTACCTAGAATACAGCAGCAGCAGCAGCAGCAGCAGCAGCACCACCACCACCAACAGCCGCACCAGCAGCAGGGAGCAGGACGTAGTGAGCGTGGGGAAGGATGTGGACTTGCTGGAAACTTGGACGTGGCAACTTGCAGGGCTGATTGGTTGTACCACAGGTATTATATGATGTAGTAAGGCACTAAAGAATTGCATCAAGCGAGTTGTTTTGCAGTGTGAACGCTCTTGAGGGTCACAAGGTGAAAATGGCTGTCAATCTTTTGTGGAAGAAAATTCTAATGTTAGCCTGATCTGACAAATCGCTTGTAATGGCTAGTCTTTTGGCTTCCTAGCCTGCTTCAGCTCCATTCAGCACATGCCCGTGTTCAAATGCCACATGTGGGGCACTTTGCGTGCGCAGGAGGTCATACGAGGCATGTGTGGGCCTGACAGGCCGCATTCTAGATGCTGACCCATATGCCCTCCAGTGCCATCCCATCCATTTAGCTGCGTGTGTGGCCTTGGGCCGTAAGGCCGAGCTGTTCATGCGTGGCCATAAGCTTGTGGAGGAATACCCTGACAAAGCAGTGGCGTGGTTTGCGGTAGGTTTGGTTGTAGCAAACATCAAGAATATTTGATTCTCTTCTGGGTTTATGGGCTTTTCAGAACAGTGTCTCTACAGAGACCAGAAATTTGAAAGACAAGTGGATCACTCGCTCTGCTAGCTTGAGAGTTGTGCTAGCATATGAGCTATGGTTTTTGAAGTATTTAAGAAGCATTTGTGCCGGCGGGATGCTTTGTACCTGCATGAAAACAAAAGCACTGCGTTAGGTTTAAAAATGATGAAGCTACAGATTGGAAAGAAGCATCTGAATCATCCATGGATGGTTGGTTGCATGCAGGTGGGCTGTTACTATATGTGCACCAGGCAATACGAGCAGGCGCGGAGGTACTTTGGGAAAGCCACTGGGCTTGAACCCAACTGCGCTGCTGCGTGGATTGCGTTTGGTCACGCCTTTTCAGCGCAAGATGAAAGGGATCAGGTGATCAGACAGGACGGACACACACTGCTATATTGCAAGCTTGAAGACAGCGCAATCCTTGGCTTGCTGTTGTACAGGCCTTCCTTACAACCCATTAACGATTCTGATTTCCACTTCCTGGCAATGGCCCATTGTCCATCACTTGTACATTATGCTGTCCATCACTTGTACATAGATGCTGACGCCCCCTCGTCTTGGCAAAAAGGAGTGAATGTTTCAACCGACTCCCAGGAATTGCACACGTGTTTCATTCACAGTAGCGCCTTTCGATCCTGTTCCGCAGGCCATGACTGCTTATCGCACTGCATCACGCTTGTTTCCTGGCCTCCACTTGGCAGTGCTGGGAATGGGTATGGAGTACAGCCAGATGGGCAACTTGCAGGTGAGCTGCCTAAGCGTGAATTTTTGCCCCAAGGCAGCAAACGTAGCACGAGGAGGTCCCCTGTGACTACTTGTAGTGTACTGTGTAGTCATAACGCTACCTTATTGCTTCCCTACAAAGAAGCGAAGTGCTAACTGTCCACATATGTACACACGATAGACACCTTTGCTGCAGCCTCAGTTCACATATCAAACCTCTAATCACATGTCTACAAGAACCTCCAACTGCCTCATTTCCACCATGCTGCTAAGGTAACAGGACGTCTCCAAGGCTGGCACACCTGGACGTGGCTTTTTGGAGCCAAAAACTTACTCGACTGCATCCCACCCATTTTTGACCATCTCTGACAATCAAGTTGCAATGGAAAGCTGTGTTTTTATATCAGTTTGGATGTGAACAGCAGGAAAGCAGGCCATTGAGGATCGTACAAAGATTGCACAACACTTAAATTGCCTCCTGCCAAATTCTCTGTCTAAAAATTTAGGTAAAAGTATTTTGTGCAACTAACGCAGAATACAGAGAGGAGCTGTCGCTTTACTCCCGCAAAAATGAGTATCACCATCGTGGAGTATTTTAACGGCACTATTTTATAGAAGCCATTTTAGGCGCCAGCTCTAGCACCATACTAAGCTTAAAAATACCTTCCACATCTGGTGCAGTCAGAGTGCAGATGCATGGGACAGATGCAAAGACATACCTGTATTTGCACCAACGCTCACACTCGTTGCCACATCATTTCCCCCCAGCATACACCACCCAGGAATTTATCACCACTTCTAACGTTGCTGCATTAAAGAAAAATACAAAAGAAGCTTATTCGCTCGAGCACGGGTGGATTAGAGCAAATCTGCTGCTTGGCCTTGTCCCTGTCAAATTGCGGCAAAACAGGCGTAAACCATCATGGCGCCACTGCAGCTGCCAAAACCCAAACTAGAAGAACTACACATGAATATAGTTAATAAGCTGGTAGGCAATGGGTTTCGTTGGATTTGCAAAAGCCACGATAATACGGCCAGTGCCACTTGTAGTGACGACCAACAAGCAAATGGCACAAACTTCCTGAACCAGTACGAATGGCGCAAACTTCCTTTTGCGTCCAGCTACAAAAAACGACACATAACAACCTGGCTTGAGTTTTTTAATGATAATTCTGCAAACTCCTGGTGCTCATTACCTTTGAAATCCACAATGCGTGCATCCGTGCAGCTAGCAGAACGCATGCTGCTTGCCGCCCATCAGCTTTGCCCGGCGGACCCTGCCACCTGCCATGAGCTGGGTGTGCTCAATTACCGGAATGGTCAGTACGCGGTAGCAACTTCCTGGCTGCACACGGCCCTAGGCCTGGTGCCCTCTGAGCATGGACGGCCAAAGCAGCAGCTAGAATCCAGCTGCATCAGGGATCTCAAGCTGAGCAGCACTTGGGAGCCTACGGTGTTTGCCTTGGGGCACTGTTTGCGGAAGCAGAGGAGATGGGCCGAGGCTTTACAGGTACAGCGGGGGGTGGAAGAAGGAGTGCCATCAAGACACTGTATAGGATAGAGGGACAAACTTGTCGTATTGCAGTATTTTGCTTTGCTTGTGGTATGTAAATGCTGTGGCTGGGGAAGGAAAGGAGCATAATTTGGTGGCAAGAGGATTGGAAGCGATCCCAAGCTGAAAACCCTGTATGCCAATTGTTCATTTTATCATATATGAGATATCCGCCGCTCTTAATCAATTCTGAGGGGGAGGGGTGTTCAAACCGCCCAAGCTCGCAGTAACACGTGTGTATATTCTGAAGGGAGGGGTGCGTTAATCGACAGTGGGAATGAAAAAATACAATGTTTTTGAAGCAGCGTAAAATGATAAGCGGCCAGGATGGCCGCCCAGCACTCCCTGACCCTTCCGTAGCTCCCTCTGCATTTCTTTGAATCTGTGGGAGATGAGAGAGGCCACGCACAGCCTTTAGGGCTTCAAAGTATTTAAAAGGGGGCGTTGCAGAAGTATAAATATCCCCTTATAGGTTTGCTGTTTTTGTTCAGTGTCTCCTTTTCCTGGGGAAGGCACATGTATGATTGGCAAATCTGGGAAGAGGAAAAACCGCGCAGGCAGTGAATAAACGCTCCTCACAATAATTAAGGCCGCGGTCACACGTAAAATTTTTTACTATTTTTTTCTTCAAATATTTCCTTTAAAATTTCACTTATAGGAAAAAAAATTAGCGGTCACACGTAAAATATTTTCGGATGACGAAAATATTTTCGCTCAGGGACCAAAAATATTTCCAAGCGGTCACACGCAAATTGAACAAAATATTTTTCATATTTTTTCCCTCCAATTTCGTCCAATGTTGTATGCCGTGATTCTTGTTGCTTGGCTGGCCATGATGCCACAGCTAATGCCTAAATTTGAGAGGACAGACTTCTTTGATTGGGCCATGTCAACACTTCTCCCAGCCGTCTCGGTGTTAGGGGGTAACCCATGTGCCCAACTCGGGGCTTGCCTTGCCCTGGTGCATGCCCAAGGGCATGCGGGGAATGGTAGGAAGCCAAGGGGCTTCTGGAGTGTTCGGAAGGTGAGGCACGCTTTCTGTCAGCAGCATGATGAAGCGCAAGCATCACACGTTACATGTCAATGAATTTCTCCTCTTTCCCCCACCTCAAAGGGGAGCCCGTCCTATGAATTCTGGGAAAAACAAGTGTTGGGTGACTGGGCACGCATTGGGCGAACACAGCCCCACTGGGAGGCTGTCCCATTCAGACAGGCCTTCCGCATGAGCAAGCCGGCCTTCAACAACTAGAATTCTTAGAATACATCACCACCCTGACTACTACAACACAAAGTCCATAATTTTATGTGATTTTTTAGATAGATTTTTATGTTTTAGGACCAGTGGGAACATGTGGGACCAGTTTCCAACTTTTTTGGGGGGAGGTCCCAAACGAAAAAAATACTGAAAGCCGGTCCCACCCTGTTTCTGGCATGTGGCGAAAATATTTTTCCTCATGGGAAAATTTTTTTGGGATTTTACGTGTGACCGCAAATTTTTTTGTCAAAAGTGGAAATATTTTTCCCCCCGAAGAAAAAAGTAGGAAAAATTTTACGTGTGACCGCCACCACCAAAGAGAAGGAGCCACTTTGGTATCGAGCCACAATTTGGTACCGAGTTAGCAAATGCTTTGCATGCTTTGCAATCTAGATTATAAAATAGTGTGCTCTACCAAAAGGCACGGAGTAAACGTGCTGTTCAGTTTGTGACATTTGAGGTCAACCTTGTCAAGACACACGTGGAAGACGTTTGTTGCTCTTCATAAGTCGATTTGCTCCTACTTTAACAAATGCAGCTGTACAACCAGGCATTGGCACTTTGCCCTGGTCAACCTGGGACGTTCTCAGCACTTGGATACACATTCCAGTTAATGAATCAACTGCCTGAGGCCATAGAGGTGGGCCGATTAGCCGATCAATTTTCAGTATCATAGATAATGTCTTCTTCTCCTCTTTTCCTGCCTTGATATTGGTTGCATCACGCATCAGAACGATATGCCTTTTGCTAGAAATATTCTGACTGCTTCTCAACTCTTGCTCTGTCTGCCTCAGGCCTACCACTCGGCACTCGCGATCAGGCCCGACGACAGCTTCACTGTTGAAATGTTAAACACTGCGCTCGAAGATTTCTCCAAGGTCGATTTATAGTTTACATTTATAGCATGTAGAAACGTGTGTACCATAAAAACCTAATTTCAAGGGACTCGATCGTGTTTTCTAACACATGTGTTTAAATTTAAACATTTCATCTGTCAGCGACATCGTAGCCCGCGGTACAGTATTGTTCGGCTACAGGAGGCAACCTAGGTGGGCGTTCCTGGCTGCCTGCGTTCCCACCTACTTGGGCTTGGGGTATAACAAGAAGGCAAGGTAAACCGACATGTAAATACCTGTTGTACAGAGTTTACAGAGTTTTTTAGATCAGGTAAGGTTACGTCGCTATATATGCCTCAGGGGGCATCTGAGCGGAAGCTTGAAAAAGCCTGTAACCATACCTAGCTAGACAAAAGGGAACTAGCCTAAGAGAAACAAGAGAAAGTTTTGGGAAAAAGACGAGAAGTTGGGAGCCAAAAGTGAGCCGACGACATAAGAATAAAAAAGTTTGGTCTGAACACAGAGAGTCTTGAAGGAAGCAGTGCCAATGCATCACAGAGACATGCCGAAAGTCAAGCCAGCTCTAGAAACCAGAAGCAGGCGGGTCTGATGATTCAGAGAGCTTAACTTGCGATTCCAGAGGGGTGAGTTTGCAACTTCACCGCAACTTGCTTGCTCAGGCTGACTTGGGGGAGAGCTGCTATCTGTCACTGGTGCCTGCTTTCACTTACTATAATATAGATAAAGCCATCAGTCAACAAGTAAAAAGTATCCCTGCAACATGTTCCTGTAAGAAGTATAACCATCATAAACGCGATCGAGTTTTGATGTTGGCTTTTATCAGGAGCCACCTCCTACACCAAAACTTGGCCTAGGCCTTGGTATTTTTGCATCATGACATTGATGAATCGATGGCTAACGGCACCAAGAGAAGCAAAGGACCCTCCCTACCGTATTCTGAATGGTTTAAAGAGGATTTTTAAAAATCTGAGCCCGATCCTTCATTCACCTGGCCGTTTGTTTCTGGCGCATTTTTGGCACCAGCAGGCTATTTTCTGATAAAGATGCACAGCTAGGTTATGGGACATGCGGAATTTTTTTTAGAGATTCTATATTCAAAGCTGAGCCCATTTATCAGTCTTCTTACCTGGATTAGTGCCATTTATATTTTGGGGTCTCCCGGCCATTTGGGGGCCTGGCCAGCCGGTACCACATTATTTAAGGGTCAACACCTGCGTGCCTACTCGTCACGTTTATGTTAACATATTATTGCAATTGTTTAATTGAGTAAATTGGATTAAATGCTTGCCCATAGCACAAGCTTGCATTCGCCGCACCAGCCTCGGTCCGGGACGCCACGCCTTCAGCAGAGGCATCAGCACCACATCTGGAGCAGGAGTAGCAGCAATGGTGCCAATCAAGGCTGGCCCCTCTGGCCATCTCCCCCTGCACAGCCTGAGCAAGAGGAAGTCCAGCCCCCTGCCCAGCCTGAGCAAATATCCTTGCACAGTTCATCACCACAAACACCAACAAGCATTAGGAAAAAAGCCAGGCGGCTGTTCCTTACCATCCACAACACAAGAAGGTGGGTGCACCGCTGCATACCCCTAGTGCACACGTGATGCCCCCTTGCCCAGTCTTTCCCTGCAACTCGCGCCCACATGAACCTGAATTCAGGCTAGAGCATGTCAAGCAGCACAGATCGAGGGGAGCCCCTGGGCTAGAGCTTGGCCCGATGGCCATGAGCCTCGTTCTCCCCTTGGGTTTCCAGGATGGCTTCCAGGATTTGTTAGCCAACAGAGTCTTGGTCACTGGCTTCTGTGCATGGTTCGCCGCTCAATTTGGCAAGGTGTGGATCCATTGTATGCGGGCAACCTGGCACTGGCCCTAATACACACAGATGCCCAGATTTGGACCTCGCTTGTAATGGCTGCAGATATTCACGCGGCGCTTCAAGAAGGGTGTGTGGGACATAAGAGCCATGGTCCAGCCAGGAGGCATGCCCTCCTCCCATTCATCTCTGTGCGCAGTAAGTATTTGCACTCAGCTTTGACCATTCTTGCTTCGACACGGAAGGCTGTCACGCTCCTCAAATTGTTACCTTCACACCATATGCATTTCTATGATTCCATGTAATTTGGAGCAGATTGCTGGATTATTTAATGCCTCTATCACAGTCATAAACCTGCTCTGCGCTTGTTAAAGTATCATCCTTTCTAAATGTATCGCTGCTCACTGCTCACAATGCAGGGAGTGACGACCGCTTTAGCTCTGCAAGAGGGCCTCAGCAGTCCACTTTTTGCAGTCTCCCTGGCATTTAGTGTTATTGTGATGTACGATGCCATGGGAGTCAGGCAGCATGCAGGAAAGCAGGCAGCAGTACTCAACCAGGTATGCCAGGCCATGAGGCATGAGAGGTTACAGGTGGTTTGTTGACCGTCCCAGCCTTGCACTGTTGGTAACAAGCCGTCCATCTTAGTCCTAGATTTCCTTGAGCTTGCTGATGACTCTACAATGTCTTTGTGTGCTCCTCCATCTAAGACAAGGGGTTCTTCTTATTATTTCACGTGTTTCTTTGTAGTTCTTCAGGCGAGCCCCATCCTGTTTACGTTCCCAAGCTTTGACTCAAAGGCACCCCTGTCTTCACCATTTGCAGGTTGTAACAGAGATATTTCATAGTAATCCTGCCATTGGGGACATTAAGCTGAAGGAAGTGCTGGGACACACTCCTCGCCAGGTGTTCTGTGGTGCTGTGCTTGGTTTAGTCATAGCTCTTGTCTTTCCATGGGGACCTTTGCCGACACAGTGATGCAGTGGATTAAAAAGAAGCAACGAATTTGTGCGTAGCTGATTGCATTTACTTATTTTATTTCGTTAGATGCATTCTACTTGGACCTCAGGAATGCGCTGTTTTGGGGTTGAGGATTTATTATGTACCTGATACTTACTAATAGATTTTCATGGATCAAGGGGGTTAGGGAGGTATTACATTTTCTTGTTACAATTATACAGAGAGGAAGGTTCCTTGAAGCGTAGTAATTTGCGCTAGTGATTGTGATAACAAGTTACTAGCATGCATGTTCCGATAAACAAGGTGCCATCCCCAAATCAAATTGCGCTTTTTTTCTGGTTTTACACTTTTTAAGGAGCAGTTAAGTCTCAATCCATGAAATTTGCATCGTATTGCTGAGCTGCTGTTGCACATGTTGAAAAGGAGGTTTATGCTGTTCAGGTTGGGTGCACAGCAATTGGTCGTTTTAGAATAGGAAAGTATGCATTAGTCTGGCTTGCTGCTTTCATCAGCCGCATAATAACCCAGAAGGGTAAGGGTAAGGGTAAGGGTTACACAGCTATATCCGCCAGCGAGGGCAGTTGAGCTATAGCATAAAAAAGCCAGCTTCAAGAAGAGAAAGAGGCCAGACTGAACAAGACACCAGAAAAAGA